>Ga0307372_10003044_pt1 | contig 27250 bp, 22 predicted proteins | sample OX1MG_FD_202533 | JGI IMG/M metagenome (GOLD analysis project Ga0307372, IMG submission 202533) | Soil microbial communities from Risofladan, Vaasa, Finland - OX-1 | ecosystem: Environmental > Terrestrial > Soil > Coastal area > Acid sulfate soil | place: Finland: Risofladan, Vaasa | collected... | reverse complement strand
CGACGGCCTCGACGGGTGGGACGGCAGACGCTGCCGCCTCGTCCGCAGCGACGGCCTCGACGGGTGGGACGGCAGACGCTGCCGCCTCGTCCGCAGCGACGGCCTCGGACCGCCCGTCGGCCATCGCGCCGGAATCGCCTCCGGTCGGCGCCGGGACCTGTCCGGCGGTCTCCGCCAGCGGCGCGGGGGCCGAGGGGGGAGCGGCGCGGGCCGGCGCGGGCGGCCGTGGAGTGCCGGCGGTCCGCGGTGGGGGAGGCGTGCGTCGCGGGGCCGCCGGGGACATCGGTCGCGGCGGGGGCGGCATGGCGAGGCCGAGCAGCGCGGCGAGCGCGGGGATCCGCCCAGCCGCAAGGGTCGCCGCCTGGCGCACGGTGCCGGTCGGGTCCTCCGGGATGCCGCCCGGCTTGATGGAGCGGCGGACGGGGGAGGCGCCGGCCGCCTCGAGCAGGGCGAGCCAGCGCTCGACGGGGGTCGTGGCGGACAAGGACGCGCCGGCGGCGTCGACCACGGGCTGCACGAGCGCCGCGGGGAAGCGGGTCGTCGGCTCGGGGGGCCGAGCCGACAGGCGCAGCGCCTGGAGGACCCGTCCCTCCTCGAGCGCGTGCGAGATGTCGTGCTCCCAGGCCGTCCGGAGCTTGGAGAGGCGTTCGTCGAGCGCCTCGCGCAGGCGTTGCAGCAACTCGCGGCCCTGGTCGTCTCGGGCTGCCGCGGAGGTGACCGCGGCACGCAGGTCGCGCAGTGACACGGTGTCGAGCCGCCCGCTGACGGCCTCGGCCCGGTCGAGCCAGGTGGCCTCTTTCACCGAGGGAAGGAGCTGTTCTGCCAGCGCGACGATCGCGTCGCCACCCGCGGCCGGGCGGCCCTCGGAACGTGCGGCGGCCTGCTGATCGGCGAGGGCGCGGCGCACCGCGGGCAGGCCGCCGTGCGCGAGCTGTTCGGCGATGGGACGTTGCTCGGGTGGCAGCGTCGCGAAGAGCGCGTCACGGTGCGCCGTCCCCGGCACGAGGCGCGCCGGACGTGCCCGGCCTGGCCGCTCCTCGCCCGGGCGGCGCGCGGCGGGCGCCTCCGGCCTGGCGGACAGCTCCCCCGACGGACGTCCTCGGCGCGCCTCGGCCGGTCCCCGGCCCGCCTCGGCCGGTCCCCGGCCCGCCTCGGCGGGACCGCGCCGGGCCGGGCGGCGCTCCGTCGTCTCGCCGCGCCTGGCGGGCTCGGCACGACGGCCCCCGCCCCGCTCGCGCCCGGCACCCCGGTCGCGACCCTCGTCGCCACGAGGCCCGCGTTCGCCGCCGGGGCGACCCCGACCGGCGCGTGAGACGAGCGACGTCGTGACGGTCCCCTCCTGGCGGGAGGCCACGATCTCGATCCGGTTGTCCCGGCGCTGCCGATCCTTTGCCGGGAGCACGGCCACGACGGCGATCCCGTCCAGGCCGAACTCGGCCTCGACGCGCAGCACGTCGCCGACCCGGGCGCCTTGCGTGAGCACTTTCGCGTCGATGACGCCCCTCGGCTCGCGCGCGCCGACGGCCCGCCACGTCCAGGTGCCGTCGTCGCGTGCGGAGGTCAGCTCGATCTCGATGCGCCGTGCCATGACGACGGTCAAGCTATCGCCTCTTGGGATGGGGCGCGGAATGGCCCCGCGACGGGAGCTTCGCGGGCTCCTTGCACCCCGGGCGGATGGCGCCGGTCCGGACGCTACGCTCGCCGGGCGACGAGGCGGGACCGGCCGGTCGCTCGTCGCGGAGAGGGGGTGCACCTTGGGCCCGGGAATGGGCGGCGCCAGCCTGTACCGAAACGGCATGCGGACCTTCCACCGGGACAGTTCGGTGACGAAGCAGAAGATCGCCAAGGGCACCTGGCGCAGGATCTTCGGGTTCGCGAGGCCCTACCGCGCGCTGTTGATCTTGTTCATCGTGATGATCGTCGTCGATGCCGCCGTCGGCGTCGTGAACCCCCTGATCTTCAGGGCGATCATCAACAACGTCGCCAGCCATCACGGCGAGGTCCACCTGGTCGTCGAGCTCGCCGCGCTCGTTGCGGCGCTGGCGATCTTCGACACCGCGCTCGGGATCGCGGAGCGCTGGGTCTCGTCGCGCGTCGGCGAGGGCCTGATCTACGACATGCGCTCGCGCGTGTTCGCGCACGTCCAGAAGATGCCGGTGGCGTTCTTCACCCGGACCCAGACCGGGGCGCTCGTCTCGCGGCTCAACAACGACGTGCTCGGTGCCCAGCAGGCCTTCACCGACACCTTGTCGAACGTCGTGAGCAACTTCGTCTCGGTCACGCTCGTGATCGGGGCGATGATCTACCTCTCCTGGCAGATCACCCTGGTCGCGCTCGCCCTGCTCCCGCTGTTCGTGCTGCCCGCGAAGCGCTTCGGCCGCCGCCTCCAGGCGATCACCCGCGAGTCGTACGGGCTGAACGCGGAGCTCACGACGATGATGACCGAGCGCTTCAACGTCGCCGGTGCGCTGCTCGTGAAGATCTTCGGGCGCCCGTCGGCCGAGCGGAGCGCGTTCGACACGCGTGCGGGGCGCGTCCGCGACATCGGGATCACCCAGGCCATGTACGCCCGCGTCTTCCTCGCCTCGCTGATGCTGACGGCGTCGCTCGCGACGGCGCTCGTCTACGGCTGGGGCGGCGTGCTCGCGATCCACAACACCCTCTCGATCGGGACGCTCGTCGCGCTGACCGCGTACCTCGGCCGGCTCTACGGCCCCCTCACGGCGCTGTCCAACGTCCAGGTCGACGTGATGAGCGCGCTCGTCTCCTTCGACCGGGTCTTCGAGGTGCTCGACCTGAAGCCGATGATCGACGAGAAGCCGGGCGCGGTGGAGCTGGCGCGCGGCCCCGCGAAGCTGGCGTTCGACCACGTCGATTTCGCGTACCCCGGCGCCGAGGAGGTCTCCCTCGCCTCGCTCGAGTCCGTGGCGGTGCTCGAGCGCACGCCCCGGGTCGAGGTCCTGCACGACGTCTCCTTCACGGTGGACCCCGGCGAGCTCGTCGCCCTCGTCGGGCCGTCCGGCGCCGGCAAGACGACCATCGGCGCCCTCGTCTCGCGCCTGTACGACGTGAGCGCGGGCGCGGTGCGCCTGAACGGCATCGACGTCCGCGACCTCACGATCGCGTCGCTGCAGGGCGCGGTCGGCGTGGTCACCCAAGACGCCCACCTCTTCCACGACACGATCCGCGCCAACCTGCTCTACGCGCGCCCGGAGGCGATGGAGGCCGAGCTTCGGGACGCGCTCGCCGGCGCGCAGGTGCTCGACCTCGTCGATTCGCTGCCCGAAGGGCTCGACACCCTCGTCGGCGACCGCGGCTACCGCCTCTCGGGCGGGGAGAAGCAGCGCCTCGCCATCGCGCGGCTCTTGTTGAAGGCGCCCGACCTCGTGGTGCTCGACGAGGCGACGGCGCACCTCGACTCCGAGTCCGAGGTCGCCGTGCAGCACGCCCTCGAGCGGGCGCTGATCGGTCGCACGTCGGTCGTGATCGCCCACCGCCTCTCGACCATCCGCGACGCCGACAAGATCCTCGTGCTCGAGGGCGGCCGCATCGTCGAACGCGGCCGCCACGAGGAGCTGCTCGCACACGGCGGGCTCTACGCCGAGCTGTACCGCACCCAGTTCGCCGATCCCTCGGCCACCCCGACGCCCGACGCCGCGGAGGCGACGGCCTGAGGGCCGGGGTGCGTCCGGCGCCCCGCGGCCCCGCCGGGGCTCAGGAGGCCGGCAGGATCGAGGCCGAGACGCTCCGGCAGGCCGGAGCATCCGCGGAGTTGCCGGGGGAGACCGGGCCGGTCAGGCGGTAGACGCGCCAGTAGCTCGGGTTGCCGCGCTGGCCCACCGTGAACGCCAGCTCGGTGTCGCGCACGCATCCGCGCCAGATGCCCGGGAAGTAGCGGTTGACGATGCTGTAGGCCGCTCCGGCGGTCGGCGGGATGGTGACGACATAGCGCACGCCGTGCTGGTAGGGGGCCTCGAGGGTGCTCTGGAAGTTCCGGGAGGCCGGGGTGACGAAGAGCGCCTGGCGGCGCGCCTCGGCGATCACGGTGAAGGTGTTGCCCTGGTTGTCGACGAGGACGGTGCCAGCGCCTGTGACCTCGGCGTCGAGCCAGCGCGCGACGGCCCGCGCGCCCGGGAGCTCGACCGCGCCGTTGACCGTGGCGAGGTACGGCGGCGTGCCGACGGCGAGCGCGCGGAAGGGGAGCTCGCTGTCGGCGTACGCGGGGTCCCCGGTGATCGCCCACGAGCCGGCGAAGCTGGCGCCGATCACGGCCACGGCGAGGGCCACGCCGAGCAGCCGCCACGGGCGGAAGAGCACCAGGGCGAGCGTGGTGAGGGGGATCACCGTGATGAAGAAGCGCAGCCACGTGAGGATGGAGCCGGTCGCGACCGAGTACACCTCGAAGCTCGCGACGGCGCCGAGCACGGCGACGAGCGCCAGGAAGATCTCCGAGCGCCAGCGCAGCGCGACGCCGACGCCGAGCGCCACGACGAGCGGGAAGAGGGGCTCGAGGCCGAGGATGTCCGTCGAGATGATGCCCGCCACCTGCGACGGCGGGAGGGTCCCCGCGCCGAGGGTGCGGACGAAGAACGGGTTCCCGTACTCCTGGGAGAACTCGCCGAAGAGCTGGCCGGTGAACCACCACGAGATCCCCGTGAACAGGACGAAGGCGACGAGCACCGGGATGACGAAGACGAGCGCGTCGGCGATGGCCTGACGGGTGCGCGCCATGCCGGCCTCGCGCGCCCGGAAGTAACTGAAGCCGGCCGTGAGCACCATCGCCGCCACGGCGGCGGCGAGCGTCTCGTAGCGGATGAGGTACCCGGCGCCGAGCCAGCAGCCCGCCATCGCGAGCTCGCTCGAGCGCCCCTCGCGCATCCAGCTGACGTGATGGCGGAGGGCCGCGACGAGGGTGCAGAGGAACGGGACCTCGCTCATCCCGCTGATCGCGTAGATGACGATCATCGGGTTGAGGGCGACCCCCGCCGCGAGCATCGCCGCCCACCCCGGCCCGGCGCCCTCCTCGCGTACGAAGCGGTAGACGTGCCACACGAGCCACGCGCCGAAGCCGGACGACATGACGACGCCGGCGTAGCCGTTGGCGAGCATCCCCGGGATGGCCCCGTTGAAGAGCAGCAGCAGGGGCGCCTCGATCAGCGAGGGCAGCGGCCCCCAGACGAAGCCGACGGCGGCGAAGTGCGGGTTGGTCCCCGCGACGACGAGGTCCGCGTTGACCACACGGGAGAGCGCGTCGCCGGACACGGCGCCGCGCGAGGCGGCGAGGACGCCGAGGACGACGTAGGCCGCGGCGAGCAGGGGCGGCCACCACGGCACGCTCCGCTGCCGGCGGAGGCCGAGCGCGGCGGTGGCCGGCGCCAGCCGGCGACCGCCGAGGACGATGGCGGCCACGGCCTAGTCCGGGCCCGAGCGAGCGAGGCCGTGCACAGTCTTCTCCCAGTAGGAGGGCCGGGCGACGAGCTGCCAGAGCGACTTCACCCCGGCCACGGCCATGAGGACCCAGTAGAGGGGGTAGGTGAGCGCCGCCCACGCCAGGTGGCCCTGGTGGGTCTGGCGGCAGGCGATGAGGCTCACGTAGACGACGGTGGCGTTGCCGAAGAAGGCCGCGGCGGTGCCGAAGTAGACGACGGGGGCCGGGAAGACCTGCACGAGCCAGCCCGGCGTGCCGATGATGAAGACGATCGTGCAGGTCCACGAGAGCAGGTTCACCGCGCTCAGCAACGGTGTCGCCCCGGTGAGCAGCGTCACGCTGAGGAAGCCGTGCGGGCCGAGCTCGCGCAGCATCCGCACGGGCTGGCGGACGTGCACCAGCCAGGTCTGCATGTAGCCCTTGTACCAACGCGAGCGCTGGCGGACCCAGTTCAGCCCGTCGCTGTTGGCCTCCTCGTAGGTGACCGAGTCGATGATCCCTGTCCGCAGGCCGGCTCTGACGAGGCGGATGCCGAGGTCCGCGTCCTCGGTGACGTTGTAGGGGTCCCAGCCCCCGACCGCGACGAGCGCCTCGGCGCGGATGTGGTTGGAGGTCCCGCCGAGCGGCACCGGCAGGCCGAAGGAGGCGAGCCCCGGGAGGAAGACCGCGAACCAGGTCGTGTAGTCGACGGTGAACCACCGGGTGAGCATGTTCTGGCGGGCGTTGAAGTACTGCAGCCGCGCCTGCAGGCAGACGGTGCGCGGCCCGGCGCGGCGGAAGGCGTCGACCGCACAGCGGAGCTGCATCGGCTCGGGCCGGTCCTCGGCGTCGAAGATCGTCACGAGCTCGCCGCTCGCGAAGTGCAGACCGTAGTTGCAGGCCTTGGGCTTGGTGCGCGGCTCGCTCGCCGGGACGAGCAGGACGCGGGCGAACGGGGGCAGCTCGAGCGGGAGCAGCGCGGAGATCGTCAGGTCGTCGTCGTCCTCGACGAGCAGGAGCACCTCGAGCCGGTCCGGGGGATAGTCGAGCGCGCCGAGCGCGTCGACGAGGTGGCCGACGACCTCCGCCTCGCGATACGCCGGGACGAGGATCGTGTAGCGGGGCAGCTCCTCGTCGCTCATCGGCGGAAGTGGGCGGCGGATGAGGAACTCGACCGCCCGCAGTCCCCGGGCGAACACCACGGAGCGCTCGACCATCGTCGCGACGTACAGCGCGACGAGGAGGGAGATCAGGATCGAACCCGTCAGCACCGGCCGCAGCGCGAAGCCGAGCGCCAGCACCCCGGCGGTCACGGCCATGGCGCTGCGCTGCCAGCCGACGAGCGTGCGTCGGGCGCTCATCTCCGGGCGCGTGCGCTCGAGGCCGTGGATGGCGAGGTCGAGCGCCTCCGCCCGGGCCTGCTCGGCGGGCTGGGGATGGTGGGCGACGAGGCGGACCCGGCGCTCGCCCGGGCCCTCCTCGACGGCGCGCCCGAGCACGTCAGCGGGTTCCCGAAGCGGCAAGGAACGCCTGCAGGGTCGCGGCGGCCTCACTCGGCGGGACCGGGAGCACGCCGCAGTCCACCTGGCGGTTGGCGACGAAGTCGGTGCTGGTCCGCAACGCGTCGAGCACGACCTCGGGGCGCAGCGCCGGGAAGACGAGCCCGTCGCCGTTCGGGCTCGAGGAGATCACGAGGTCGACCCGCTGGTAGCCCGCGGTGGTCGGCCAGCCCCACTCGAGCTCCTCCCAGCGGTAGCCGGTGAAGGCGGAGCTGTAGAGGCTGATCGTGACGTCGAGACCGTCCGAGCGCAGGAGGTCGCGCGTCGGGCACGGCGCGTCCGGCCAGGCGAGCAGGGAGTCCATGGGGTATGTGAGGGTCGCCGCGACGGATGGCCCGGTCGTCGTCACGACCAGCGCGTGGCCGCTCGGCGCGGGCGGCAGGGCCACCTCCCAGCGGCGGACGGCGACGCCGGGCCGCACGCTCTCGGCCTGCGAGCGTCCCCGGGGGTCGAGCGCGGGTCGAGGCCGTGCCGGGCCCGCGAGGGCGAGCGCCGGCACGACCGTGTCGAGCAGGCCGACGGCGCCGGCCACCAACGCCACGACCACGACCCGTCGGAGCCGGAGCACGGCGAGGGGCACGAGGACCCTGGGCGAGGTCGGGGCGAGCGACAGGTGGGCGACGAGCGCGCCCGCGCACGCGAGCACGGCGGCGGAGAACCCGGCGGCAGCCGGCGAGTCCGTGACCGAGGCGACGAGGGCCCCGGCAGCGCCGCCGGTCGCCGCGCCCGCGACGAGGAGGACGGCGAGGCGAGGCCACGAGCGGCCGAGCCCGGCGACGAGCGGAAGGCAGGCGAGCGTCGATGCCGCGGCCACCCGCAGCGCCCCAGGGCCGATGCCGGCGATGAAGAGCTGGACGACGGGACAGCACACCAGCGCGCAGAGCGCGAGCGAACGCGCCGCTCCCGCGGCGAAGCGGGCGCCGAGCAGGAGGCTCGCGAGGGCGACCGAGACGAGGAACAGGCCGATCAGGTCCGGTCGGAACAGGTAGAACTGGACGCCGAGCTTGCGTGGGCCCCAGTAGACGAGCCAGGCGCCGAGCAGCAGCGGCGGGACGCTCAAGATGACGTCGGTCTCGGGGTCCTGGACCTGGGGCGTCGCGGCGGGCACGCGCCAGGTGAACAGCGCCACGACGGTGGCGAGCGGGGCGACGAGGGTGACCGCCGGCAGCGGGACGACCGCGCTCTGGCCGATCGCGACCCGGATGCTGGAGGAGCAGGCGACGCCGACGGCGGCGGCGTAGCCGGCGAAGCCGGCCAGGCTGCGGCGGTCGACGGCGAGCCCTCGTCCGTTCACCAGATGCCGCCGTCGGGTCCCCACGGCCGGTCGTCCCCCCGCTCGTCGGGGGTCGGCAGCGCCGCCGCGCGACGCCGGCGCCGGCCGAGGAAGAGCTCCGTCACAAGCGCCGCGAGCGCCGCAGCGAGAGCGCCGAGCACCGCCCAGATCCAGCGGTGCGAGAGCAGCGCGGCGCTTGCAGCCGTCAGCGTCGGCCCAGGGGATCCCGTCACCTGCGCGGTGACGACGACGCCGGACGGGCTCAGCGCGGCGACGTCGCCGGTCAGGGAGAACCAGTGCGTGGGCAGGTCGCCGATGGCGTCCAGCAGCGCGCCGGCGCGACCGTGCCCGCTCGTCGAGCCGATGAGCGCGACCGTCGCGTCCCCGCTCGACGGATGGGCCACCGAGAGCACCGCCTCGGAGGGGTCGACCGCGACCACGGTCGTGCCGTGGGCGGTGGCGAATGAGACGGTCCCGCTCGCCACCCCGGTGGGCAGCAGGCGCCGGGCGAGGGCGCTGCCGTGCTCGGCGACGACGATGGCCGGCGTCCCGCCGCCGGGCAGCGCGGGCCCGGGGGCGAGCGAGAGCTGGAGCGGCGTCGTGCTCATCCGCTGCAGGTCGGCGACGAGCTGCGCGCCGAGGGCGAACGTGGCGTAGGAGAACGGCGCGAGCACCACGTCGGCCTCGGGTGCGAGCAGCTGTGGCACCTCGAGGAACCCGGGCGCCGTCGGCGGTCGCCCGGGCGTCACCGTGATGGTGCTCGACGGGTCGACGGAGACGTCGAGAGGCGTCTGGAACGCCGAGCAGTAGCCCTGGCTCGTCGTGTAGCGCACCTGCAGCTGCAGGTCGACGAAGCGGTTGAGGTCGAGCGGCGGGACCGCGGCGTCGAGTGCCCAGCGCCCGGAGTTGCCGAGCGGGGTCGTGGCGACGGGCGCGCCGCTCGCGAGCAGGGTGACCGCTGCCGAGGCGGCGGTCGGGATCGCGGCGTTGTGGCCCGAGAGCTGGAGCTGCGCCCCGGACAGCTCGGTGCCGAAGGCCATCTGGTCGAAGCCGATCGGGATCGAGAAGGTGCCGATGCCGGAGGCGGTCGTCGAGGTCAGCCCGAGCTCCGCCAGGCTCACCGTGCCGAGCTCTTGGCGGACGACGCCGGGTGCTCGGATCGCGCGGGCCGCCCCGATCTGCAGCGCCGGCACGAGCCGTGAACCGAACAGCGCGACCTGTTGCAGCAGGGCCGCCCCGGACCCGCCGATCACGAGCCCGGCGCCCGCGGAAGGCGAGAGGCTGATCCCGGCGGGAACGCCCGGGTCGAACGTGACCACCCGGGTGAACGGGCCGACGGCCGTCACCGCGGCGCCGACGGGGACCACGTCGACGTGCACGTCCCGGTCCAAGTCGTCGGCGACGACGGTGCCCACGAGCTGGAGGGCGGCCTCGGCCACGGAGCGGCCGACGGGCTCGGGCGTGCGGACGACGAGGGTGCTGATCGGCCCCGCCAGGTAGTCGCCGACCGAGTCCGGTTGGACGTTCGAGGCGAACCCGAGGGCGAGCGGGTACGCGACGACCGTCGGGTTCCCGGACGCGCCGCAGACCTGGGTGCCCTGCTGCTCGACGTTGGCGGTCAGGGTCATGGTGTAGGGCTGGCCGGCGGTGGCCCGAACGGGCACCGTCCAGAGCTGGGTCGCGCCCGGGGCCGTCGGGGCCGAGAGGACGCCGAGGCGCCCGTTCTGGTCCGTCGCCTCGAGGGCGCCGCTGCTGATGCCGAGCGGCCAGTCGACCCGGAGCTGAAGCGCGCTCCAGGCCACGCCCTGCGACGGGGGGATGGTCAGCTGCTCGCTCGCGTTCGGGCCCGCGAGCGAGATGCTGGCGGGGAGCCCGACGATCGCTGGCGTGACGGTCCCGGCGGTGCCGCCGGGCGTGACCGCCGCTCCCGCCGGCATCGAGAAGGAGCCAGTTGCGCACGCGATCACGACGATCGCAACGAGCCCGACAGCGGCGAATCGGGAATAGGCGCCGAGTCGCATTAACCGTAGCTGGCTCACATACGACGGACCCACTCGCGGTGGCGGCCCACTCACCTCTGACCCGTGATCGACCCGAGAAACCCTTCGGTACCTGCACGAACACCTGTCGGATACGGACCGTGGCACAGTGAATGCGGAGGTTACCAACTCATTTGGTTCATACCTGATCTTTTGCGGTCACCTGACCTGGAGCGGAGCAATCTCAGCTGCCGCCCAGGTGCAATGCGCTCGCAGACGCCGGAGCCCGTTCGGGCAAATGGGACCCTCCGTGGTCGGAGAGTGCTCGCCCGACCACGGAGAGTGCGCATCGCGCTCGCCCGCTGGCCGAGGTCGACCTCGTCGCACCGCTCGGGGGTCGCGACGAGAACGGGTGCAGGGATGCCAACCCGAGGGCACGCCCGACGGTGCAGCTCGGCGATGTCCGCGGACGGGACCGGCGCGACGAGGATGGGGGAGCGGTCGGGCTCCGGTGGCCGAGGCGCGTCGATCGATCGCGCCGAGGAGCGAGAGATCGCGCCCGCCCGGCGCCCGCCGGCTCCCGGCCTGCCTGCCCGGGGGAGGTCGCGCCCCGTTCCCGTCTGAGCTGGGGTGTTGCACGTGCGGCGTTTCGGCGGCGCTCGATCGGGTACGCGCTCAGGTGTGGCGTCGCAGGGCGCGACGTCCGTAGCACCGTGCGGTACGCCCGTAGCCTCGGAGCCGACGGGTCCCAGCCCGGGACGCGGCGCCGAGGAGCAGCGACGGGGTGCCCGCATCCAACGGGGAGATGCAGCGATGAGCGCAGCCTTCGAGCCGCTGTCCACGCAGGCGGAAGCCGGGACCGAGGTGGCGCCAGCCCCGCCGGTGACGGAGGTCCCGGCGGTCGCGGCCGGGCGTTCGGCACCACCGAGCCTGGCCGTGCTCGGCGTGGTCACCGCCGCGATCGCCGCGTGGGGCGGCGTCGTGGCCTATGTCGGCCCGACCTTTGGCTACAGCGCCGACGGCTCGGGTTCGTGGCACTGGAACCTCGCCCATGCCTTGCTCGGCCTCGTCCCGGGGGCGATCGGCCTCGTGACGGGGATCGCGATGATCAGCGCGGGCAGCCGCCTCGCCCTCGGCATCGGCAGGTTCAGCCTCGGCATGCTCGGCCTGATCGCGCTGGCGTGCGGGGGATGGTTCGCCATTGGACCGCTCGCCTGGCCGGTGCTCCTGCACGCGCGCGGCTACTTCGTCGGCGCGTCGCCGTTGCGCACGCTCGCCAACGAGGTCGGCTACTCCTTCGGGCCCGGCTTGATCCTCGCCGCCTGTGGCGGGTTCGCGCTCGGCTGGTCGGTGCGGCACCGCCCGGCACCGGTCGTGACGCCGGTCACGGGGCTCGGGCAAAGCCACCGGCTGCACGGCGCGTCGCCGGCGGTGTGAGCGTGACGGACAGCGACGCCGGCCAGCGCTCGGCGAGGGCCGCTCCGAGTCCCGGGGTCGACCTCGCCGAGCTGGTGGTGGTCGACCACAAGCACCTCTCCCTGCTGCTGGCGCACTTGGCCGAAGGGGCGAGCGCGCTGTGGGCCGACCTGCTCTGCGAGGTGGCGAACGAGCTCGTCCGTCATCAGGCCGTCGTCAAGCAGGTCCTGTACCCGGCGATCGCCGAGCACGCTCCGAACGGCGCCGAGGTCGTGCGGCAGCGGGTGGCCGAGGATGCCGAGGCGCTACGCCTGCTCGGCGGGCTCGAGCGGGCGGGTCGCGACCGGCCGGGGTTCGAGGAGATGGTCGGCGGCATGGAGGCGGCCCTGCACCGCCACCGCGAGGTGGAAGAGCTCGCCGTCGTGCCGATGCTGCTCGATCACCTCGCGCAAGCCGAGCTCGCCCAGCTCGTCGAGCGCTACCGGCGGGCGAAGTCGGCGGCACCGCGCCACGCGCACCCCCACGGTCCGGATCAGCCCGCCGACCCGATCGTGCCCGCACCGCTGTCGGTCCTCGTCGATCAGGTGTACGCGGCGCTTCGCGACATCTGAGTCAGGACGCGGGCCGCCAGCACCGTCACCGCCCAGCCTCTACGGTCCCGCCGGTTCGCTCCGGTCCTCGATCTCCCACGCGTGGTCGAGCGCGTGCCACGCGATGCGTCGTGCCGCGTAGCGCGGGGGCCAGCCTCGCTCGAGGGTCGGCGCGCCGTCCGACGGCGCGCCGATCACCGCCAGGATCGCGGCGCGCAGCCGGGCGACGGCCCCGGTGTCCGCGGCGTCGGGCGCGGGGAGGCGCACGCCGAGCTTTCGCCCGTAGGCGGCCTCGGCGGCGAGGACGTGCGCGGCGATGGCGTCCCGGTCGCGTCCCCCGCCCCGCGGGCCTTTGCGCAGGGCCACGGGGGCCATGGCGACCGCTCGCTCGAGCGCTTGCCAGGACGCTTCCACGAGGGCTGCGACACGGCGTGCCTCGGCCGGGCCGCTCGCCGCGGCGTCGGCGGCGGCGAGCGCGCCGGGTGCGCCGAAGTCGGTGGTGGTCGACCCGGCGACCCGCTCGACGACGGCGAGCGAGCGGGCCGCGACCGCCGGCAATGCGATGCCCGCCGCCGCGGCGACGACCCCGTAGCGGGGGGCGTACTCCTCGAGGGCCCGGAGGGCCAGGTGCTCGTCCCGGCCGGAGCGGCACCAGCCCGGCCAGTCGAGGGCCGAGGCGAAGGCGCGCTTCGCGCCGAGCTCGACGCAGACGGCGATCGGGAGCCGCGGGCGCGGCGTGTCGGTCACGGCGAGCACCCTACGCGGCCGACGAGCCGAGGCTCGCCAGCGCCTGGTCGAGACTGCGGTGCAGCTCGTCGGCAGGCACGCCGAGCTGGCGGGCGGTCAGCGCGAGCTGGAGTGCAGCCTCGCGCAGACGGCCCGCGACGTCCGGGGCGTCGAGCGCCGGCGGGCCCGGCGCGACGACGGTCCCGTGGCGGCCGCGGCTCGTGATCAGACCGGCGCGCAGCAGCGCGTCGTAGGCCTTGCTCACGGTTCCCTTGGCCAGGCCGAGATCGGTGGCGAGCTGGCGGATGGTCGGCAGGCGCGTGCCGGGCGAGAGGGTACCGGAGGCGATCAGCGTCAGCAGCTGGACGCGGATCTGCTCGTAGACGGGAACCGCGCTCTCCGGATCCACGCGTACGATCACCGGCGGGAGAGCTCGCCGCGGCCGGCCGCGACCGCTCGGGCGGAGGGGAGACGGAGCTCTGCGCCGGCGGTGACCGCGAGCACCAGCGCCCAGGCGAAGACGCCGAGGGCCACGAGCTGCAGCGCAGGCCGCATCGGCGAGGTCCCGCCGGCTCCGGCCGCGCTCGCCGCGAGCTGGAAGGCGACGAGCATGGCGGCGAGGCCGCCGCTGCCGTAGCCGACCGAACGCGCAGCGAGGCGCCGGATCGCCTCGTCGGCGGCGATCAGGTCGTCGCCGAGCGCCGGCCGCCGGCGCCGCGCGATCCCGTGGTGGCAGGCCTCGCCGGCCACCACGGCCAGGACGGCTCCGGCACCGACGCCGGCGACCAGCGCCAGGTGCGCGTGTGGCCCGGGGAGGAGGGCGTCGAGTCCTGCCACCGCGCAGCTCACGGCCGCCACCACCCGGGCGTGCACGACGAGGCGGCGCGGCGCGTACCGTTCGGGCGGTCGTGGCTCGAGCGAGGCCAGGCGTGGCCCACGAAGGTGGGGGCGCAGGTTGTACGACTCGCAGCGCAGCACACCGACGAACCAGCCGGCGAGGGCCATCAACGGCACGTCGGAAGTGGGGGGGAACGAGTCGAGCCCGAAGCGGCGGTCACCCGGGGCGCTGGGCGCACCCCGGCCTCGGAGGCGGCGGATCGGCATGCTCGCGCCCTGTGTCCGACCTCGACGCGCTGGTGCCGCCGGCGCACTCGCTGCTGCACGCGCTCGTCGTCGCCGGGGCGGTCGCGACGCTGCTCGCCGGGATCGGCCTGCTGTCGCCGAGCGGTCTCGTCCTGCCGCGCCTGGACACCGGCATCGGAGGCGTCTACCGCAGCGCGACCACCGTGCGCGGCGTGTCGCTCGCCGTGGTCGTGCGCAACGACGGGTGGCTGCCGGCGACGATCACCTCCGTGGACCTCGCTGCCGACGGGCTCGGCGGTGGCGCCTACTCCTTCGCCCACGCGGGTGACGGGGGCACCGCCGCCGGCCGCCCGTGGCGCACGAGCGCGACGCTGCCCGCCCGCGGCGCCGTCGTGGTGGAGCTCTCCTACGCCTCCTACGACTGCGCCCGCATCGTCGCGCGCGACGACCTGACCGTGATGCTCTGGGCGCGCGGCCCGCTCGGTGCGACGTTCGCGGTTCCCGTCCAGACGATGCACTTTGACCGGCCGGCGGCGGCGGCCTTCTGGAGCGGCACGGACCCGGACCAGATCGGCTGGCCTGCCGCGCTCACCTGGTCGGTCTGCCATCGCGACTCCTCCTCGCGCTAGCTTGCGCCGCGGGGCCGTCGCGGCCCGTCGAAGGGGGGAAGGCGTGAGGGCGGCACTGATGACGGGGTACCACCAGCCCCTCGAGCTCCTCGACCGCCCTGCGCCCGAGCCGGTCGCGCCGACCGACGTGGTCGTGCGTGTCGGTGGCGCCGGGGTGTGCGCCACCGACCTCCACGCGATCGACGCCCTGATGGAACAGGCGGGGGTAGCTCCACCGCGCATCCTCGGGCACGAGAACGCCGGGTGGGTGGAGGCGGTGGGCAGCGCGGTCACGACCGTGGTGCCCGGTGACGCCGTGATCCTTTACCCCCCGCAGACCTGCGGACTCTGTCTCGCCTGCCGGCGCGGCCTCGAGATGCAGTGCGAGCGGCACGAGTTCACGGGGTTGTCCGTCGACGGGGGATTCGCCGAGTTCCTGCGCGTGCCGGAGCGCTCGCTGTTGAAGCTCCCTGCGGGGATCGAACCCGCCGCCGTCGCGCCCCACGCCGATGCCGGGCTCACCGCCTACCACGCCGTACGCCGCGTGGCGCACCTCGCGCGTCCGGGGTCCACCTCCGTGATCCTCGGTGTCGGTGGGGTCGGCCACGTCGCCGTGCAGCTGATGCGCATCCTCGGGGCGGGAGGAGTGGTGGCGTCAGAGACCGACGAGCGCCGTCGGAAGCTCGCCCTCGAGCTCGGCGCGGACGCCGCCGTCGACGGCTCGGAGGCGGTGGCGGCGGTCCGCGACCTGACGGGAGGCGTCGGGGCGGACGTCGTGGTCGACTTCGTCGGGACCGACCGCTCCCACGCCGACGGTCTCGCCATGCTCGGCCGCTCCGGCACGTACTCGGTCGTCGGCTACGGCGGGACGGTGACGACCGGTTCGGTCCCGCTCGTCGTGAACGAGCTGACGATCATGGGCAACCTCGTCGGGAGCTGGGTCGACTTGTGGGAGCTGATCCAGCTGCACGCCGCGGGTCGCCTGGCGTTGCGCACTGAGCGCCATCCGCTCGAGGCGGTGAACGAGGTGGTCGAACGCCTGCGCGCCGGCGACGTCGTCGGGCGCGCCGTCCTCGTCCCCTGACTGCACCGGCCGCGGCGGCGGGAGGATCGCGTCGTCAGCTCCCGAACGGGAAAGACCTCGCGACCTCGTAGCGCGTCAGGGACTGGCCGAGGATCGCGACGCCGTGACCGGGGTTGCCGGCCGCCCGGAGCGCCGCGAGGTGCGCCCCGAGCGTCTCGTCGCTCTCCCAGATCTCGAAGAGCCGGACACGACCCGGCTCGGTGGAGTCGGCGGAGAAGGAGTACTCCACGCATCCCGGCTCGGCACGTGACCTGGCGATCGGCGCCTGGACACCTGCCAGGAAGGCGGCACGGTCCTGCGGTGCCACGTCGAAGGTTCCTGCGACGATGATCATCGGCTGGACTCGCTCCTCTCCGTCGTCGCCCGGATCATCGCACGCCGCGAGGGCGGAACTGGACGCTGATGCGTGGGCCGACCGCTCGCGCGGTCTTCGGCACGGCGTGCTCCCAGGTTCGCTGGCACGAGCCGCCCATGACCAGCAGATCGCCGCCACCGAGCTCGTGGCGCAGCGCTCGGCCGCCCCCTCGTGGGCGCAGCAGCAGCCGGCGCGGCGCGCCGAGCGAGACGATCGCGACGACGACGTCCTCGGTCGAGCCGCGACCGATCGTGTCGCCGTGCCAGGCGACGCTGTCGCGGCCGTCCCGGTACAGGCAGAGGCCGGCGGTCGTGAAGGGCTCGCCGAGCTCCTCGCCGTAGTGCTCGGTGAGGTCGTGCCTGGCCCGCTCGAGCTCGGCGTCGGGGAGGGGCTCGTCTTCGCCGTAGAAGCTGAGCAGACGGGGGACCTCGACCACGCGGTCGTACATCGGCCGCCGCTCGGCCCGCCACGCCACGTGCTCGAAGAGCCGGTCGAAGAGCCCGTCCGCCCCCGCGATCCAGCCCTGTCTGACGTCGATCCAGGCGCCGCGAGCGAGGACGGTCCGCTCGAGCGAGGGCCCGAGGGGCCGCGGCCCGGCGGCAACGCCGAGATCGAGCAGCGAGGACTGCAGCACGACCATACGAAACAGAGCCTACTCCGCTACGAACAGATGTTCGAGGGTGGGCGACCCGAGGCCGACGTGTGGCGTGCCGGTCGGCCGGCGGGCAGAATCTGGCGGTCGTCCCGGCGCTGACCTGCCCGGGATACGGGCGGCGTGGCTGCATCGAGTGGCCACGACGCGCCCCGCGCTCGTCGCGCCGGGCTGCCGAGTCCTTCGGGCTGCGGTGTCCGGCCCCGTCCCGGGGACTACCAGTGTCGAGGAGGCAGATAGTGAGCGACGTCGCATCCGGCTACCGGCCAGGCCGCCATCTCGTCCAGGTGCCCGGGCCGACGAACGTGCCCGAGCGCGTGCTGCGCGCCATGGCCGCGCCGACGCTCGATCACCGTGGTCCGCAGTTCGCTGCACTGATGCGCGGGCTCTTCGCCGACGTCAAGAAGGTCTTCCACACCGGCCAACCGGTGGTGATGTACCCGGGCTCGGGTACGGGAGCCTGGGAGGCCGCGCTCGTCAACACCCTCTCAGCGGGCGACGCCGTCCTGGCGTTCGAGGTGGGGCACTTCGCGAGCCTCTGGGCGAAGATGGCCACCCAGCTCGGACTCGAGGTCGACCTGGTCCCGACGGACTGGCGCTCCGGCGCCGATGCGGCGGAGCTCGAGGAGCGCCTGCGGCGCGACGAGGGCCACCGCATCAAGGCGGTCCTGATCACCCACAACGAGACCTCGACGGGCGCGACCACGAGCATCGCCGACGTGCGGGCGGCGATCGACCGTGCAGGCCACCCGGCGATGCTCTTCGTCGATGCCGTCTCGTCGCTCGCGTCGATCGACTACCGCCACGACGAGTGGGGGGTCGACGTGACGATCGCCGGCTCGCAAAAAGGGCTGATGCTCCCGCCGGGACTCTGCTTCAACGCCGTCAGCGAGCGCGCGCTGCTGGCCTCGAAGACGGCCGGGCTGCCCCGGGCGTACTGGGAGTGGGGGCCGATCCTGGAGCAGAACGCGCAGGGCTTCTTTCCCTACACGCCGCCGACGAACCTGTTCCTCGGCCTGCGGGAGGCGCTCGACATGCTCTTCGAGGAAGGCCTGGACGCGGTCTTCCTTCGGCACCAACGGCACGGCGCAGCGACGCGCGCGGCGGTGGCGGCGTGGGGGCTCGAGCTGCAGTGCCAGGATCCCCCCTCGTACAGCCCGACCGTGACCGCCGTCGTCATGCCTGAGGGTCAGCGCGAGGAGGCCTTCCGCCAGGTGGTGCTCGAGCGTTACGCGATGTCGCTCGGCGCTGGCCTGAGCAAGCTGGCGGGCCGGGTGTTCCGCATCGGTCACCTCGGGGACTTCGACGATCTGACGCTCGTCGGCACCCTGGCCGGTGTCGAGCTCGGTCTCGAGCTCGCCGGGGTGCCGCACCAGCGCGGCGGCGTCGCGGCGGCGCTCGAGGCGCTGCGGGGGCGCTGACGCCGGAGCCGGCTCGGCGGAGCGGGCGCGCCCGCGAGCTCGTTGCCTGCCGTGCCGATGGTCGCGCGGGCCCGCGCGGCCGGTTGCCTTGCCCCAGCCCGGCCCTCGGGCCAAGGTGGTGGGATGCAGACCCACCTGGTGGTGAACGGCGATGAGCGCGAGGTGTCGCTCGACGGCGACCGCAGCCTCCTGAGCGTGCTCCGCGAGGAGCTCGGCCTCACCGGCACGAAGTTCGGCTGCGGGGAGGGCGAGTGCGGGGCGTGCACCGTGCTGGTCGGCAGACGGGCCGTGCGCTCGTGCATCGTGGCGCTCAGCGAGGTCGCCAACCAGCAGGTGACGACGGTCGAGGGCCTTGCCGAGGACGGCCTGCTCCACCCCGTCCAGCATGCGTTCGTCGAGCAGCAGGCGTTGCAGTGCGGCTACTGCACCCCAGGGTGGATCATGAGCACGGCGGCGCTGCTCGCCCGCACGCCGGAGCCCTCGGAGAACCAGATCCGCGCCGGTCTCGAGTCGAACCTGTGCCGTTGCGGCGCGTACCCTCGGATCCTTCGCGCCGTGCGCCGAGCCGCCGAGCTGCTGCGCGATCCCGAGCTGGTCGAGGACCGGACGGCGCCGGCGATCGCGCTCGCGGATCCGTCCGCGGGCGTCGCGTTTCCGTGGGACCTGCAGGAACCGGGAGCGCCGGACTTCTTCCTCGCGCTCGGCGACGGCCTCGTCGCCGTGCTGCCGCCCGATGTGTACCCGCTCGGCCACGGGGTGGCCGCGGGCCCGGCGCCCGCCAACGGCGGAGCCTGGGTCCACGTCGCCGGCGACGGATCGATCACCGCCTTCTCGGGCAAGGTGGAGGTGGGCCAGGGCACCCGCACCGCCTTCGCGCTCCTCGTCGCCGAGGAGCTGCGCAGCCCGGTGGAGGCGGTGCGCGTCGTGATGGGCGACACCGCCGTCGTCCCCTTCGACGCAGGCACCTTCGGCAGCCGCTCGATGCCCGACGCCGGAGAGTTCCTGCGGACCACCGCGGCCGCAGCGCGCGAGGCACTGGTGCGTCTTGCGGCCGATCGCCTCGGTGTCGACGGGGGGAAGCTCGCCGTCGAGCACGGTGCGGTCGTCGGGCCCGGCGGCGATCCGGTCATCGGCTGGCCCGAGCTGCTCGCGGGCCTTCGCCACGTGGAGAAGGCGGCGGGTGACGCGCCTGTCACGCCGCCGGCGACCTGGTCGACGGCCGGCCGGGCGACGCCCTCGGCGACCGGCATCGATGCGGTGACGGGGCGGAAGCGCTTCCCCTACGACCTCGTCCGGCCCGACATGCTGCACGGGCGGGTGCTCCGTCCGCCCTCGTTCGGGGCGCGTCTCCTCGAAGTCGAGCTCCCTCCGGCTGATGCGCTCGGCGACGCCCTCATCGTCCGCGACGGTGACTTCATCGGGGCCGTGGCGCCGAGTCCGGCGGCCGCCGCCGCCGCGCTCGCCGGCGTGCGCTCCCGGTGGCAAGCCGTCCCTCAGCCCACCGACACCGAGCTCGTCGAGCACCTCCGGTCCCATCAGAGCCGAGGTGCGGGACGCAACGTTCCCTTCCACCACGAGGCGGGAGATGTCGAAGGAGCACTCGCCCGGGCGACGACGCGCTTCGCCGCGTCCTACACGACGGCGTACATCGCCCACACGCCGCTCGAGCCGCGCTCGGCGCTCGCCGAGTGGGAAGGCGACCACCTGACGGTGTGGCTCGGGACCCAGCGTCCCTTCGACGTGCGGCACCTGCTCGCCGAGCGGTTCGAGCTTGCCGAGGGGCAGGTACGGGTCGTGGTGCCGGACTTCGGCGGCGGCTTCGGCGGCAAGCACACCCCGGAGGTCGCGCTCGAGGCGGCCCGCCTCGCACGGGGCGCCGGACGGCCGGTGAAGGTGCAGTGGAGCCGGGCCGAGGAGTTCACCTGGGCGTACTTCCGGCCCGCCGCGGTGATCGACGTGGAGAGCGGCACCGACGCCGAGGGCCGTATCACGGCATGGTCCTTCACGAATCTCAACTCCGGTCCCGCCGCCATCACGACGCCCTACGAGATCGAGCACCAGGGGATCGAGTACCGGCCCGCCGACTCTCCGCTCGCGATTGGCTCGTACCGTGCCCTCGCCGCGACAGCGAACACGTTCGCGCGCGAGTCGCACATGGACGAGATGGCGCATCGCCTCGGCATCGATCCCCTGGAGTTCCGCCTGCGTCACCTCGGCGACGAGCGTCTCGCCGAGGTGTTGCGTGCGGCGGCGGAGCGGATCGGGTGGGGGAGCGGCGGGCGCCGGCCGGGGACCGGTGTCGGCATCGCCGGCTGCACCGAGAAGGGCGGTCGCGTCGCCACTTGCGCCGAGGTCCGCGTCGACGACCGGGACCGCCTCGAGGTCCTGCGGGTCGTCACCGCCTTCGAGTGCGGCGCGATCGTCAATCCCGACAACCTCGCCAACCAGGTCGAGGGGGCGACGGTGATGGGACTCGGTGGCGCCCTGTTCGAGCAGATCCGCTTCGCCGACGGCCGGATCGAGAATGCCGCCCTCGCCGACTATCGGGTGCCGCGTCTCACCGACCTCCCGGCGATCGAGGTGATCCTGATCGATCGGCGCGACCAGCCCTCGGCCGGCGGCGGCGAGACACCGATCATCGCCGTGGCACCGGCGATCGGCAACGCCGTGTTCGCCGCCACCGGAGTCCGGGTCCGCCAGCTGCCGATCGCGCCGGACGGGGTCATCGCCCGGGGCGCCTGAGCCAGCACGGGGCGAGGAGGCGCCGGGCGCGGGCGCCTGCTCGCCGAGTCGGGCGACGGCCCGCATCGGCCCGGCGCGCCCCGGCGCGTCGGTCCATGATGGACGGTGTGCCAGGGTGTGGACGTCGGGGCTCGAAGTGGTCGATCGCCTCGAAGGACTCGTTCCTCTCGATCGCCTCCAAGGGCTCGATCCTGTCCATCGGGTCGATCGGCTCGGCGCTGTCGATCGGGTCGATCGGCTCGTTCGGGTCGGTGTTCTCCGTCAGCTCCTTCTGCTCGGTCGGCTCCCTGTTGTCGGCCGTCTCGCTGTGGTCGGTCATGTCGTGGCGCGCGAGGAAGGGTCACCGTCGCGAGGCGGGCTGATCCGAGATGCGCCGGTTCCGAGAGCGCCGTGGCCGGGCTGTGCCACGGGTCGGCCGCGTCGTCGACGGTCCGGACCGCCCGGGCGGCTGCGGCCACGAAGGTGCGACCTCGGCGCACCTGCGAGATCCGAAGCCGCGCCCGCCGCCTGACCTCGGTCCGCACGTGCCGGTGGCCGCGATCCCGCCGCGCGGGCGGGAGCCCTCCCCGCATGAGCGCGAACACGACCGAGCCGATCGCCCCGGGGCCAGGAGACGATCCGCAGCGGCGATTGCGGCTCGCTCACCTCGAGGGCTCGATACCCCGGCGCCGAGCGACGAGCGCCGCCGCGGCGAGGAGCCCGGCCAGCGCGCCTGGCGCGATGCCGAGCGCTCGATAGCCGAGTGTCTCGCCGAGGCCGCCGCCTGCCAGTGGTCCGACCAGGTAGCCGACCATGCCCATCTGCGACCAGACCACCATCGCGCTCACGATCCGCTCCGTCGGCACCGCGGCGAGCAGGAGACCGGTCGCACCGGTCTGACTGATCCCGATCCCGACCCCGATCGCCACGAGCGCAGGGAGCCATGTCGCGACGACGTCCGTCGCGCCGACGAGCTCGATCCCGCCGACGAGCAGTACCGCGCCGATCGCTGACGCGAGCGCTGGCTTGACGTGCCCTGCCGCTGCGGAGCTGAGGGCGACGACGATGCCGAGGGCGGCGAAGGTGCCTCCGATCGCCGCCTGCGACAGGTGCACGGACAGATGGAGCGGGAGCGCGCCGTCGACGAGACCGGTGCCGAGGATCGCCAGCATGATCGCGACGGCGGCCACCCAGAACCCGGGCCGGCGAAGCTCCGCCCGGTCCGCGCTGAACTCCCGGGGGGTGGGCGAGGTCGGCATGAGGGCCGCGGGCACGGACACCGCGACGACGAGGATGAGGTAGGCGACGAACGGGGTCCGCACGCCACCGAGCGCACCGAGGGCGGGACCGACGAGCGCTCCCGCCGAGTACGCGGCGTAGATCCGGCTCATGCAGCGGTACTCCTGGCCGGGCCAGCGCTCCAGCGTGCTGAAGGTGATGCCAAGCCACAGGCCCCCCGAGCCGAGCCCCATCGCCGCACGCGCCGCGAGGTAGCCGGCGGTGGAATCCGAGCCGATGAAGGCGACCGTCCCGCCGGTCACGACCAGGAGCGCTCCGAGCAGGGTCGGGCGGGTACCGAAGCGGCGCACCGAGCTGCCGGCCGCGACGAAGCCGAACAGCATGCCGAAGGGGAAGCCGGCAACCACCGCGCCCGCCACCAGCGGGCTCGCGTGCGTTGCATGGGCAAGTGTGGGGAGTACGGGGCCGATGACGCTGTAGCCGACCGAGTCGACGGCCGCGAGCGCGAGAAGGATGCCGTAGGCGGCGCCCGCGCGGTCAAGGCCGCCGCGGAGGAGGAGATGGCGCCTTCGGCTCCACATGCCGGCCCGGGGTCCCTCGCTGTCACCGAGCCCGGGCACCATCGCTCCGGGTGGCACGGCCATGCGCTCGCCCTGGTTCCCCGCACCCGACGAGAGCATCTCAGCCGGTGGACGTCCCCGGGGTGCTCGCGTCGGCGAGCAGGTAGGCGACGACGTCTGCCGCGGTCCAGGTGTCCCTCGTCCCGATGGCCCCGACGAGGCGAGCGAGGTCGTCGCCGCTCGTCACGATCGGGGGTTCGCATCCCGAGTCGCGCAGCTGCGCGAGGCCTGCGGACGCCAAGAGCGCGTTGCACAGGCACGTCCGGCCGACGGTGTCCTCGGGCTTGCCACCCTTTCGCATGTAGGCGCCGACCGGCTCGCTCGGGCAGCGGTAGCCGATGCCGCCGTCGGCTCGCACAAACGGCGTGCGCAGGAGCCCGACGTCGCAGCGGCGCTCGCGTCCCGCGTAGACGGCAGGCTCGGAGAGCGTGCCCGGGAGCGTGACGACCTTGAAGGGGTAGCCACTCGGTGAGGCGCGGGGATCGGTGACGACCCCGGCTCCGCCCCCACGCGCCGCGGCGAGGACCCGGTTCCGCAGGCCCGGGGCGAGGCCGGACTCAACGCAGAGCGCGAAGGCCGTGCCGACCTGGATGCCGGCGGCCCCGGCGGCGCGCGCCTCGGCGAGGCGCGCCGGAGACGCGACGCCGCCCGCGAGCCAGAACGGCAGCCCGAGCGCGGCGATCTGGTCGAGATCGACCTCGTCGCGCGTGCCGTAGGTGGGCTGGCCGAGCTCATCGAGCACGAGGGGACCACGCGGCGGAGCGTTGTGGCCGCCGGCGCGGTAGTGCTCCACCACGAACCCATCGGGACGGGTCGCCGGGTCCTTCGCGAGGAAGGAGGCCAAGGTGTTGGACGAGACGATGGCGACGAAGCGGGGTCGGGCGACCCGGGCGGGGTGACCGAGGAAGTCGGCTGGGTCGAAACGCACGGCGTGAGCGTCGTGGGGTCCCGCGCCCGTCACGCCGACCCGGTAGGCCACCTGCTCGCCCCTGGCCAGATCGTCCAGGAGCCGGGGCACGTCCGAGGGGATCCCCGCTCCCATGAACACGTAGTCGACGCCCGCCAGCAAGGCGCCGTAGAGGGAATCGGGCGTCGGCATCTGGATCTTCTCGAGGTAGTTGATGCCGATCGGGCCGTCGTGCCCGGACTTTGCGAGGTGCACCTCGGCGAAGTTGGCAAGGATCGTGAGCTCTCGCAGCGCCCGTGGGGACTCGAGCCGGAACATGGGCACGGCGCGGTACGCCTCGCCCCGCGGCCGGCCGCCGTCGATGAACCACCGGTGGAGCACGCGTCTGGCCAGCGCGGGCTCGGGAAAGGAGGCGTAGGCCCGCCGCAGGTGCCCGCTCGGATCGCCGTCGCCGAGCCGTCGTGCGTGAACCGTCTCCAAGGCGGTTCCGGATACGACGCCGAGCTGTCCGAGACGGGCGACGGCCCTGGCGAGCGCCCATCCCGATACGGCGACGCCCATCCCGCCCTGGATGACCGACGGCAGCTCCGGAGCGGGTCGGTCGGCGAAGTCCACCATCGACAGCAAGCTAGCAATTTCCGGCCGAGGCTCCCGAACCGGGCCTGACCGAGCGAGGGATCCGCCCCAGCATCGCGGGGTCGCACGGCCTCGTCGGGTGCGCGGGTGAACCGGTCGGGTCTGCTGCACGATTTGGTGACAGATTCGGTCACGTGACCCGATGGGCGTAGTGGGTCTGTCGCGAGCGCTTATGATACCGCTTTGGTATCATTTAGTCCATGGCGTTGACCGTTCGCACAGACGAGCAGATGGAGCGGGCACTCGATGCCCTCGTCGAGTCCGAGGGCGTGTCGCGCCAAGAGGTGATCCGTCGCTCAGTACTCGAGCGCTACGAGCGGGGCGTGCACACCTCCCGCGTCGCCGAGAGCACGAGCCGACTCGCCTCTAGGTGGGGGGATGTGCTTGACCGACTCGGGCGGGCGTGAGCGAGGCCGAGTACCTCGATCTCGAAGATCTGCTCGGCATGGTGAGGGCGCTTGGGATCGGACCCGTGCGCGACGTCGGGCTCCTCGACTCGGCGGTAGCGAGGCCGCGCGCGAGCGCCTTCGGTGAAGATGCCTACGAGACCATCGATCTCAAGGCGGCGGCGCTTCTGCACTCCCTTGCTCGGAATCACGCGCTCGTTGACGGGAACAAGCGGCTGGCGTGGCTCACGGTCGTCGTCTTTCTCGATCTCAACAACCGCGAGGTACCACTGAGCGACGACGACGCGTTTGACCTCGTCATGGACGTGGCCTGTGGGGCGACATCTGATCTCGACGAGATCGCCGCGCGCCTTCGATCGACCGGACGCAAGCCGTAGGATCGCGCCGCCTCCCCACGAACTCAGTACGCTGATCAGGCGATCTTCCAGCTTGTCGTGTAGGTCGACGGAGGCCAATTCCGCCCTGCCGAAAGGCCGGTCGTGGGCCATCCAACCTGTCGAGAGCGACGCGAGCAGCCGCCCCGGAGGCAGCGGATGCCGGCCGGCATGACGGCGCTCGCGTGTGGCGTGGCGGGGTGGTGGCACGCATCGTCGAGCGGCCGGCCCCCGGTGCCGGGCTAGGAACTAGGGCGGTGAGTGCCGAAGATGATCTCGACCCTACGACGGTGAAGCTCCGGGCCGCAGGTTGCGTCGCCGCGGAGGAGGAGGCCGCCGAGCTCAGCGCGGTGGCAGGCGCGGACCGGGCACGCCTCGATGAGCTCGTCGAACGTCGCTGCGCGGGGGAGCCGCTCGCATGGCTGACCGGCTCGGTGCGCTTTTGCGGAGAGACAGTGCTCGTGGGTCACGGCGTGTACGTGCCGCGATGGCAGAGCGAGCCGCTGGCGCTCGAGGCCGCCGCCAGGCTCCCCGAGCGCGGCCTCGCCGTCGACCTCTGCACCGGCGCCGGGGCGATCGCGGTGGTGCTCGCCCGCCGGCGCCCCCTGGCACGGGTCGTCGCGTCCGAGATCGATCCGCTCGCCGTGGCGTGCGCGAGGGCCAACGGGGTCGAGGTCTTCGAAGGCGACATGGCGGCGAGCCTGCCTGCGGCGCTGGTCGGCCGCGTCGACGTCGTGACAGCGGTGGTCCCCTACGTGCCGACGGGCGAGCTGCGCCTGCTGCCCCGCGACGTCATCGCGTTCGAGCCGCGGCACGCGCTCGACGGCGGCGAGGACGGGGTGCGCTTCCTCCAAAGCGCGGTGCGCGAGGCGGCGGCGCTGCTGCGCCCGGGTGGCTCGCTCCTCCTCGAGCTCGGGGGCGACGAGGCCGAGCTCCTCGGGCCGGCGCTGGCCGATCACGGCTACTCGGACGTGGAGCTCCTGCTCGACAAGGACCGCGAGCTGCGCGGGCTCGTCGGTCGCCGTTGAGCGCCTGGCGCCGCGGCGAGCCCGGCGAGCCCCCGGGGGGCCACCTCTTACCGGGGCCGCGGGGCGGGATCGCTCGGACGCGCGCCCCCTCGGCTGCCCGACTCCGTCCCGGAGCTGATCCGATCGGGTGCGATCCGCAGGAGCACCCGCTGCTCGGGGCCGGCGCGGCTCGTCTCGCGTCGGCGGCCGAGGTACTTCGTCATGAGGCGGGCGATCGAGTCGTCGGCCTCGGCGCCAGTGACGATGTCGACGACCCGCCCGCGGATCTCGACCCACGAGTAGGGGTCATCGGGGTCGACCGTCGCGAGCGCGACGTTCCGGTTGCCCCGGACGTTGCGCTCCTTGCGCCGGCCGATCGCGGTGTTGACGAGGACGTGATCGCCTGACACGTCGACCCACACGGGCGTCGCGGAGGGCCGGCCGTCGGTGTCCACCGTCACGAAGTGCCAGATGGTGCGGTCTTCGAGCAGTCGGCGTACCGCGTCGGGAAGCTCGACCATCAGTGCTGCCTCGAGGCGGCGGGACGCGCCGCCGGCTCGGCTTCGCCGTCTGGGGAGGGCAGCGATGCGATCACCGCCGCGACCTGGCGGCCGGCGTCTTCGACGTCGGTCGAGCTCCCGGGCTCGTCGCCGTAGCGGGCGCGGTCGTACAGCGAGGTGAGGGCCGCGAGCGCCGGCGTCGCGTCGCCGAGCTCCAGCGCGTCGAGGCGCCGCTCGAGCTCGAGCGGCGTCTCGTGGGCCCGCCGCGCGTGGCCAGCGGCGCTGGCCGCTCCGAGCAGCTCGCGGTAGTGCTGGCGCACCGAGCGCGCCGCGGCCACGCTGTCCGCAGCGCGGCCCGGAGCCGGCCCGGGGCCGGCCGGGGAGCGCCGGAAGCGCCCGAGGAGCCTGGTGGCGATGTGGCGCAGCTGGTCGAGGAGGTGTCCCCAGCTGAAGACCGAGTCGCGCTGTTCCGACGCTGGGCGCACCACCGCCCGACGGGGGCGGCGGGGATTCCTCCGGATGCCGAGCACCATGCGCAGCAGGAGGTAGAGCGCGGCGCCGGCGCCGGCGACACCCAGTCCTGCGAGCACCATCCAGATCCACAGCGGGACGTGCACCGCGACCGCGACGTGGGACAGGCCGCCCCCCCCGCCGCGGAGAGCCGGTTTCCCGGGTCGTAGATGTCC
>Ga0307372_10003042_pt1 | contig 27251 bp, 29 predicted proteins | sample OX1MG_FD_202533 | JGI IMG/M metagenome (GOLD analysis project Ga0307372, IMG submission 202533) | Soil microbial communities from Risofladan, Vaasa, Finland - OX-1 | ecosystem: Environmental > Terrestrial > Soil > Coastal area > Acid sulfate soil | place: Finland: Risofladan, Vaasa | collected... | reverse complement strand
CTGTGCCGCTTTCACCCGCGGTCGCATTGGTTTGATGGCTTCTGTGCATGGCGAGTACCCCGCTATTAAGCTGCGTCAACTCCGACTTGTAGTCTTAAAAACGATCTTACACCTTTAGGTGTGCGCCGTAGCCGCTTCCAATGACACATGAGCCTGGAGAAGGCAGCGTGATTCCAACAACAGGCGGGCATGAGCGGTCATTCTTGGAGAATGGTCGTGACTCTCAAGGGCACCTCTAAACCCATCAAAATTGAGGCCAATCGAGCAACTCAGCGGGACCAGATTGGGTGATCCGCTGGCCGGTCTGAAGGCCCGGATCCACTGGGAAGCGTTTCGTTCCGGACTCAACCGGGTGCCGGACAGCAAGACCGTCTGGTTATTCCGGAAACGGCTCAAGCACCTGGACCGGGTGCAGACCCTGTTTGACCGCTTTCACCCACAGCTGGCCGAACAAGGCTATGCAGTCCGCGCCGGGCAGAGGACCGGCGCGGCCTTTGTTGAAGTCCCCCGGCAACGCAACAGCCGCGAAGACAACAACCGGATCAAGACCGGTGAAACCCCGACGCCGTGGACCCAAGACGCCGCCAAACCAATGCTGCGCCAGAAAGACATCTGGACGCGCGCTGGGCCCCGAAGCACAATAGTAGAGTCTGGCCATTTCGAGAGGTCGGTGGATTCGTCCACAACGTAAGGCAGCGCCTGAATTTTGCTCATGATGGTATACGTCCGCATTGGTCCGCTCTGTGCAGCAATTATCGGGACCCGAGCGGTCATCCTCTTCACCCGTTAGGATGAGTCGCTATCGATGCAACACTCAAACTGTTGTGGCCACCGCCAAGCGCCGCTAGACTTAGGCACTTTTCCTTCCAAAGATGGAACCTGACATGAGCATGCTCAAAGAATTCAAAGAATTTGCCATGCGCGGCAGTGTCATCGATCTCGCCGTGGGCGTGGTCATCGGCGCTGCATTCGGCAAGATCGTGTCGTCGCTGGTCGCCGACGTCATTATGCCGCTGTTGGGCCTGTTGACCAACGGGATTAATTTCTCCGACCTTGCCATCACCCTGCATGAAGCCGTCAACGGCAAGCCGGCGGTATTGCTCGGCTACGGTAAATTCATCCAGGCGATCTTCACTTTCGTCATCATCGCTTTCGCCATTTTCCTGATGATCAAGCTGATCAACAACGTCACCCGCAAGCCGCCTGCCGCTCCAGCGCCGCCACCCGAGCCTTCGGCCGAGGAAAAGCTGCTGGGTGAAATCCGCGACCTGCTGAAGGCGCGCGGCTGAATCGCCGGCTAGCTGTTGCCGGGCTGCCGATCCACCCGATACAGACCCTCGGGGTCACAAGCTGGACGCACGCTGCGGGTGCTGGAACGGCTGGCCGGGCAAGCGTTGTTTGAGCCGCCCGCCCGGTCAGTGCAGACTGGCGCTGCCGGTCCGGCGATCCGCGCGACCGCGCAGTTTCGGCAATGCGCCGCCGCTGAAACGGCCGCGGTTCTTCAACCACACCAGACAGTCCTCGAACGTGCGTGAAATCTGCATCTGTTGACGAATACGCTCCAGCTTCGGCCAAGTGGCCTGCGCGCCTTCACGAATGTAGCGGCGCAGTTCATCGGCCGACAAATTGGAGAACATGCGCAACAACTGCCGCGGTGTGTGCCGCGGGAAAATGCTGATGTCACCGCTGTAGCGCTGCTGCAGAACCTCGTTGATCTGGTCGATCATGCGCGTGGCGCCGAGCATGCCCTCGGCGCCAAGATGCCGACGCGTGAGATTAAACACATCACGCCCCAGCACCGACACCGCATCGCGCGCGAACGGCAACACCCCGCGGGGGTAGTGGCGATCCTGTTCGCGCATGAACGGCACGATGTGCGGATTGGTCTGGCTAACGATGTAGTGGTTGACGTTGTGCAGCCGCGCCAGCCGCAGCAGCGGCAGATCGTTCGACAGCGAGCCGTCGATCCAGCGCTTGGAACGCATGTACGGTACGGCTTGGCCGTCGTAGTCGAGCGCTTCGAGCATCACCGGCGGAAACACGCCGGGGACGGCGCAGGACGCCAACATCGCACGGCGCACCGCCACGTGAGGGGCGGTCAGGTAGTCGAGCAGGCGGTCGCCTGATTGGGCTGGGCCGGTGACACGGTGACGCCGAGAATACGGCGCGTGCGTTCGAACGCTTCGAGAAAACTACCCGCGCGGATATTACCCGCGCGGATATTGCGGACCAGGCAGTCTTCGAGTTGTGCCGGATCCAGCAATGCGCCGCTGGATACGGCATTGCGCAAGCCGATTTTCTGAAACGCCCGCAGGCTGAGATTGCCAGCATCGAAAATCTCGGGCAGTTCGGCATCGGTGCGGGTGCCGGTCATGGCGGCGATGATGGAGCCCGCCGAAGAGCCGGTCAGCAAGCGTGACAGCAGACCTTGCTCCGACAGCGCCTTGATCACGCCCAGATGAAACATGCCCAGCGTGGCGCCGCCCGACAGCAGCAGTGCCGAACGGCCGAAGCTCTGGCCGGTGCGCCTGAAGAACAGCACTTTGTCACCGTAGCCGAAGTCGGGGAAGTCGCCGACGCAGATGTAGTTCAGGCAGCGCCGCACCTCCTCCGAGAATTCCTCGATCAGGCGCTTGGTGCCGAAGCGGCACCAGCCGTGCAGCGACGGATTGGCGATATTGCCGAGGTTGCCGTGCAAACCTTCGACAAGATTGAACACCAACTGGCGCACGTCGCCGCTGGCGCGCAGTTCGCGCATGCGCATCAGACTCTCGCGTATCAGCAGATAGTCGTAGTCGTCGCTGGTCTCGTCCTGTTTCCAGGCGTCGGCGCCCTCGACGCGGTCGAGTTCCAGCGCGATCTGCTTCCAGGTGGCGTAGTCGGCGGCGTTGGCGAGATCGCGCCACCGCGCGTTGATCAACTTCTTAAACATCGATGGATTCGAATGACTGGACTCCGCGCCCATCAGTGTATGCGAGTTGCCGCCTGTAACCGCTCATGGCCGACGAATGGCAGCTTGCTAGAATGGGAGGGGGACCACGATCAACCTTATGAATAACGCTGCGTATACGCGACATCTAGCCCTGTCGCTGGCTACCCTGTTGATTTTCGCTCTGGCGTTGTATGCGCTGAGCCATCTGTTGCGCGAAATTCATCCCGCCGAGGTCATCACCGACCTCGCCAACGTCCCCCTGCACAGGGTGCTGGCAGCGCTGGGCTGTGTCGCCGGCAGCTACACGATGCTGACGCTGTACGACTGGCTAGCGTTGCGCGCCATCGGCCGGCACCTACCGTATTCTCACGTCGCGTTCACTTCCTTCACGGCTTTCGGGATCAGTCATACCGCCGGCCTGTCGTCGATCTCGGGCGGCTCGGTACGCTATCGCAGCTACGCCGCGGAAGGGCTGACGGCGTTCGAGATCGCCGGCATCATGACGCTGGTGGCGATCAACTTCTTTCTCGGCGTCGGTACCCTGCTGGGAAGTTCGCTGGTGATCGGCGCACACGGGCTCAGCCAAGCCCTATCGCTAGGCGTCGCAGGCACCCGCGCGCTGGGGGTCACGCTGCTGGCGGTGGTGTTCGCCTATCTGATGCTGACCCGCTTCAAGCGCACCCCGATCCATCTCGGCAGCAAGACCATCGTGCTGCCCAGCATGAGCCTGAGCCTGCGCCAACTGGTCGTCTCCAGCGCCGATCTGAGCTTTGCCGCTGGTTCGCTATACGTGTTGTTGCCAACCGGCACCGGTATTCACTACCTGTCGTTCCTGGGCATCTACGTGATTGCCATGCAAGCCGGCGTGCTCAGTAACGTGCCGGGCGGACTCGGGGTGTTCGAGTCGATATTGCTGCTGATGCTGCCTGGCGCGCCCAGCGATGCCGTGCTGGGCGCTGTGCTGCTGTATCGCATCGTCTATTACGTGGTGCCGTTTTCACTCGCACTGATTCTATTGACCGGCCGCGAAACGCTGCACAAACACGGTCAACTGCGACAACTCGGCGGCTGGATCAAGCGCCAGCTCGCCGGAAAATCCAAACCTCGATAGCCGAGCTTAGGGTCTGTTGCCCCTAGGAAAGCCTGATCGATTACTGTGTCATCGTTCCAGCGGAGGATTCAATCCCGCATAATCAATCACCTGGATACATGTCTTTGCGGGTATGACGACTAAACTACCACCTGCTAAAGCAGGTGGGTTAGCGCATCCAGTGCTGACGACTAAAGTCATCAAGCTCGCACTGTATAAACGCGCATGAATCAAAAACTGAAAGTCAAAGTCACCGTCTAAAGACGGTGGTTTTAACCAAGTGATGGAAAATAAATCAGAGATTCCTTAGTTGGAGCGTGGGATCTTCAAACGCATGCCGGTTTCGAGGAAATCGACGTCGCGCAGGCCGTTGAGGCGGCGGATCGATGTGATCGAGGCCTGGTAGCGTGCGGCAATGCCGCTGAGGGTCTGGCCGGCCCGCACCCGATGCACGATCACGGCGTGCTTGCTCGCGGCCACCCGCGTGGCCACTGGATGCGCGACAATGGACTCCTCGGGAATCCGCAGCGTCTGACCGGCCCGGATCCGCCGCGCGCTGTGCAGATGGTTGTAACGCAACAGCGTCGCCACGCTGACGTGATGCCGGTCGGCGATACCGCTGAGCGTCTGGCCGGCGCGAACCCGGTGCACGGTGATCGACTGCTTGGCCGCCGCCACCATGCGCATAACGGCAGGATTTCCCGCGCTGCTGCCGCCGGTCGGAATCCGCAGGGTCTGACCGACTCGGATCCACTGCGCGCTGTGCAGATGGTTGTAACGCAGCAGCGTCGCCACGCTGACGTCATGGCGGTGTGCAATGCGGCTCAGCACGTCCCCATGCCGAACCCGGTAGGCCACATACCAGACTCTTTGCCGGTCGAAGCGCTGGCTGGGCCCGAGCGCCGCGTAGCGCTGACCAAAGCGCTGCCGATCACCCGCCGGGACGCGCACCTGGCTATCTGGCGGGACATACAGCCGACCTTCGACCACCGCCGGATTGAAGGCCGGATTGAGCGTGCGGAAGGTCTCGGCATCGGCGCCGGAGATCTGGCGCAACGTACTGTAAGAGACGTAATCGTGAGTCTGGACAACGTCGAAGCGGATCGGGTCGTCGTGATCGATGCTGCCAAAATAGCGATGCGCGTCGGCTGCGACCTGACTGGCCGCAAGAAATTCCGCGTAGAAATTGCGCGAGGCGAAACCGAAGCGCGGATTGTCATAGCGCTCCAGCAGGTCGGTGAGCGTGGTGCCGTGCACATCGGTCAAGGCACGCGCGATGCCGCTCCGACCATAGTTGTAGGCGGTCAGCGCCAAGGGCCAACTGCCGAGCGCATCGTAATCGTCCTTGAGATGGCGCGCGGCGGCATCGGTGGAGGTCCACGGATCGCGGCGGTCATCCTGCACTGCGTTCAAGGTCATGTAGATGCGCGCGGAAGACGGCATGAACTGCCAGATGCCGGCTGCACCGGCTTTCGAATAAGCGTCGAGATTGAAAGAGGACTCGACCAGCGGCAGCCGGGTCAGCACCGGTGGCAATCCGTAACGGGTGAAGGTGGCCTGCATCTTCGGCAGGTAGCGTCCGGCCACCTCCAGTGCATGACCGGTGCGCTCGCGCAGGCCATGCTGGACCCGCAAGCTGCCGATCAGTCCCTTGAAGTGAGCCGTATCACCGCCGCCATACAGGGTATAAATGCGCCGCTGCTCAGCGGTCATGCGCTTGGGATCGGCGTTCACCGCAACGATGCCCTTGAGCGCCTCGTCGGCTCGTTTCACGGCCTGCTGTTCGCGTTTGGCGCGAAACTGCCGCAGCGCCTGCGGCGACATCTGTTGGGCCTGAGACCGAAAATCGAGTACCGCAATCAGCTTCTGCGGCGCCAAGGCGGACTGCACCAGACTCTGGTTCTCCGAATAGCGTGCGAACACGTCCTTCCAGAAATTCACCACCGGCCTAAGCACCGCCGGCTCAGGAAAGCGTGCCGGGTCGGCTGTGACACGCTCCGAATTCGTCTGCTGCTGGGGGGTGCCGGGGTCGGCAGCGGCGAAGCCCGACTGGCTGAGCCAGACGACGCATAGAAAAACACCAAGAACCCGTGAACTCGCCTGCATGCCCCGATCCGTATCACTCGTTATCGATGGCAGATTGCCGTGTATGACTGCGCGGTGACACGGCTGATCATACTCAGCGACGCCTTGCAGATCAATGTCTTTCGGAAATCCGTTAAGCTGATGTCTAAATCTATTTGCAGAGTGATGCCGATGTCGGCTCCTTTTCCGCTGGTCGAAGCCTATCGCAGCCATCGCCTCAAAGTGTCGGCGCTGCACGAAATCTACGTCGAGGAATCCGGTAACCCGCAAGGCAAGCCGGCGCTGTTCGTGCACGGCGGGCCCGGCGGTGGCTGCGAGCCCTGGCATCGCCAGTTCTTCGATCCGCAGAAGTACCGCATCGTGTTGTTCGACCAGCGTGGCTGCGGCCGCTCCACGCCGCGCGCCGAGCTGCGCGAGAACACCACCTGGGACCTGATTGCGGACATGGAGCGCATCCGCACTGAGCTAGGCATCGACCGTTGGCTGGTATTCGGCGGCTCCTGGGGCAGCACCCTGTCGCTGGCCTATGCCGAGACCCATCCCGAACAGGTGTCGGCTCTAGTGCTGCGCGGCATCTTCCTGATGCGCCGTGCCGAGATTCAGTGGTTTTACCAGGACGGCTGCAACTGGATCTACCCGGACGCCTGGGAGGCCTACCGCGACGCCATCCCCGAAGTCGAACGCGGTGACTTTGTCAGCGCCTATCACCGTCGCCTGACCAGCGATGATGCGGCGGTGCGGCGGGCTGCGGCGCGGGCCTGGAGTATCTGGGAAGGCTCCACCAGCCGGTTGGTGCAGAACCGCGACCTGATCCAGCGCTTCGGCATTGAGCGCTTCGCCGAAGCGTTCGCGCGCATCGAGTGCCACTACTTCGTCAACGGCGGTTTCTTCGACTGCGACGGCTGGCTGCTCGACAACGCCCAGCGCATCCGCTCCATCCCCGGCGTTATCGTGCAGGGCCGTTACGACGTCGTCTGCCCGATCCGTTCGGCCTGGGACCTGCATCGCGCCTGGCCCGAGGCCGAGCTGCACATCATCGCCAACGCCGGCCATGCCGCCAGCGAAGATGGCATACTTAAACAACTGATCGCCGCAACCGATTGCTTCGCTGATACGGACTGAAGCGCGGGCGCCGGCATCACCGCCGACGCCCGCGCAACCCGCTTAACCCTGAGGGGATTGCGGAGACGGATGCTGGTGTTGAGCTTGCAGGGTCGCCAGCTTGGCGCGCTGCGGTTCGGTCAGCAGGTTGTAGATCTGCACACGAAGATCCGCCTCGGCTTTCACCCGCGCCTGAGCGACGACCGCAGCGGCTTGAGCGTAGCTGCCGTAAGCCGTATTGAATGTGAGCGTGCCGGGCACCGCCGTCTCGAACGCACGCCGCTGTTGCATTAGACCTTCGAACTGCGTCCGCATGCCGGCACGACTACTCTTGAACGCAGTGTGGATCGACTGTTTCTGCGCATCGCTGAGGTCGAGTTGATGCAGGTTTCGCATCATCTTCATGCCTCGATGATGCTTCCAGCCCTGATGGCCGTGATGGTCGCAATGCTGCGCGGCCATTGGTGCGGGGGGTGCGTCCTGGGCGAACACCGGCGCGGCAGTGCCCAGTGCGGCGGCTACGGCTGCGGCGAGCAATACCTTTTTGAAGGAGGCCGCCTTGAACGAAGTTTCAAAACGGGTGCTGGGGGGGAATGTACGCATGAGTTATAACTCCGGTTGAAAATGGCAGGTCATTTGTAACCCGACCTCATGTTAAGAGCTGTTACAACCCGGTAAAGTTCGGTAAACCCGTGGCTGGCGCACTTGCCGCCACCGCGACCACGAACCACAGTAGGCGCATGAACCCACGCCTCCTGATCGTCGACGACGACCGCGAACTGTGCGCCCTGCTGGCCGATTACCTCGGCCGCGAGGGACTGGACGTGTCCGCCGTGCACGATGCCGACAGCGCCCTGGCCGCGCTGCGCGACGATGCCCAACGCCCCGATCTGCTGATCCTCGACGTGATGATGCCGGGCAAAGACGGGCTCGCCGCACTGCGCGAGTTGCGCGTGCTGTACGCACTGCCGGTGATCATGCTGTCGGCGCGCGGCGAGCCGATCGATCGCGTCGTCGGTCTCGAACTCGGCGCCGACGACTACCTGCCCAAACCCTGTCTGCCGCGTGAACTGCTGGCGCGCGTGCGCGCCCAACTGCGCCGCAACCAGACCGAGGCCGAGGCCGATATCAACGTCGGCACCCTGCGGTTGCAGCCTAACGAGCGCCGCGCCTGGGCCGGCGACGTCGAACTGCGTCTGACCGGCGCCGAATTTTCACTGCTGCTGGCACTGGCGCGCAACGCCGGCCATATCGTCGACAAATCGGCCCTGACCCAAGTCGCGCTGGGCCGTCCGATCGAGCGCTTCGACCGCAGCATCGACGTCCACGTCAGCCGCCTGCGCAAGAAATTGGCGGAAGCCTCACCGCTAGCGCCGCGCATCGAGTCGGTACGCGGCGCCGGCTATCTGCTGCTGCACGGCGATCCGTGAAAACCGCATCATGACGCGCCTCTACTGGCGGCTGCTGCTGTGGTTCTGTGCCGCCAACGTGGTGACGCTGCTGGTCAGCGTGTTGGTCACCCAGCACATCGCCCGCCAGCTCTACCAGCATGAAACGGACTGGCAGGCCATCGCGCAGCAGACCGTGTCGATGATCGATCCACAGACCCGCGAGCCGCGCACCGCGATACGGCCCTGGCGCGAACAACTGCGACGGCGCCGCATCGGCGTCGGGTTGATCGATGACGGCGGCCGTATGCTGCTGAAGCCACCGCGCATCATCCTGCGTCACCTCGCACAACTGCAGGACAACCCGGCGGTGACGCTGCACCCGCGGCCCAGCATCACGCTCGTCGGACTCGAAATCGTGGGGTCAAACGGTAAGAACTGGCACTTTCTTGCCGCGCAGTTCACGCCTTCATCCGGCCGGCGCCATTTGTGGCTGCCGTTCCTGATCGAGATTCTGGTATCGCTGCTGGTGATCGGTGCCGTCGGCTGGCGCGTGGCGCGCAGCATCAGCCGGCCGATCTACGCCGTGCAGGGCGCCGCGCGGCGTATGGCCGACGGCGATCTGGGCGCGCGGGTCGCCGCACCGTTGACCGACCGGCGCGACGAACTCGGCCAACTGGCCCGCGACTTCGATCACATGGCCTCGCGCGTGCAGTCGCTGGTGGAGCGCCAGCGCAGCGTGTTGCAGGACGTCTCCCACGAATTCCGCTCGCCGCTGGCCCGGCTGGGGGTGGCACTGGAACTAGCGCGCAGCGACGCCGGTGGCGTCGAACTGCCGTCGCTGGATCGGGCCGAGCGTGAAATCGGCCGCCTCGACCACCTGATCGGCGAGGTGCTAGAACTGGCGCGGATGGAAGATCGGCTGCCCGGCATGGATCGGCAACCGTTCGATCCAGCCGAACTGGCGCAGGAACGTCTGGCCGAAGCGCAGCCGGACGCCACCGCGCATCAAGTCGATCTCAGACTTGACGCGGCCACCGGCACCGTGGTCGATGGCAGCCGCGTCCTGCTGGGTCGCGCCATCGACAATCTGTTGTCCAACGCGATCAAGTTTTCTGCTGCAGGCGGCAGCGTGATCCTGCGCACCTGGCATGGTGCCGGCGAGGTCGTGATCGAAGTCGCCGACAGCGGCCCCGGCGTGCCGGCGGCGGAACTCGACTCACTGTTCCGCCCATTCTTTCGCGGCAGCAACGCCGTGCGGGCCGAGGGCAAGGGGCTCGGTCTGGCCATCGTCGCGCGCATCGCGGCCGCGCACGGTGGCCGCTGCAGCGCCTGCAACCGGACGGCTGGCGGCCTGTGCGTGACGCTGACGCTACCGCTCAGTCGGCCTGCTGACGCAGCCGCTTGAGTGCCTCGGCGTGGCGCAGCCGGTTGTGGCGACGAAGGTCAGATAGGCCGGCAGGATGTGCCGCCACGCCGTGCGGGCGCCATGAAATGCACGGCATCAACGCTGACGGTGACGGTGACGCCGTCGGGGCGATGGACCGCGACGATGTTAAGCGTTGCAACGGCCGCCGCGCGAGTCTGTCACGCTCGAACGCGGCGGCGCGTGCCCACCCCGCTGATCACGGCCAGCCCCAGCGACACCAACACGATGCCGAGTCCCTCCGGCGCCGACGGTCGCTCCTGCAGGATCGGCCAGGCCAGCAACACGCTAACGATCGGCACGCCGAGGCTGGACACGGCGGCGACTGTGGTGGACAGACGTTTCAGGACAATCGACCACAGCCACCACGCCAGGCTGGACGCCAGCACCGCGCAGTAGGCCAACTCGCCAATGAACGCCCAGTTCCACTGGATCGCGCGCTGCGGCACCGCCAGCGCCGCGCCGCCCAGTGCGGCGCCGCCGATCAACATCTGCCAGGCCGTGAGACCCAACACGGAGACGCTCTGCTGCCGAAACAAGCGCTTGCTCAGTACCGTGCCGGCAGCCCAAGCGACACCGCCGGCGACCCCCAGCGTCGTACTCAATACGCTACCCATGGCGCGCCACGGTTCGATGATGCACAGCAGACCGAGGGCGGCCAATCCCAGACCGAGCCAATGCCGCAGCGTCAGGTGATCGCCGAGCACCCACCACGCCAGCAACACGGCCCAGAACGGCATGGTGTAAGCCAGCAACGCGACACGGCCCGCACCGCCGCTCAGCAGTGCAAATTGCTCCAGACCCTGAAATGCGGCGGTCTGACACAGGCCGATCAATACCGTCGGCAGCAGCGGGGGCGGCCGCAGCGACTGCCGCGTCAACAACAGTGCCGCGAACAGCACGGCAGCACCGAGCAGGTAACGCAACGCGGCGAAATCCAGCGGGCCGGCATGCGCCAGCGCCTCTTTCATCAGGATCCAGCTATAGGCCCAGAGCAGGATGGTGGCGAGCAACGCCAGCAGCGGCCCGCGGGGCATGGACGAAGAGGACGGCATGGGCAAGTGGCGGAAGGGGGTCGGCAGGTCCGGCGGCGGCTATCGTACGGCAACTCATCGCACGGCCGGTTCGATCAGCCGCACTCAGGCCCGCTCGTGCGGCTCCGGCCAGTAATAGGAATCCGGGTAGGGCCGCTGCCCGAAGATCGCGGTGCCGATACGCACTTCGGTGGCGCCTTCGGCGATGGCCAGCGAGAAGTCTCCACTCATGCCCATCGACAGTCGCGGCAAGTCATGTCCACGTTCGGCCGCCTGATCGCGCAATTCACGCAGGCGGCGGAAGCAACTCCGCACGACGGCCGGGTCGGGAGTGTGAATGGCCAGGGTCATCAGGCCGCGCACCCGCAAGCAGTCGTAGTCGCGAAGTTGGTCGAAAAACGCCGGCAGCGCCTCCGGCGCCAGGCCGTACTTGGTGTCTTCATCCGAAGTCTTGACCTGTACCAGCACATCGATGGCACGGCCTTGCGCCTGCAAGTGCCGCTGCAGCGCTGCGGCCAACGCAGGCCGGTCCAACGACTGCACCTCGCTGGCCAGCCGCGCCACATCCTTGACCTTGTTGGTCTGCAGATGGCCTATCATCACCCAGTCGATGCTGCAATCGGCCAGTGGGCCGGACTTGTCACGGATCTCCTGCACCTTGTTCTCGCCGAACCTGTGCTCCCCCAACGCCACCGCCGCGCGCACCACCTCCGGACCGAACGTCTTGCTGACGGGCAGGATGTCCACCGTGGCGGGATCGCGTCCAGCCGACCGGCAGGCGTCGGCCACCCGCCGCTGGATCCGCGCGAAACTGCCGGCCAGATAAGTTGTGTCAGTCATGCTGGCAATCGACTTCCGAGACGGTTGGTGGGCCCACCAGGACTCGAACCTGGAACCAAAAGATTATGAGTCTTCTGCTCTAACCAATTGAGCTATAGGCCCTTCTCGATCATTGCTGCGTACACTGTAGCGGAGTGGACGATTTGAATTCGACTTCAGTCGAGCACTCACGCCTTGCGGTCGGATGCGTATCGACCGTTGCACGCGATTTTAATCCATCACAACCATTTAGCTCACGCGGGCGCTCCTGTAGTATCGCGCATCGGTTGAAGCACACGGGGCAAACTACGTAATCCGCTAAAATGACGGGGTCACAGCTTGTCGAACCCGATGAATCCTGTCGCCAGACACGCGGCGCTGCGCCGCACCTTTGCCATTATCAGCCATCCCGACGCGGGCAAGACCACGCTGACGGAAAAACTGTTGCTGTTTGGCGGCGCCATCCGTCTGGCCGGTACCGTGAAGGGTCGCAAGAGCGCGCGTCACGTCACTTCGGACTGGATGGCGCTGGAACAGCAGCGCGGCATCTCGATCACCACGTCGGTGATGCAGTTTCCGTACAAGGATCGCATCATCAATCTGCTGGACACGCCGGGCCACGAGGATTTCTCCGAGGACACCTACCGCACGCTCACCGCGGTGGACTCGGCGTTGATGGTGATCGACGCCGCCAAGGGGGTGGAGCCGCGCACCATCAAGCTGATGGAAGTGTGCCGTATGCGCGACACGCCCATCGTCACCTTCGTCAACAAGATGGACCGCGAGAGCCGGCCGCCGCTGGATCTGCTGGACGACATCGAGAAAGTGCTGGGCATCGCCTGCGCGCCGGTGACCTGGCCGATCGGCATGGGCCGCGAGTTCCGCGGCGTCTATCACCTACAGCAGGATCGCTTCTATCTCTACACGGGCGCCAAGGATCGGATCAGCGAGATCGAGACGGTCAACGGTCTGCGCGCAGCAGGTTTGGCCGAACGGCTGGGGCAACCGTACCGGACGCTGCTGGAGGAGATCGAACTACTGCAGATAGCCGGCAACGAGTTCGACCTACAGCGCTATCGCGCCGCCAAATTGACGCCGGTATTCTTCGGCAGCGCGATCAACAATTTCGGGGTGCGTGAACTGCTGGACGGCTTCGTCGAGTGGGCCCCGGGGCCGCAGCCGCGCGAGGCCGAGACGCGCCTGGTGCAGCCAGAAGAGCCCCGTTTTTCGGGTTTTGTATTCAAGATCCAGGCCAACATGGACCCGCAGCATCGCGACCGCGTGGCGTTCCTGCGCGTGTGCTCGGGGGTGTACCACAAGGATCTGCAGCCGTATTCGGTGCGGCTAGGCAAACCACTGCGCATCAGCCAAGCGCTTACTTTCATGGCGGCGGAGCGCGAGGCGGTGGAGGAAGCCTTTCCGGGCGACATCATCGGCCTGCACAACCACGGCACCATCTCCATCGGCGACTCGTTCAGCGAAGGCGAAGCACTGCGCTTCACCGGCATTCCCAACTTTGCGCCCGACCTGTTCCGCCGCGTGGTGCTGAAAGACCCGCTGAAATCCAAGCAGCTCAACAAGGGTCTCGATCAGCTCTGCGAGGAAGGCGTGACGCAGGTCTACCGGCCGCTGGCCAACAACGACATCATCCTCGGTGCGGTCGGTGTGCTGCAGTTCGACGTGGTCGCCTACCGGCTGCGCGACGAGTACGGAGTGGAGGCACAGTTCGAGGCGATCGCCACCAACACGGCGCGCTGGATCGCCTGCGACGACGCGAAAGTGCTCAAAGATTTTCGCGAAAAGAACGCCGACCGGCTGGCGCTGGATCACGCCGGTACGCTGGTCTATCTGGCCTCCAGTGCAGTGAATTTGCAGATGACGCGCGAACGCTGGCCACAGCTGCGATTCATGGATACGCGTGAACAGGATGCGGCGCGGGCCTGAGGCAAGGGGAAAATTCTGCGGGTCGGGAACGGGCTGATACAGCAACGGTTCAGTTTGGCGTGATACGCTGGCCCGAAATTTCACCGGAAGGGGTCTCCATGTTTCACAAACTCTTTATCGTGATCGCCGTGGCCGCTTTCGTCGCCGGTTGCAGCCCGGCACCCAACAACAGTCAATCCACGCCGCAGCAACAGGCACCGGCGGCAACGCCGGCTCCTGCGCCCCGCCCGCGCGCCGCACAAAATCGTGAACGGACTTCCGCGGCCAGACCCGCCCCTGTCTGCAGCGACTGCGGGGCCGTGACCGCAATCACGCCGGTCAAAACCGAAGGCAAGCCCAGCCTGCTCGGCACATTGGCTGGTGCCGCCGCCGGAGGGTTTGCCGGCAGCCAGTTCGGCAAGGGCCAGGGCAAGACGGCGATGACGGCAGCAGGGGTGGTCGGTGGCGCTTTCGCTGAGCGTGCCGCGGAAGGCAAGATCCGCTCGGATACGACTTATCAGGTCAGCATCGCGATGGATAACGGCAGCAGCCGCCAGATCACTCTGCAGCAGACCAACGGTCTGACCGTGGGCGCCAAGGTTCGGGTCAACGGCAACACCATCTCGCCGCGCTGAACGACTCGCGACGGAATATATCGTTCAGGCCCGGGTTGCAAAGCCCGGGCTTTTTTATGTCCGTCGCTCCGTGTCCACCGATTTATTTGGGCGACGGTTCGGGGACGTGCCGCTCGACCACACTGGCCACGGCGGCGATGAGCTGAAACGGCCGCGACCCCAACAGCGACGCCAGCGCTGGCGGCAGGTGTCGCTGGTCGAAACGCAGCAGAGAGAACTGCGCATAATCGGCGCGTTCTCCGCCGGTTTCACCCACCCAGGTCTGAGCCAGCGGGCCGTCGCCCGGCGGTAGCTCAACGCCAAGCCGCTTTAGCGGTTCGCTGGACGCCAACAACGCCGCCGCACCGCGCGCCAGCGGCGCGGTGCTGGCGTGCAGCTCCAGCCGGGTGTGGACGTCGTACTGCAACAGCGGCGCGGCCAGCCGTTGCATCAGCGGATGCGCCAGTCCGCGTTGCAATAGCGCCGCGGTACGGCGCGCCGGCAGACCGGCAATCGAATCAGCCCCCAGGCGCGGACGTGGCGGCGTGGCAACGGCTGCGGCGGCGTTGCCGAAGCTGCTGTGCACATGGGCGCGCAGATGCAGGCGCTCGCCTTCGCCCTGCGGCTCGGTGGTCATCTCCAGGCGAAAACGTAGCAGCGGCAGGCCGGATGCCGCGGGCAATTCCGCCTGCAACAGGGTCCGCTCTGTCCGTGTCGGCAGGCGAGTGTTGGGTTCGGGCTTGATCCGCGAGCGCTTCATCGTATGATCGGATCCACTGCTGCGGCCGCTGACAGGACAATTATCGGGGAGTACGACATGTTGGAATCATACCGCTTCGTTGTCGCTGGCAGGGTGCAAGGCGTGGGTTTCCGCCAGGCGGTGATGGGCAAGGCGCTGGTGTTGGGCTTGCGCGGTTGGGTGCGTAACCGCGACGACGGCCGCGTGGAAGGCCGTGTGGAAGGCGAAGCTACGGCGGCGCTGGACGAATTCCGGCACTTCATCGGCCAGGGCTCGACGGCGGCCCAGGTGGATTCGTTGTGCTGGGAAACCTGTACGGCGATCGACGAGGCCGGCTTTCGCATCCTGGGTTGAGCGAAACCGGCGTTACGGCTCAAAGCTTGATCGGACGGTCGCCGAGAAAATCGAAGACAAACTCGCGCGGCGTCGACTTGCCGGCGACATAATTTACCATCCGCGCCAGACGCGCCGGGATCTTCATCAGTTTGTCCTGCAGTTCGCGACCTCTGGCTGCAAGACCGGTGCGCTCACCGATATGCCAGAACGCCAGCAGTTCCTCGACGATCTTCTGGTAGTGGCGCGGGCCGTAGATATCGCCGCGGCGCACGACTTCCGACATCAGATCGTAGTTGAGAATGGTATGGCCGGGCATCGCCAGCGCCGGCATCACCTTGAGCAGTGCGTACAGCGCGCGTTCGGTATCCTGCTCAATGATCTCGTTGAACACACTGCGATAGAACACATAGTGACGCGATTCGTCACCGGAGATGTGGGCGAGGATGCGCTGGATCTTCGGCTCATAAGCGCTGCAACTGCGGCCAGTGTTAGCGTGGGCCATCTGCGTGGCGCGCTCCTGCAGGCTGGTATACGCCAGCAAGCGGTAGGGATCCCGCTCCCAGGCCGGATTGAAACCGGATTCGATATAGCGGTATTGCATCCGTTCCAGCGCGTCCATATCGAAGATACGCGCATCACGGACGTAGTCGCGCATCACGCAGCCGTGGCGATCTTCCTCGGCAGTCCACAGATTGTTCCAGGTGCTCCACGGGCTCTCGTTGCCGAGATAAACTGCAATCAGCCGGTGAAAATGCGGCAGACCCTCTTCGGTCAGCAGATTGATCGCCAGCGCGACGCGAACCTGATCGGGAAGGCCACGCGCGGCATCGCGCAGTTGCTGCAGTTCAGTATCAACAGGCACAGCCGCATCGGTACCGGCCGACATCAATTCATTCGGAAACCACAGTTTGCGTCGATCGAGATGCGCCTGCGTCCGGGCCGTGACAAACGGTTCCAGCGCCTCCAACACATCGCGCTGAACGGGATTGAAAAACGATGGTCTGCCTGCAACGCTGGCCATGGATATCCGGGATGTCCTGTGGAGGTATCAGCTTTATGTAAAAGCAGTCGATGTTGGATGCCTGACCTGCGAATTATAGGTCATTCGCCCTGACGATCAGGCTCAACTTTTAATCAGAGTGAGAAATTCCTGGCGCGTGCGCGGATCCTCGCGGAAACGTCCCAGCATCATAGAAGTCGTCATAGACGAATTCTGCTTCTCGGCACCGCGCATCATCATGCACAGGTGCCGGGCCTCGATCACCACGGCCACGCCGTGGGCATCGGTTACCTGCTGGAGGCAGTCGCCGATCTGCTGCGTCAGGTTCTCCTGAAGCTGCAGGCGGCGCGCGTACATGTCGACGATACGCGGGATTTTTGACAAGCCCAGCACTTTGTCGTTGGGTAGATAGGCGACGTGGGCACGGCCGATGAACGGCAGCATATGGTGCTCGCACAGGGAATACAGCTCGATATCGCGGACGATTACCATTTCGCTATTGGTGGTGCTGAAAATGGCGCCATTGACGACATCCTCGACCTTTTGGCTGTAGCCCTGAGTCAGGAACTTCATCGCCTTGGCGGCGCGCTGCGGCGTGCGCAGCAGACCTTCGCGTTCGGCATTTTCACCGATGGCCTCGAGTATCGCGTGATAGCTTTGTTCCATGCCGCTTGCCCGCTCTGATCGATGAATGGATTATGGGTGAATATTGATAATGTCGATTGAGATTATTTCACAGCATTCAATGCCCCTTACGTTCTTCGCCGTGACCGCCCCCGCTTCCCTCTCCGTCCGACCGATCCCGATCGACCTGATCCGTCCCGGTCACAGTCAGGCGCGCCGTCGCTTCGACGACGAACGGCTCGCGGAACTGGCCGAATCGATCCGCGAATCCGGCATCCTGCAGCCGGTGGTGTTGCGCAATATCGACGCTCGACACTACGAGCTGCTGGCCGGTGAGCGCCGCTGGCGTGCGGCACAACTGGCCGGCCTGCACGAAATTCCTGCCCTCCTGCGTAACGACCTCGACGAACAGCAGGCCCAAGTGCTCGGGCTGGTGGAGAACCTGCAACGCGAGTCGCTGTCGCCGATGGAAACCGCGCACGGCCTGCAGAACCTGCTGCACGAGAGCGGCCTGACACACGAAACCATCGGCCGGCGCATCGGCAAATCGCGCGTCTACGTCACCAATTATCTGCGCCTGCTGACGCTGCAAACGGAAGTGCAGGCGCTGGTCGACGCAGCGCGGCTGTCGCTGGGACACGCCAAGGTGCTGGCCGGCCTGCCACGCGCGCGGCAACTGGCGCTGGCCCATCAAGTGGCGCATGAACAACTGTCGGTGCGGGCACTGGAACGTCGCACGGCGGCGTCCGCCAACGCCAAGCCCACTGCCGCATCGCCATCGGATCTTCAGCAACTCGAGCGCGCACTGGCCGAGCATCTGGGCTATACCGTACAGCTACAGACGAGTGCCGGCGGAGCAGGCTGTCTACGCCTGGGTTTTTCCAGCCTCGACGAACTCGACGGCTTGCTGGCGCGTCTGGGTTATCGCGCCGGTTGAGTCCTGTTATTAAACCGGCACGTAAACAGCAGCCAGAACGATCACGTTAAAGTTGGCATTGAGCCAGCACAAATCCACAGGCGTGCTGGCTCAATAACCCAACCGTGCTCTATTCTATAGCAATAGTTTAAAACGAGGGCGCAGATGCCGTACCGGTGCTGGCCGGTGCAACGCCGCTATCACTGCTGGACGGGGCGACGGGCAACCCCTCACCGGTGTCCGGTTTGAGCAGAATATCTTCCGGTCGACCGGTAAACTTCGGTGCGGTATCCAGCAGGAAGATGTCGAGCACGGCTTTCACCCGTGCCAGGACTTCACGGATTCTGGTCCGTGAGAACAAGCCGAGGTCGGCGCCGCCCGGCGCCGCGTAGGCAACAATCTGCAGGTGCAGTTTCTTGCCGATAAAGACGGCACGATAGGCGTGGTATTTCTGGGTGATGACGGTAACGCGGTGAATGCCGAACACCAACTGCGCCCGCGCCACCGAATCGAAGGTCCGAAAGCCGGCGAAATCCATGGTGATGGCCGACTGCGGCACGCCCAGCTTGATCAGTGCCCGCCACATCGCCCGCGGCTCGTTGTAGCTGCTGTCCGGATTGGCGCCCGACACCAGCAGATGCTTGACCTTGCCGAGTTGATAGAGCTGGGCAGCGGCATCGACGCGGCCGATGAACTGCGGATTGGGCTGTCCGTCGCGCGTGTAAGGACTGGTGCCCAGCACCAGTCCCACGCTGTTCTCCGGCAACAACGCCCAACTGGTGTAGACGTACGAATAGCTGTTGTTGATCACCCAATGGTTTAGCAGCCAGATCAGGAACACCAACACACCCAAGCCGATGTAAATCCAACGGCGAAGACTGCGCCTGATGCTGGCTCGTGAAATCAAACCGGCAATCCCCTGAACAGGTGGGGGAACAGGATGATCTGGATCATCTCGAGGGCGGTTATCGTGGTCATTTCACGTCTTCTCTATCGATTATTGTCGGGGTCAAGCGGCAGCCGGCTTCTTTCCTGAGTGCAGCACCGCCATTCTAATGGTAGAACTAATGGCTGAGGCGTCGCATGCCCTGCTCCAGGCCGTCCAGCGTCAGCGGGAACATCCGATCGGCACCGATCAATTGACGGGTGACGTCGATTGAGGACGTGTATTCCCAGCGCCCCTCAGCTTCCGGATTGAGCCACACCAGATGCGGAAACTGTTGCTGCAGCCGCTGTATCCACAGCGCGCCGGCCTCCTCGTTCCAGAGTTCGACGCTGCCGCCCGGGTGCAGGATTTCATAAGGACTCATGGTGGCGTCGCCGACCAGGATGATCTTGTAGTCGGGCGTGAATTTGTGCAGCAGATCGAACAGCGGGATGCGTTCGCCGTGACGGCGGCGATTGTCTTTCCACACGCTCTCGTAGATGAAGTTGTGAAAGTAGTAATGCTCCAGGTGCTTGAACTCGGTCTTGGCCGCCGAGAACAGCTCCTCGCAGATTTTCACATGCGGGTTCATCGAGCCGCCGATGTCGAGGAACAACAACAATTTCACTGCATTGTGTCGCTCCGGCACCATCTTGAGGTCGAGATAACCAGCGTTGCGCGCGGTCGAGGTGATGGTGTCGTCGATGTCCAGTTCTTCAGCCGCGCCTTCGCGGGCAAAGCGGCGCAGGCGGCGCAGCGCCACCTTGATGTTGCGTGTGCCCAGTTCGACCTGATCGTCGAGATTGCGGTACTCGCGCTTTTCCCACACCTTGACGGCTTTCTGCTGCCCGCCTGCGCCGCCGATGCGCACCCCTTCGGGGTTGTAGCCGGCGTTGCCGAACGGGCTGGTGCCGCCGGTGCCGATCCACTTGCTGCCGCCCTGGTGGCGTTCCTTCTGTTCCTCCAGACGCTGTTTCAGAGCCTCCATCAATTGGTCCCAGCCGCCCAGCGCCGCAATCTTGGCTTTCTCCTCGTCGCTGAGCAGTTTCTCGGCCTCGCGCCGCAGCCACTCTCGCGGAATCGCCGCAATCAAGTCCAGGAACACCATCGCCACGCCCTTGAAATAGGCCGCGAAGGCACGGTCGTAGCGATCGTACAGACTTTCGTCTTTGACCAGCGCGCTGCGCGCCAACGCATAAAAATCGTCCATGTTGAAGATCGCCACGCGCTGCGACAGCGCATCCAGCAACACCAGGAACTCGCTTAAGGAAGGCTTGAGGCCAGCGCTACGCAGCGTGAAAAAGAAGCCGAACAGCATCGGGGCATCACCGTGAGAGATTGTGGGAAGCGTAACGTATGCGACTCGGGCATTCTATCGCGCAATCCGTTCCCATTCCGCCAATCCGATGATTCCTGTCGCCACCCTGCGTGAAGCCGAACAGCATCTGAGCCGGCGCGACCGTCGCCTGGCGCAGCTCATTCAAGCCCACGGCCCCTGCACCCTGGGCCGCAGTCGACGCGACCCGTTCCATGTGCTGTGCCGGTCCATCATCGGCCAGCAATTGTCACTCAAGGCCGCCGACGCCATCCAGACACGCATCGCAGCGGTCGTGCGGGCGGGGGCAAAGTTCATGCCCGGCCATTTCCTCGACGCCGAACCCGAGCTGCTGCGCAGCGCTGGCCTGTCGAGAGCAAAATGTCGCTGGTTGATTGCGCTGGCACAAGCCGTGCACGGCGGTGAGTTGGATTTTCGCAAGCTGCGACGGATGGACGACGAGACCGCAATCACCACCCTCGATGCCCTGCCCGGCATCGGCCGCTGGACCGCAGAAATGTTCATAATCTTCGCATTCGATCGTCTCGACATCTTCTCGATGGGCGACGTCGGCCTGCGCCGTTCACTGGACAAACTCCACAATCGCGGAGTGGAACTCGACGACGACAAAGCCTTCAAGATCACCCGGCATTGGGCGCCGTATCGCTCGGTCGCCAGTTGGTACCTGTGGCGCATGGTGGACGGCGACAGCGATAGCTGGGATTGATGTATCGCCCACCGCAATGGCGGATTACGACGCTTGCGCGTCTAATCCGCCCTACTGCCGAGCTGAGGATTAACCACAGATTTCACAGAAGGTAACCGCGAAAATAATTCGGTGAAATATGTGGTTGGGATTTTCGGGCCATAACCCCGGAAGGCAAACACTTCGCAAACCCCTGCTCAGTTGCGCCGCGCCATGAACGCCAGCCGTTCGAACAGATGCACGTCCTGTTCGTTCTTGAGCAGTGCGCCGTACAGCGGCGGCAGGGATTTTTTGACACTGGACTCGCGCAGTATCGCCGGATCGATGTCTTCGGCCAGCAGCAACTTGAGCCAGTCCAGCAGCTCCGAGGTGGAGGGTTTTTTCTTCAGCCCCGGCAGATCGCGCAGGCCGAAGAATACTTCCATCGCCTCGCGCACCAGCATCCTCTTCAGTTCCGGAAAATGCACGTCGACGATCCGCTGCATGGTTTCGCGATCAGGGAAGCGGATGTAGTGGAAGAAGCAGCGGCGCAGGAAGGCGTCGGGCAGTTCCTTTTCGTTGTTGGAGGTGATGATAATGATCGGCCGCTGCCGCGCCTTGATCGTTTCGCGCGTCTCGTAGACGTAGAACTCCATCTGGTCGAGCTCGCGCAGCAGGTCGTTGGGAAACTCGATGTCGGCCTTGTCGATCTCGTCGATCAGCAGCACCGACTGCTGGTCGGACTCGAAGCACTCCCACAGCTTGCCTTTGATGATGTAGTTGCGGATGTCGCGCACCTTTTCATCACCCAACTGCGAGTCGCGCAGGCGTGAGACGGCGTCGTACTCGTACAGCCCGTGCTGTGCCTTGGTGGTGGATTTGATCGCCCAGTCGTAGAACGGGCGGGCCAGCGAGCGCGCCACCTCCTGTGCCAGCTGGGTCTTACCGGTGCCGGGTTCGCCCTTGATCAACAACGGGCGCCGCAAGGTGACGGCGGCGTTGACCGCTATTAGCAGATCGTCGGTGGCGACGTAGCTTTCGGTGCCTCCAAAACGCGTGTTCATGCGGTGGGATTCAAGAGTGTTGAGACGAGCGTAACGGCCCGCAGCCGGAAAAGCGACGTACGCCGAGCGGCTGGATCAGCCGAGGACCACCGGCGCGTTGGGCAGTTCGTTGCCGATGCTGGTATCGCCCGGCGGATAGCGCGCCAGCACGCCGGCCACGGCTTCGATACCGGCTACAGCACCATCGGCAAAGTCGCCGGCGCGGAAGTGGCGCTCCATCAGACGGCAGACGTCGCTCCATTCCGCGGGCGGCACGCGACCGCCGGCGACGCCACGGTCGGCGACGATCTCGACATCGCGATCGGCCAACAGCAGGTAGATCAACACGCCGTTGTTGTGCTCGGTATCCCACACGCGCAGCGCCGAGAAGGCTTCGATGGCGCGATGCCGCGGCGTGACGCCATGCCATGCGGCCTCGACCGGCAGCGACGACTCCAGCGCGAAGCGGATCTCGCCGGGATGACGCCCTTCGCAGTCGCTGACGGCCTGTTCGATGCGCTTGAGAACGGCGGGCGGAAAATCCCGGCGCAACGCACGCGGCCCGTGCAGCAGATGCCGCCACAGCCGCGACCAACTGTGGCGACCGTAGGATTGCGTGCCCTGCTCCATTTCAACCATCACCAACCTCCCGACGCGCCGCCGCCACCGAAACCGCCGCCGCCGCCACTGGATCCCCCCCCGCCGAAGCCACCGCCTCCACCGAACCCGCCACCCAGTCCGCCCAATCCATAGCCGAGACCAAAGCCGCCGAGACCCCCCATGCCGCCGCCACGGCCGCCGCCGCCTGAATAAAACACCAATGCCAACACCGCAGCGATGATGCCGAACACCAACCCGCTGAACAGAGAAGCAGCGATAAAGCCGATCAGCAAGCCGGTGCCGGCACCGACTCCGGCTGCAGCCCAGGGGCCACCGAACAGGCGTCGAAACTGGCTGCCCAGCAACATCAGGATGAAGAACACCGGGAAGGCGATCGACAACAGGCTTTGACCCGCCGAGGCATGCCGAGGCTGCGCTTTCGGTTTGGGCAGCGGCTCACCCTGGATGATCTTGAGAATGGCATCGACGCCGGCGTTGATGCCCCCGTAGAAATCACCCTGTTTGAACCGCGGCAGGATGATCTCGTCGATGATGCGATTGGCGATGGCGTCCGGCACTGCACCTTCGAGACCGTAGCCGACTTCGATGCGCACTTTGTGATCGTTCTTCGCCACCAGCAGGATCAGGCCGTCATCGACGCCCTTGCGGCCCAGCTTCCACTTCCCGGCGACGCGGATACCGTATTGCTCGATGGTCTCGGGCTGCGTGGTCGGCACCATCAGCACCGCGACCTGGCTGCCTTTTTCCTGTTCAAACGCAGCCAGCTTGGCGGACACCGTCTGCTGCTGCTGCGCGCTCAGGGTACCGGTGAGATCGGTGACGCGCGCCACCGATGGGATCGCCACATCGGCGTGAGCGAGCCCGCCCAGCAGCAGCAGGCCGGCTGCCAGCAGCGCACGTACCCGCATCGATCCGCGCACTTACTGCGACGGTGCCGCGGCAGGGGCCGGCGCTCCGAAATCAACTGTCGGCGGTTTGCTGATCTGCTGCTCGTTCTGCACGCTGAAATTGGGTTTCACCGTGTAGTCGAACATCTTCGCCGTGAGATTGCTTGGGAAACTGCGGATGGTGACATTATAGGCTGCCACCGCCTTGATGTAGCGGTTGCGCGCCACGGTGATACGGTTCTCGGTGCCTTCGAGCTGCGCCTGAAGATCGCGGAAATTCTGGTCCGATTTGAGATCGGGGTAGCGCTCGGACACCACCAGCAGTCGCGACAGCGCGCCGGTCAACTGTCCCTGCGCCTGCTCGAATTTGTGGAACGCCTGCGGATCGTTCAGTAGTGCGGGCGTGGCCTGGATACTGCCGGCCCGCGCGCGGGCCTGGGTCACGCCCAGCAGCACCGACTTCTCTTGTGCCGCAAAACCCTTGACGGTGTTGACCAGATTCGGGATCAGGTCGGCGCGGCGTTGGTATTGGTTGATCACTTCCGACCAGTTCGCCTTGATCTGCTCGTCCTGCTGCTGCAGCGCGTTGTAGCCGCAGCCGGACAGCGTCAGTGTACCGAGGATCATCGTAACGGTGAGAAATCTGCGCAGCATGGGCTGCCTCCGGGGGTGGTGTGGACTCTGCCGAGTGACACGGTCGTTGTTACTATAAACAAGTGGGGGTAGTTGGGTTGCCGCCATCGACATTGCAAGGACAACAGGATGAAACGAATTTTCGCACTCGCGCTGGCCATCGCGCTGCTGCCAGCTTTAACTCATGCCGATAGTGGAAACGCGCAACCCCCCGTATTGCATTGCCAAAAACCGATCCCGCCACCGCAGCACAAGCCGACCCGGGTGCAGGTGAACAGCTACAACCAGGTCTTGCCGAAATACCGCGCCTGTATCCAAGCTTATGTCTCCGCGCGCAGCGCCGATGCCAAAAAGTACAGCGAACTGTCGCAGGCCAACGCCAAGGCGGCGAATACCGCCATAGAGCAGTTCAATGCACTGGTGAAGGAAGTCGGCGGCAAATAACCGCTAACCGTTACTGCGCGCGCGCCTCCAGGACCGCCACCGCCGGCAGCGTCTTGCCTTCCAGAAATTCGAGGAAAGCGCCACCACCGGTGGAGATATAGGAGATCCGGTCGGCCACGCCGAATTTATCGATCGCCGCCAGCGTGTCGCCACCGCCGGCGATGGAAAATGCCGGGCTTTCCGCGATCGCTTCGGCCAGCCGTTGGGTCCCGCCGGCGAAGGCGTCGTACTCGAACACACCGACCGGTCCGTTCCAGACGATGGTGCCGCAGCCCTTGAGCAAGGTCACCAGTTGTTCGCGCGTTTTTGGACCGATGTCGAGAATCATCTGGTCGTCGCCGACCTCATCGACCCCGCAGACCTGCGCCTGCGCCTCGGCCGAAAATTCATCCGCCACCACCACATCCACTGGCAGCGGAATGTCGCCGCCGCAAGCCTTGATCTTAGCCTGGATCTCGCGTGCGGTATCGAGCATATCGGACTCGCACAAGGACTTGCCGACCTTGTGCCCGGCCGCTGCCAGAAACGTATTGGCGATACCGCCGCCGATGATAATTTGATCGGCGAGATCGGCGAGATTGTTGAGCAGATCCAGCTTGGTCGAGACCTTGCTGCCGCCGACGATCACCGCCAGCGGCCGCTTCGGATTCGCCAGCGCCTTACCCAGCGCATCCAGTTCACCCGCCAGCAGCGGGCCGGCACAGGCCACCGGCGCAAACTTCGCCACACCGTGGGTCGAGGCCTCGGCGCGGTGCGCGGTACCGAAAGCGTCCATCACATAGATGTCGCACAACGCCGCCATCTTCTTCGACAACGCCTCGTCGTCCTGTTTCTCGCCCTTGAGAAAACGGGTGTTCTCGCCCACCACGATCTGGCCCGATTGCAACTCGACGCCGTCGATCCAGTTAGTCAGCACCGGCACCGACTGGCCCAGCGCATGGGACAACCACGCCGCCACCAATGTCAACGAATACTCGGGGTCGAAGTGTCCCGCCTTGGGCCGGCCGAGGTGTGAGATGACCAGCACCGCAGCCCCTCTTTCCAACGCCAGTTTCAGCGTCGGCAGGGCAGCGCGCAAACGCGCATCCGAGGTGATCCGCCCCTTGGAAATCGGCACGTTGAGATCCTGTCGGATCAATAGACGTTTGCCGGCGAGGTCGAGATCAGTCATGTGCAGGACGGGCATGGAAACTCCGGGAATCGGGAATCGGAAGAAAAGCAGGGCCGACGTCATACCGGCGCAGGTCGGTATCCAGGGGCGTGTCCCGTGGCGCCAGCGCTGGATTCCGGCTTTCGCCGGAACGACGATCTATACCAGAGTGGGGACTCCGGGAATCGAGAATCGTAACAGCGCCTGCTGATCCACTGTCTTGACGATTCCAGACTCCCCATTCTCCATTCCCGTCTTACTTTGCGTTGGCCAACGCCACGCTAGTATCCAGCATGCGATTCGAGAAGCCCCATTCGTTGTCGTACCAGCTGCAGACCTTGGCCAGACGCGGACCGATCATCTTGGTCAGAGTGGAGTCGAAAGTGCTGGACGCCGGATCGTGGTTGAAATCGATCGATACCAGCGGGCCATCGTTGTAGTTAAGGATGCCCTTGAGCTCGCCGTCGGCAGCTGCCTTCATCAACTTATTGATTTCTTCGACGCTGGTGTCACGCGACGGCACAAAAGTGAGATCGACCAGCGATACGTTGATGGTCGGCACCCGCACGGCGAAACCGTCGAGTTTGCCTTTCAACTCCGGCAACACCAGCCCCACCGCAGCAGCGGCGCCGGTCTTGGTCGGAATCTGCGACTGGGTGGCCGAGCGCGCCCGGCGCAGATCGGTATGAAACACGTCGGTCAGCACCTGGTCGTTGGTGTAGGAATGGATCGTGGTCATGAGGCCGGACTCGATGCCGATCGCATCCAGCAGCGGCTTGACCATTGGCGTCAGACAGTTGGTGGTGCAGGAGGCGTTGGAGATGATGTTGTCGGACGAGGCCAGCGACTTATGGTTGACGCCGTAGACGATGGTCTTGACATCAGCACCGGCAGGCTGCGAGATCACCACTTTTTTGGCGCCCCCCTTGAGATGCAGGCTGGCTTTCTCACGCGTGGCGAAAAAGCCGGTGCACTCAAGCACGATGTCTACACCCAGTTCACCCCAGGGCAGCTTGGCGGGATCACGCTCGGCCAGCGTTCGGATCTTGTCGCCGTTGACGACGATGTAGTCGCCCTCGACCGTCACCGTGCCCGGAAACTTGCCGTGTACGGTGTCGTGACGTGTCAGGTGGGCGTTGGTTTCGGCCGGCCCAAGATCATTTACGGCAACGATCTGGAGGTCCTTGCGACCACTCTCGTAGAGCGCGCGCAACACATTGCGGCCGATGCGGCCGTAGCCATTGATACCAACTTTAACCGTCATTAAAAAATCCTCTATATGATGCTACAAATGACTCCGTGGGCGGGCTGCAATTCTACCCGATCAAAACGACCGGGGCATCGATAAACAAATAACGGCTTTCGCAAGCCTTTACCGTCCGACGGCCTCAGTTACCAACCAGTTTGAAAGTAATCGGGATCTCGAACTGAAACTCCGACGCCATCGGCAGGAAGTTCTCGGGTAGAGGCGGGAACTTGCCGATGCGCCTGAATACCGCCTGTGCTTCCTCGTCCAGCGAC
>Ga0307372_10003041_pt1 | contig 27251 bp, 37 predicted proteins | sample OX1MG_FD_202533 | JGI IMG/M metagenome (GOLD analysis project Ga0307372, IMG submission 202533) | Soil microbial communities from Risofladan, Vaasa, Finland - OX-1 | ecosystem: Environmental > Terrestrial > Soil > Coastal area > Acid sulfate soil | place: Finland: Risofladan, Vaasa | collected... | reverse complement strand
AGGAGAGAGATTTCCACTGGCTCGCCATGGGCGGCACGGATTGACTGTAGATAATGCTCATACTTGGTGCGTTCGCGCTTATCTTGTTCTTTTACAGTGCGGTACGGGATTCCAACCCTCGGGCGCGGCTGTTTTTCATCTGTCATGAAGCATCAATCCTATCATTGGCCCTCCCGCGCAGCAACTAACCGGCCGATTGGGGGCTCTTATGGGCTACCAGGGGATCGATTCGGCGAACCGCCGAACCGCGTCTGAAAACGCGTCCGGCTGGTCGATGCTCGAAAGATGGAAGGCTTTTGGAATGATCTCGAGCCGGCCGTGTTGCGCTGCGGCAAAGAATTTGCGTTCGTGCATGCGGAAGGCCAAATCAAACGAGCCATTTAGTATCAGAACAGGACCGGGAAACGCAGCCAGCCTGGGAGAAAACTCCTTGCCGAATATCTCGCGCAACCCTTCCGATCCTCCGCGCATAAAAAATCCAGGAGCAATCAACGGCTCACCTTTTTCTCCGGGATAGACAATGCGAAAAAACGTGCGACTGATGAAGTCGAGCCACGTCGCTGGAGCTTTCTCCATCAGTGCCGCCAGAAGCCGGTACGGAGCCGTGTGCCAGCCGCGAGGCTCGACGGTTGCGCTGGCAATCACAAGCCCGGCGGCCTTTTGCGCATGGCGCGCGCCGAATTCCATAGCGATGTATCCGCCCAGCGAAAGTCCGACGATCAGGGCCCGACCGTTCGCTTGGCGCTCAATCACCTCCGCGATTTCCGCGACGGAATCGTCAAGAGAAAATCGCTGGTCCCGGAGCGCACCATGCCCCGGCAAATCCAAGGCGATAACGCGATAGGCGTCCGCGAGCCGCAGCATTTGCGGCTTCCACATCTCTCGCGTCACGCGCATTCCATGCAAGAAGAGAATCGCCGGCGCGCCGATAGGGCCAGCGACGTCGTAACTTTTGGGGTTTGCCATGCGTGGCCGATCTTAGCGCGGGCTATGCAAAACAAGGAAATAAACTGCTGAAGATGGGGAGTGGAATGGGAAAGCTTTGGCGGGAAATTCAGTCGCCGAATTCCGCCGCTCCCGCGAAAGGCGCGAGCGCCACTGCCTGTTCAGGCGCGGCAGCGGCCAGACGCTTGGCCGGCTTGCGCTGACGGTGCGTCTTCAGCCACGCGGCGTAATTCCCGCGTATTTGCTCGATGTGGTGCGGGATGTGACCCGATTGAATATCCAGCCATTCGCCGAGGGCTATCGTTCCTTGTTTCGGATGCTGCGCGGTATTCGCCCAGACAGGATCGGGAATATATTGAAGGATTTGATACGTCATTTTTCGCAGTCGCGTGATCAACCCCAGGGCCTCTCGCGTGCTCTGGTGAAAATACCCGAGGGAACTGGCCCACGTCGATGCGTTATAAACGAGCAACGGTGATCCCGGCTGGGCGATGAATTGGCGGCACCGCACATAGCCTTCGGCTTCGCTGTCAGCGAGATGCAGGATGATTTCGTGGATACTCCAGCGATCCGCCGCGGGACGATAGAGCCACATTTTCTTTGGATACTTTCGCAGCGCCTCCGAGAGAAGCGCCGGCCCGCGCCCGAACGCTTCCAGCCTTTTCTGCCGCCCTTCCGGTTGCATGGAGAGCTCCTTAGCCCGCAGTATAGTTAGACGCATAAGCCGCAATTCAGTTGCCGCGAATCTTCATAAATTATGTACGCATGTGACTGAATTAATGTTTCTTGGGTGGCGCGTTGCTTTGCGAGGGGGTCTGTTGATGTTCGTGCGTGGGATCCAGTGTTCGCGTATGGGACGATGTACCGAGGGGCGCTGGTGAATCGCGTCGAACTCGAATATGGGAATTGGGGGTGCCGAGGTACGAATTATGGAATTGCCATCAGCGGCGCTTTGCGTGGTCTAAATGTGCAAAGCGGGCCCCTTGACGAAGATCGTTCCAGTAATGGCGTAATTCGCCAATCAGATATAGCGATCCAGTCACGAATATCGCGTCTTCCGGCGCGGCCATCGAGAGCGCAAGATCGAATGCCTCGACCGGGTCGACGACGACGCGAAAACGCGGCGCCAGATGCGAAGTCATCTCGGCAAGCAGAGGCGCGGAGATGGAACGCGACTGGCGCGGCTGAGTCAGAAACACTTCGTGAGCACGAGGAAACAGCAAGCCAGCGACTTCATCCACAGCCTTGTCACGCATCGCGCCATAGACGAGCCAGATCCGTTTGCCCGATAAATGCGTCTCCCAAAAGACGGCAAGCTCTCGCGCGGCTGCGGGATTGTGAGCGCCGTCGAGAAATACTGCGGGAGCTTCGGCCAACCGCTCCAACCGCCCGGGCCATCGGACACCGCGGATACCGCGAATGATTGCATCGTCGCCGACCGGAAACCCGCGCACGGCAAGAAGACGTGCAGCAGTGGCTGCGGCGAGCGCGTTACGCACCTGAAATCGGCCGGGGAGCGGAATGTCGAGCGTCAGGACTGTGGCGGCCCGCGCCGAGGCTGCGGTGACGCGATAGCATCCGGCCGACGTACTGACCGTTTCGACGCGCCACGTCGTGTCAATCTCCACAAGCCGCGCATCCAGTTTGGCGGCGCGCCGCGCGATCACCGCCCGCGCCTCCGGCTTCTCCGCCGCGCTGACGACCCATCCTCCCGGTTTTATAATTCCTGCCTTCTCGGCGGCTATTTCGCCGATCGAGTGCCCGAGAAAATTCTCGTGGTCGAGGTCAATTTGCGTGATCACGGCAACCTCGGGCTGCAGAATATTGGTCGAATCGAGCCTGCCGCCCATCCCGACTTCATACACCGCGAAATCCACGGGGCGCCGCGCGAAGGCGCCATAAGCCATTGCCGTGACGCACTCGAAATAGGTGGGATGAGCGGCGAGCTGGCCCGACGCGAGGAGCGTCTCGATGGCCGACTGCACGCGCGCGAATTCCGCGGCGAAGTCCTCGTCCGAAATCGGCACACCGTCAAACTGAATTCGCTCGTTGATGCGTTCGAGGTGCGGTGAGATGAAAAGCCCGGTGGAAAGCCCCGCGGCGCGCAGAATCGATTCCAGCATCGCGGCCGTCGAGCCTTTGCCGTTCGTCCCGGCGATGTGCGCGGAAGGAATCGCGCGATGCGGCGCTCCCAGGTGTTCGGAGACCACACGGATATTCTCAAGGTCGAATTTCTGCACGTGCGCCTGTTGCGGCGCGGCCAGCTCTTTGCCAAGCGACAACAACCGGTTAACGGATTCTTCGTAATTCATTTCAGCCCGCGAAGAAATCGAGCGCGTTTCCGATGTAACCCTTGAGGTCTTTTCGGGGGACGATGGCGTCGAGAAAACCGTGCTCGACGAGGAACTCCGCGCGCTGGAATCCATCCGGCAGCTTCTGCCGAATTGTTTGCTCGATCACGCGCGGTCCCGCGAATCCGATCAGCGCTCCTGGTTCGGCGATATTCAAATCCCCGAGCATCGCGAAGCTGGCGGTGACCCCGCCCGTTGTGGGATCGGTAAGCACGGAAATATAAGGAATGCGCATTTCATCGAGCCGGCCGATCGCCGCGGACACTTTCGCAAGTTGCATCAGGCTGACCATGCCTTCCTGCATGCGCGCGCCGCCAGAACATGAAACAATGATCAGCGGCATTTCGCGCTCGACGCAACGCTCGGCAGCGCGTGTCACTTTTTCGCCGACCACGGCACCCATCGAGCCGCCCGCGAAAGCAAACTCCATCGAGCAGCAAATCACCGGGCGGCCGTTCAACCGGCCTTCGGCGCTGATGACCGCGTCGTTGATGCCCAGTTTTTCCTGCGCATCGCGCAGCCGCTGCGAGTACGGCTTGGTGTCCACAAATTTCAGCGGGTCGGTCGAGGCCAGTTCCGCGTCATGCTCGGTCCATTTTCCGTCGTCGAGCAACAGTTCGAGGCGCCGTTTCGCGTTCAGGCGAAAATGATTCTCGCACTTCGGACAGACTTCCCAATTTGCTTCGAGATCTTTTTTCCAGATGATGGCGCGGCAGGCCTCGCATTTGATCCACAGGCCTTCGGTTTTAACGCGGCGCTCTTCGCTGGGCGTCGACTCGGTCGGTTTGTTCTCTTTTTTGAACCAGGCCATGGATGAGTCTCTTCCCGCTTAGTAATCGATTCCGCGCTGCGCGAGGATGCCTTTCGTGTAGGGATGCTTCACTTCGCGCATCTCCGTCACCAGATCCGCTAGCTCGACCAATTTCGGATGCGCGTTTCGCCCGGTGCAAATCACGTGTACCTGTTCGGGCCGCTTGGCGAGCGCGTCGGCCACTTTTTCCGGGTCGAGAATCTTGTAACTGATGACGTAATTAATCTCGTCGAGAATCACCAGGTCGTATTTTCCGCTGTAAATTTGCTCGCGGCCAAAATTCCAGCACTCCTCGCACATCTTGATGTCTTCCGGATCCGTCTCCGCGCCGCCGATTTTGATGAATCCGCGCCCCATCGGCCGAATCTCGAATTTATCGTCTCCGAGCATTTTCGCCGCATCCAGCTCGCCATAGTGCCACGAACCCTTGATGAACTGCACCATCAGCACGCGCAATCCCTGGCCTACAGCGCGGAACGCGGCGCCCAGGGCGCACGTTGTTTTGCCTTTCCCTGGGCCAGTGTAGACGATCAGCAGCCCTTTTCCCTCGGGCATTTCCCCTCGCAGGCTTGTTCTTAGCGTGGCTTACAAGTCTCGCCGCTGCCTCGATAAACGTCAAGCGTAGCAGTGGCTCGCGCTCTGAACGCTAAGAAAGCTGAAGGTCTGACTGCAAAGTTTCCGCTACTGCGGCGATGCGCGCCCGCGCTGCGGGTGACATTTCGCTGCGTGCCGCGTTCGCTTCACGCACGACCAGCCAGATTCCGGGGCGATACAGGAGATCGTCGCGGCAGATCGCGCCAGTGAGCTGTGCGATCTCGAGACTGCGCCCAGCGAATTCGCGGTCGAGAATCGTGCGTGCTTCATCGAGCAGGTCTTTGAATCCTTGCGACGCGAGAATGGGGTCAATCTCGCGTGGTATGGGCGCTTCGACTTGGGTGAGATCGAAATCCTCGAGTGGCCGCGTGATCATCAGCTCGGCCGACGCCATCGCTGCGTTCGCATCGTGCGTGATCTTAATGGCCATATCGGGATATTCTCCCAGAATGTCCGCGCGAAATCCGTCTATTTCGGATACGGGTGGCCGGACAAAATCGCAAAGGCTCTGTAGATCTGCTCGGCCAGCGCCACGCGCGCGAATTCGTGCGGCATTGTCAGTGTCGAGAGGGAAAGCTTCTGCTTCGCGTCCCGCCGGAGCGTTTCCGGAAACCCTTCTGCGGCGCCGCAAAGGAAAATAATCTCGCGTGTGCCGCGATCGCGCAATTCCCCAAGCCAGCGCGCGAATTGCGCCGAAGTGAATTGTTTTCCCGCGGCGTCGAGCAGTATCGTCGTCGTGCCCGGTTCCAGCTTGAGTTTTCGCGCGGCGGCGGAATCGCCCGCCTCACGTAATTCCATGATTTCGACTTCCGCATAATGACGAATGCGGCCAAGGTAATCGTCCAGCAGAGTCCGAATCTCCGCGCGCCGCGTGCGCCCCAGCATAATCAATCTTATTTTCATGGAAACGCACGGAAGCGCCAAAAAACAGGCGCCCGCCCGCCAGAATTAGACCAATCCGTATTTTTTGCGCTTCTCGAGCAGCGTCTTGCGGCTGATGCCCAGAATTTCCGCCGCCTGCGCGATTTTGTAGTGCGTTGCTTCGAGCGTCGCCCGCACCGCTTCCTTTTCCATTTCTTCCAGCGATTGCAGCTTCATGGTTGCCGCCGTCTCGGCGCCCACATCAAGATTGGCCGGAAAATCCTCGCGCTTCAGTGTCTCGCCTGGGGCAAAAATCAGCGCGTGCTCAATCACATTCTTCAATTCGCGCACATTGCCCGGCCACGAATATCCCTCCAAAGCATTCATCGCCGCAGGATCAATCTTCGCTCCAGACCGTCCGTGCACCGGCGCAAGCCGAGCGAGGAAATATTCGACAAGCGGCCGAATATCGCGCGGCCGTTCCCGTAGCGGCGGAACGATGATGACTAGGACGTTCAGCCTGAAAAGCAAATCCTCGCGGAAGTGCCCGCCGCGGACGGCGCGCTCGAGGTCGGCATTCGTCAGCGCAATCAGCCGCGAATCCATCTCGAGCGTTTCCGTGCCGCCGAGGCGCTCGAATTGTCGCTCTTCGATCACACGCAAAAGCTTCGATTGAGCGCCCGGCGCAAGGGCCGCTACTTCGTCGAGCACAATCGTTCCCTCGCGCGCCAGTTCCAAGCGGCCACGCTTGCGAGCTTCCGCGCCGGTGAACGCGCCGCGCTCGTGGCCGAAAAGTTCGGATTCGACCAACTCGGAAGGAAGGCTGGCGCAGTCAATTTTCAAAAACGGAGCGTCACGCCGCGGGCCAGCTTCGTGAATCCAGCGTGCCAGATGATCCTTGCCCGTGCCGCTCTCACCGGTAATCAAAACAGTGGTCGAAGTGCCGGCCACCTTTGCGGCAATTTTCAGCATGTGCTCGGAGGCAGGATCCGCCGCAACCCATTCCAGCCGCGCGGCGCTCATGATGCCGCGCCGGACGATTGCGCCGGGCCACGCTCGGCAACGTCGAGCCGCTTCGCGGAACGCCACAGCCGCTCGATATCGTAAAACATTCGCGCCTTCTCGCTGAAGATGTGAACGATGAAGCTGCCGTAGTCCAGCAGAAGCCATTCGGTTCCGGCGCGCCCCTCGCGATACGGCAGGCGCAGCCCGTGCTTGTGCAGCTGGCCCTCAATCTCATCGCCGATGGCGTCGATTTGCCGTACGCTTCCCGCCGAGCACACCAAAAAATATTCCGTGAACGCACCAAGACCGGCGAGTGAAAGAACAGTCACCGCCGTCGCCTGTTTATTCTGAGCCGCTTCCACGGCCCACCGAACTGCGTTGGGTAGCGAGTCGAGGTTCACCGGTACAGGGCCTGCTTCACAATGTAATCTTCCACGCTGGCGGGCACAAGGCCATGAATCAATGCGCCGCGCTTCCGCCGCGCGCGAATTTTCGTCGACGAGACTTCGCTCGCCACCGCGGTGAGCCGATGAACCGTGGATTTTCGCAGCGCAATTGCGTCCGCGTCTCGCGCGGCCCCACTTTCAACCATTCCCGGCGGGATCGCCTGCCGCAGAGCATCCATCCGAAATCCGGGACGGCTGGCGATGATGAAATCGCAGGAATCGAGCAGTGCTTCGCAGCTTTTCCATATCGCAATTTCAAGGAATGAATCCGCGCCGAGGATAAAATAAATGTGATCGCGCGGGTGTTCGCTCCGGAACCGGCGAACCGTGTCGATCGAGAAGAAAACTTGGGAGCCGTGGCCTTCGGATGGCGCTTCGGCAAGCGATGCGAGAAATCGCGAATGGCCGGCGCACGCGAGCGCCACCATCGCGTAACGATGCGCGAACCGCGCCAGCTCCCGCTCTTTTTTGTGCGGCGGCCTGGACGAAGGCACGAAATAAATCGCATCCAGCCGGAACCGTCTTTCCGCCGCCTCGGCGACGGCGAGATGACCCGAATGAATCGGATCAAATGTGCCACCGAATATGGCAATCGATTGCGGCGCTCGCGCCTTCTTTCCGTGCCCTTTCAAGGCTTCTCCGGATGCGGCCGCGCAGCGTCGGGTCCGTTCGCGGCTACGGCACGGCCCAGTTCGACCACCGCCTCACGCGCCGATTGCGGTTGCTGAGGCCGCGGCAAACGGTCCAGCGCGTCCGCCATCGCGCGCACCAGCGGCTGTATTCCTTCTCCGCTAGCCGACGAAATCGCGAAGAACGGCAGCCCGCGCGCCTCGGCAAACTGCCGCAGCCGGTCCAGCCGCTCGTGGTCTGTCGTCGCGTCCAATTTCGTTGCAACCACAAACTCCGGCTTGGTTGTCAGCGTCTGGCTGAAAGCTCGCAATTCCTGCTGGATAATCTCAAAATCGCGCACGGGATCCCGATCGGTTGCGTCGCTTGTGTCGACCAGATGCGCAATCAGCCGGGTGCGCTCGATATGGCGCAGAAAACGAATCCCCAGACCCGCGCCCTCGTGTGCGCCTTCGATCAGCCCGGGCAAATCCGCGACGACGAAGGTACGTCCCGCGCCCGGCGGCGCGTCAGGATCGGCGGAAACGACGCCCAGATGCGGCTCGAGCGTCGTGAACGGATAGTCCGCGATCTTCGGCCGCGCCGCGGAAATGCGGGAGATCAACGTCGACTTCCCCGCGTTCGGAAATCCTACGAGGCCTACATCGGCGAGCAAACGCAGTTCGAGCCGCAGCTTCCGCTCTTCGCCCGCTTCGCCCTCATCGTGTTCCCGCGGCGCTTGATGCCATGGCCGGACAAAATGCGAATTCCCCCGTCCTCCGCGTCCGCCGCGCGCCGCGCGAAATCGCTGCTCGGGCGCGGTGAAGTCGAATAGCTGCTCCCCGGTCGCGGCATCGAAAATAATTGTCCCCACGGGAACTTTTAGGATCATGTCTCCGCCAGATTTGCCGTGGCAATTTGAGCCCTCGCCGTGGCGCCCGCGATCCGCCTTGAACTCGCGATTGTAGCGATAGCGCAGCAGCGTGTTGTCGTTTTCCGTCGACTCGATGATCACGTCGCCGCCCTTGCCACCGTCGCCACCGGAGGGTCCCCCGCGCGGAACATACTTCTCCCGCCGGAACGCGACACAACCGTCGCCGCCGTCGCCGCCTTTTACGTAGATTTTTGCCTCGTCAACAAACACAGGGACGCCTTTCCATGATCAACGAGAGAATACGATACCGCGCGGTGGAAACACAAAGGGGAACGTTCGGTGCAGGCAGCGTGTACGCGAGGTCAACCACCACGCGCACAAGCGGTACGTTTATGACTCGGCGGATGCGCTCGCGGACGTGGCTGGCGCTTCTTCTTGCGGCAGGACGCTGATGAAGCGGCCCTTTCCGCCTTTATCTTCAAACAACACGACGCCGGTGATGCGTGCGAATAGCGTGTCGTCCTTGCCGCGGCTGACATTCTTGCCCGCCTTATACGGCGTGCCGCGCTGGCGCACTAGAATGCTCCCGCCGGTTACGAGTTGTCCGCCGAAGCGCTTGATCCCGAGCCGCTGCCCGTGCGAATCGCGCCCGTTGACTGATGATCCGCCGCCCTTTTTGTGCGCCATATTCGAAACCCCTATTCCACTTTGATGTCGCTGACCTCAACGGCTGTATAGGACTGCCGGTGCCCGCGCGTAATCTTGTATTGGCCGCCTGTTTTGTACTTCAGCACCAGATGCTTGGTTCCACGGCCCTGCTCGACGATTTTCCCGCTCACTTTGGCCTTCCCGGCGTGCGAGCCGGTAACGAGCTTCTTTTCATCGTTGTGCACCGCAAGGACTTCGTCGAAGGTCACTTTCCCCCCGACCTTGCCCTCAAGCTTTTCCACCCGGATCGTCTCACCCGGCGCCACGCGGTACTGCTTCCCTCCACTGCGAATCACGGCGTACATGCAGCCTCCCGAAGCAAATGCGAATCCCCGATTATACGGGCATTCGCTCGGCGCCGTCAACGAATTGTGTTAGCGAAAGCGGGTGACGTTATGTGGCGGGATGAGGTAACATAAGATTCTATGCATGGGGAGCTGACGCACGTCCAAGGCACGGGTAATGGCGGCACGGCGAACGGCCGTAAGGTGCTGGTACGGGTGCGCCCGCGCGGCTTCTGCGCCGGGGTCGTCCGCGCCGTCGATATCGTTGAGCTGGCGCTAGAAGCCTATGGCGCGCCAGTGTACGTGCACCATGAGATTGTTCACAACCGCTACGTGGTTGAGCAGTTGCGGCAGCGCGGCGCGATATTCGTCGAAACCATCGCCGAAGTGCCCACGGAAGCCGTGCTGGTCTTCAGCGCGCACGGCGTTCCACCGCGCGTTCGCGAGGAGGCCACGGAGCGCAGCCTGCGCGTGATTGACGCGACTTGCCCTCTGGTGACGAAGGTGCATCTGGAAGCGCGGAAATTCGCGCGCGAAGAGCGTACGCTGATTTTGATTGGCCACCGCGATCACCAGGAAATTGTCGGCACGTCGGGCGAGGCGCCGCAGCAGACGGTTGTCGTCGGGAGCGTTGAGGAAGTGGACGAATTGCAGGTGGAAGATGCGGAACGGCTGGCCTATTTGACGCAGACCACGCTGAGTCTTTACGACACGCAGGAAATTGTCGCGCGTTTGCGGCAGCGGTTTCCCAAAATTGTCGGGCCGGCTTCCGATGACATTTGCTATGCCACGCAGAACCGCCAGGAAGCGGTCGAGTCGTTGACGCGCGAAGTGGATATGATTTTGGTGGTCGGGTCGGCGAACAGCTCGAATTCGAACCGCTTGGTGGAAGTGGCGCAGCGGGCCGGCGTGGCGGCGCGGTTGATTGAAGACGGCAACGATCTTCAAGCAGACTGGTTCGAGGGCGTGGCGCGGCTGGGACTGACAGCGGGCGCATCCGCGCCGGAGATTTTGGTTGAGCAGGTGAGCCAGCGGCTGGCAAATTTTGGATTCACGGACCAGCGGGATCTCGATCTGATCCGCGAGGATGTACGCTTCACGCTGCCGCCGGAACTGGCCGCGCGCCGGAAACCCGGGGCGGCGTAAACCCGCCGAATCCGGCAAGATTAAATCCATCCGAGGAGCAACGCATGGCGGTGCGGATTGTTCGCCAGCCGAAGCAGATTGTCCTGTTGGGCGCGCCGACGAGCGCGGCGGCGCTCGCCGCGGGTCATGAAAAGGCTCCCCAGGCGCTGCGAGCCGCGGGGCTTGTCGAACGCCTGCAAGCGCTCGGCTACAGCGTCACCGACATGGGCGACGATCCCGTCGCAATGTACCAGCCAGACGAAGAAAGCCCGCGCGCGCGGAATTTGCCGCGCGTCGTTGCGGCTCTCGAAGCGTTGAAGCCGCGCGTCGAAGCGGCGGTTAAAACGGGAGGTCTTCCGCTGATTCTTACCGGCGACTGTTCCTCGGCGCTTGCGACGATTGCCGGAGTGCGGCGGTATTATCGCGGCGCCAGCATTGTGTACATGGATCGCGACGCGGATTTGAATATTCCCGCGACCTCGCCTTCGGGCTGCGTCGAGGGGATGGTGATCTCGCATCTGACGGGACGCGGTGCGGCAGAGATGGTTCGCTTTTGGGGCGAGCCGCCGCTGGTGCGCGACCCGGACGTGGCGCTTTTTGGCGTCCATCGTTTGGATCCGCCGGAAGAGGAAATGCTTTCGCGTTTCCCGATTCGCGTCTTCCGCGCGAACGACGTCCAGCGAATGGGCGCTGTAGCGGCCGCGGAGATGGCCGTTGAGCGCATCCACGGAGGCCAGAACGAACTGGTTGTGCACCTGGACGTAGACGTGATTGCAAGTGAGGATTTTCAAGCCACGGATTTGCCGGGCGCGGGCGGTTTGACCCTCGCGGAAGTTCGGCAAGCGCTCGAAGTTTTTGCGAAGCAGAGCCGCTTGGTGGCTCTCGAAATCGCTGCGTACAATCCGGACCGCGATTCCGACGGGCGTGGCGCGCGGATAATCATCGACTTGATCGCTTCAGCTCTGGGCGCGCGGCTCGAAGCGCAGACCCAAGCGATTACGGCGGTTGACGCCTCTGCGAAACCGGCAACTGTCGCTGCGCCGGATGATTTGCCCTCAACTGATCCGCCTGCGGCTGATTCTTCTGAGCAGGTCACGCCCGCTTCTGGCGAGTGAATTTTTCTTCCATCCGCGCGGTCCCTGCCTGTGAAATGGAAAAGTTGATCGCGCAATCCTGTTCGAACAAACCCGACCATGGCAGTTTTACTTCATTGGTACTCTGGAGGCGCCGATGAAACGCCCCGCGAGAGCCGGCGTGACTCCACGTCGTGCCTTCGCGGAAGCCCCCGACTGCGCGCCCATGCCGGAAAATCGCGCGAGCAAGCTGCGGCTGGACTTGAACGAAAATCTGCTCGGCTGCGCGCCAAAAGTGCGCGCGGCGTTGCGGCGACTCAGCGCGGAAGCGATTGCGACGTATCCCGAAAAAAAATCTGCGATCGCGCGCTTGGCGCCATCGTTTGGAGTCCGCGAGGACGAAATGCTCGTCGCGGGCGGGATTGACGAAGCGCTGCGGCTGATTGCGGATGTATTCATCGAGCGCGGACGAACCGTGCTGCTGGTGGATCCAACGTTTCCGATGTACCGCTTTTACGCAGAACAGCGGGACGCAACAATTCGGGCGCTTCGCTACGACAGCAAAATGCGCTTTCCTTTGCGGCCGATACTCGTGGAATTGCATGCAAGGCCGTCCGTCCTTTTTTTGGCCAATCCGAATAATCCTACCGGGAGTTTGCTCGGCATGCCCGCGCTCGGGAAAATTTTGAATGCCGCGCCGCGCACGCTCGTCGTGGTGGACGAAGCGTATTTCGAGTTTTCCGGCGTCACGATTGTGGCGTGGATTCACCGGCGGCGGAATCTCGTGGTGACGCGGACGTTTTCAAAAGCCTCTGGGCTGGCGGGCTTGCGAATTGGCTGTATGTTTGCCCATCGCGAGATCGCAAAACTTTTGAAGCGCGCGCAAGCGCCATTCCCCGTCGGCGCTGCCGCGCTAGCGGCCGCGGAAGCCTCGCTGCAAGATCGCGCGTTCGTGCGCCGCACCGTAAGGGAAATTCAAAATGGCAAAAGGATTCTCGAACACGGACTCGCGGGGCTAGGCGTGCGCGTATTTCCCAGCGCAGCGAATTTCGTGCTGGCGGACTTCGGCGCGCACGGGTCGGCCATTGCCGCTGCTCTCGGACGGCGCGGCATTCTGATTCGCGATCAGACGTCGAGCTTCGGGCGCCCGGGCTTTGTGAGGATTACCGCTGGCACGGCGGCGCAGATGAGAAAATTCCTGCGCGCGTTGGAGCCGCTGCTGTGAGCGCGGTAAACGTTCGGGACGCGCCGCACTCTCCGTGGGAAGTGATTATTTTCGACGTGGATGGCGTGCTCGTCGATGTGCGCGAATCGTATCAGCGCACCGTGCTCGAGACAGTGCGGCATTTCACCGGCAAGCGTGTCGGTTGGCGGGAGCTGCACGAATGGAAGAACCGGCCCGGCTTCAACGACGATTGGAAGCTGACGCACGCCTGGGTGCAGGATCTTGGCCGCCATTTTTCGTACTCGGACGTGAAAAAACAGTTCGAAACGATTTACTGGGGCAGTGGCGGCGGTGGAAACGTCGCTCGCGAGCGATGGCTGCTGTCGCGCAAGCAGCTTCAGGGATTTGCGAAGCGCACCGAGCTTGCGATTTTTACCGGCCGCACGTGCGCGGAATTGGATCACACGCTCGATCGCTTTGATGCCCGGCGATATTTTTCGAAAATTATTACTGTCGAGAATGTTTCAAAGCCGAAACCGGATCCCGAAGGCCTGCGGCGGATTCTCGACGGGCGGCCGCCGTCAATGGCGGTTTATCTTGGCGACAACGTCGATGACGCGCAGGCGGCGCGAAGCGCTGATGTCGCGTTCGCCGGAGTGCTGCCTCGGCGAAGCGTGGAGCGCCGTGTTCGAGCGGCGAGCCTCCGCGAACTGGGCGCACGGACGATTTTGGGCGAAGTCGGCGAACTCGAGAAGTGGCTGGCCTGTCAGAATCCGCAAGGGTGAGAAGAAGCCGGTTTTTTGCGGCCCATCGCCGTGCTAACTTATCGTGATGTGTGCGCCCGGGTGGCGGAATGGCATACGCAGAGGACTTAAAATCCTTCGGCCGCAAGGCCGTGTGGGTTCGACTCCCACCCCGGGCACTTCAATTCACACGACTTACTGGCGAAATGTTTTCGTGAGTCGGTTTTGCGTTCGCCACTTTTGTCATACTTTGGTCATTCTTTCCGTCGATGTACTTCGTGAGCAGCTTTGCGGCATCGTGAAGGTCTTCGCTCGACGTGATGTTGTAACGCTCAAAAACGCTTTCCGTTTCGTGGCCGCTAATGCGCATCGCCACGCTGCGCGGGACGCCAGCGCGAACGAGGTTGCGCACGCCAGTGCGCCTGAGATCGTGAGGAATAAGCCCCGTGTACTTCAGCCTCGGCTTCTTGTCGGCCTGTTCAACTGGAACGAAGCTGCCGACTCCAGCTTTGACGCACGCCGTGCGCCACGCTTGATACAAGCTCCGAATAGGCTTTCCTGAGCGCGAGAACACGAACGGGCAATCAGATTTTTGGGCGCTAAGGATGCGCAGTACGTCCAGAAATTCTCCGTGGAGCGGAAGGGTTCGACCCTCGCCGGATTTCGTCGTGCCTGGGTCAAGACGGATTTCCTTTTCGTCGAGATCAACCTGGTTCCATTTAATCGCGAGGACTTCGCCGATTCTCATCCCCGAGTAGTACATCGCGACAAGAACAGGACGCACATGGTCAGGCAACGCCGCGCGCAGGGCGCGATATTGCTCATGTTCTAGGAATCCTGTGCGCACGTTGTTCTCTGCCATGAGCTTGACCGTGGGGATGAATCGAACCTTGTCGTTTTCTTTTCCCAAATGGAACATCCGACGCAGCGCGGCAAGTTCGCGATTTACGGTCGCGTTCTCTGCCGCAGTGGAGATTCCCGTCTGCGCGCCATCATCTGCGGGATGCTTCTGGCGCAGAACTACGTATTGGCTGATTGCGGAACCATTGATGCTGGCCGCACGCTGGCCGTGGAAAAATTCTTTCAGATATCGCAGGCTCAAGCGCAAACGGCGCAGCGAACGCCTTTTGTTCTTTTCGTAGTCGGTAACAAGGTCTGCGGCCAGTTCATCGAAGCGAATTCTTTCCAGTTTTGGAGCGATGAATTCCTCGGTCCCGAGCCGCTTATCGAGCAGTCTACGCGCCGGGGTGATCTTGTCAGAGTGCGTGTTTTCAACGCAGCGCAGTCCGTCGCGGTAATATTGAATGTAAAAGAAACGCGATTCGCGAACTTCGCCCGATTTAGTTCGGTACTTCGGCTTGAAGATGCTGCCACTTCCGCGCTCGCGCCGCGCCGGTTGCTTGACTTCAAATGTCGCAGTCTGCATGTTCGCCTCCAGCTTGAGGATCCTAAACTCGCCAGCGGCCCGGATGCTCTGAGCCGCGCTACCTCACCGCGCCAGCGTGACCGCGCCGCCGACCGTCAGCCCGCGCTCTAGCACCTGCGGGTACTTGTCGAAAAATATGTTGAGCGCTTTTCGCCACGCTCTATCCCGCCGCGTGTCGATGACCCTGTATGAAACAGCCTTGCGCAGTTGTTCACAGCCGACCCTAGCAATGTACAGATGCTTTTTCGCTTTCATTGTTCACTTCCTCCATTCCGCCGCCTATGGCAGCGAATCTCCAATTTCTCCGCGCTGGCGGGCTTTCATGGCCCGCTGCAATTGTTTTCCGAACCATGAGTGACAACCATCGCAAAGTCCCTCGCCAGCGTGCGGCCTGTTCTTGGTCGCGCAGCGAAGGCATCCGAAGATTTCATAGAAATCGGCAAACTTCTGGCGCTCCGCGAATGTCTGCAATCGCTTCAATGCCACGGTTTCCTGACGAGTACGGAACCACGGCTCGATCAACATCGCGTCCGGGGCTATCGGCGCAACTTCCGCCGGTCGTTTCACGATCTGAAAGCCAGGCTTAGTCACGCTTCACCGCCGAAACGCGGGTGGTATTTCACCAGAACATCTTTCAGGTGTTTCCCAGTCGTGTGCAAATAAATCGAGGTGGTGCTAAGGCTGGAGTGGCCGAGCAGGTCGCGAATCGCGATGAGGTCGGCCCCGCCTTCCATGAGGTGCGACGCGAAGGAATGCCTGAGCATGTGCGGGTGAATTTTACCCAACCCAGCACGGCGCGCCGCGCGGCCAACAATGTTCGCAATGGCGTGCCTGCTGATGGTTCGCTCATTGCGCGGCGGAAGGGGATGGCCGACTTTTTTTTCCATATATTCGTCCGCTAGCGCCGTGGCTGCCTCGCGCGTGATTTTCTTGACGTTGCCGAGGCACAAATCTGTGTTCTTGAATCGCAGCACCCAGTAGAAGTTGCTCCGGCTTTTTTGCTTAATTATGCTCCCCGTGCCTAATCTGCGGCGTCGCGTCGCGTCAAAAACGAATCCGCTCGTGCGCGAGCCAACCACGATGCGCAATGCGTCGATGGCGCGCTTGTTCAAAGGCGCAAGCCGCTCTCTGTCGCCTTTGCCGACAATGCGGGCGCTTCTCGCTGCCCAGTCGATGCTTTCTATTCGCATGGCCGTCAATTCGGCCAACCGAAGTCCGCTGGCGTAAAAAGTTTCAATCACGGCGCGGTCGCGCGGATTTTTAGCGGCGGAGATCAGCTTCTCGACTTCTTCGACCGTCAGCGAGTGCGGGAGTTTTCTCGGCGGGTTTTTCCGCCTAATCAACCTTGCCGGGGACACTGGCACCGCGCCACAAAGTTCTAAGTGATTGAAAAACGATTTCAGGGCGGAAAGTTTCTGCGAAATCGAAGTTGGGCTTGCGCCCTGCGCTAGAAGCCAGGCCAAATACTCTCGGATGTCCACCGCCCGAACTGACACGAGCGGCAGGTCGCCAATGAAGCTTACGAAGTCAAATGCCGTTTGGCGATAGGACTCAATCGTTTTCGCTGCGTGGCCGGTCTGCGCGTGAAACGCCAGGAAATCGTCTAGCAATCGCTGTGTATACGTTGCGGGAGGATTCGCACGAATAATTTCTTGGGGATGGAAAATTTCCTGCGGTGTGGTAGATTGCGCGTCAGCCATCGTTGCACCTTATACGTGCGACTTGGTCAGGGGCCGCCTGGGCGTTTAGCGCGCCCGGCGGTCCCGCTTCAGAACTAATACGCCGGGCGTGCGAGGTTGTCAAGCGATTGTATTGTTGCGGAGCGTAACGATTACAGCGCGGTGGGAATGGAATCGGCACGACCGTTGGCCTGAAGTATTTGTTTCGCGACCAGCGGGGGGTTGTAGTTCTGCCACGGGTGCGCCGCTCGGCGGGCGCGGCGAGTCGCGCCATTCCGCGCGTGCATAATTTTGTCGCAACACCTCGCGCAAGTGTAGGTCGTGGCTGCCGTCGCGCCCTCGGGCCGTGCGATTGAGTTTGCGCGACAGATGGCGCATAGAATCCGCAACTCCGGCATCGGATTATTCACCCTCTGAGATTGTTAGTTGTGAAGCGACTCAGGCGGCGCGAGCGCATCCGCCTCTTTCAAGGTCTGTTCGATAAAATCTGGATGGAATTTTTCGAGGTGCTCAAACTGCAACGCGCACAATCTGGAGCCAGCGGCGGCAGAAGACGCGGCGGGGTCATCTTCAGACACGGCTAATTCTTCGGAGCGCCAGCCGCACAGAACGCAAACACGCCACGCGGTAATCCCTTCTTGTGTATCGAGCATCGCGGCGGCGACCATCGGCCCAGCGTTTCCTAGCATCGTCACTTGGCGTATTCGCATTGGTCAAATCGTCCCGCGCTGCCGCAGCGTCTTCATCACTGCGTCTGCGGTCGCTTGCGCGTGGCGGTCAATGAATTCGTCGCCGCCGTTCGTGTCAACCATTTCCATGTGCGTGTTGAAATTGAAACTATTGTGCGACCCGCCGCCCGGAGCCTCGCCGGGAACGTTGGGGATGATTCTCCCTGACGTGGAAGGAACGAACAGTTCAGGGCGGCGCTCACCGACGATGTAGGAGTGCCCCGGAGCCACTGCGCCGCCGTGCTCCATGTGCGTCAAGCCAGAGAGCAGCGAAGACATGGCAATCGCCGCTGCCGTGGCTAGGAACGGCCCAACTATGGGGATGTTAGCCACTGCCGCCGCCGCTCCGGTCACGGCCTTGCCCTTGTTCGCCTCCGCCCCAGACTTGATTTTGCCAATGTCCCCGATTGCGCCGCCCGCGCCACCAACTATCCCGCCGATGCCGCCACCGCCGACCTTCCCGCCAAAGCCCGGCAGCAGGCCGCCAGGAGTCCCCTTGCCAATCGAGCTACCCGCCAGCCGTACCCACAGCGCACTCGACTCGCTTGTGCCGGGCGTTTTGCCAAAACCAAGCAGGCCACCGAGCATTCCCATCGGCCCTTTGCCGTGCGGCGCTAGTCCGGCCTTGAATCCGCCACCAGCTTGCATTGCCTTCGTGGCGTTGCCCAAATTGTTAAGCATGTTCGTCAGGCCGGTCTTGATGAAACTTTCCTCAATCGTCGCGCCGAGTTGCCGGAAGTTCTCTCTCCCCATGACAACGGCCTTCGCCAAACCATCGGTGAGCGTTTTTAGGTTTTTCTGCTCAAATTCGTTTTGCCTTCGAATCTGGTCGGTTAGCTCTTTCTTGGCCTCTTTCTGTGCGTCACTTAATGCTTTGATTTGCTTCTCTTTTTGCTCGATTATTGCGAGCTGCTTGCGATGCTCCGCCAGTTCGCTGTTGGCGTCGGCGAGCGCCTTGACTAATTCCCTCACCGCATCCGAATTCTGGCCGTAGAGCTTCTGGGCCTCTGCGAGTGCGTCTTGTAGTTCCTTGACTTTCTCGATGTCGCCAGCCAGTGCAGCATCTTGGGCGTGGAACGGTTGCCCTGCGGCAAGTGCGGCCAATTCGCGGCCCAGCGCCTTTATTTTCGCCGCGTACCTTCCCGTCTCGGCCTCAAGCCCCTGCGTCGCGGACTTCGCCTCTTTGCTTCCCGCAATCGTGGCGTAGAGTTCGACGATCTTCTGCCGATTCGTTTCAAGGGCGTTGGCCTGCCGTTTCAGTTCGGCTATCTCTGATTCATGCGCCGCCTTTTGCTGTACGGTGTAGCTGTTCGCGTTCTGGGTGATTTCCTTCGTGAGCAGTTTGATGCGCTCTTGGATTACTGTCTTTTCATCTGCGATGCTATTGGCTGCCTCGTCTTCCGCGTTCAGCATCGCTTGCGCGCCAACCGTTTCGTCTATCGCATTCGCCAGCGCCTTTGCTTTTTCAGCCGACGCTTCGAGCTTCGTCATGTAGCTGCCGAGGTAGTCGGTCGCTGGAGTCTTGTTGATGTTCGACGGAACCTTATTGCCACTACCAGACCCAGTATCCCCTCCCATTGGCGGGAGCTTTTGTGTGGATGTAGAGGTAAGCTGGTTCAGGAGGTCGGCAAGCCTCAATCGCGACAATTCCATGTCGTTCTTGAGGTCGGCGATTTTCTTGTCCATATCCTTTGGCTCGGCTACTTTCCCGAGCTTAAAGGTCATGCCAGTCGGAGCAAGAACAACGTTAGCAATCATCTGGGCGAGCGTGTGGTACTTCGCGGCGAAGTTCTGCATTTTCAGGCTGGCAATATCAATCTTGTCAGACCAATACTCCCATGCGAATGCCGCCTCGTAGATAACCTTAACAACTTCAATCAGCGCATCGGCCATCCCTGCGGCGATATTCTTGAGCAGCGTCCCGTTCTTAGCGAAGTCCACCATTGAGCCAGCGATGTTCGCAAGCGCGGGACTAAGCTGATTCGTAACACGAAAAGCTATGCCTTGGAAGGCTTCGTCTAGCCGCAAGATGTTCATCTTCAAGAGTTCTGAGGATGCTGCGTCTTTTTCCGTCAGGGTCGTGCCAAGAGCATCCGACTCTGCGCCGAATTTCCGAATGGCGGCGCTGCCTCCGGACATTACAGGAATAAACTCCGCTCCCTGGCGACTGAGCAACTGTAGAGACAATGCGGAGAGCAGCGCCTTATCCTTCATGTTGTGGAATCCATCTGCAAGCGTTTCTACGGTTATCGTCCCGGTGCGCATCATGTTTTGGAACGCTGGGCCGGTGCCTAAAAGCATTCGGAAGGCTTCTTGCTGCTGCTTGCCACCCTCGGCGGCCATCAATGCGGAGCGGTTCATTCTTTGCATCATTTTTACAAGCCCCTCTTGGCTGAGTCCAAGAACTTTCGTCATGTAGGCGAGGCGAGAGAATTCAGTGATGTTCACGCCCGCCGACTGCGCCTGCCGCTGCATCTCTTCAAGCATTTCGCTGGAAGTCTTGATGACCATTCCGAATCCTGCGGCGGCAAGGGACGCGAACGCAGTGACTGCGCCAGCGGTTAGGCCAGTCAGCACGCCGATGGATTTTCCGAGCTTCGCAAAATGCGAAGTCGCATTTCCAGCGGCTTGGCCCGACAAGGAGATAGCGGAAGCAACGGCTGCTCCTGCTGGGCCGAACGCGCCAAAGGCTCCGGCCATGACAGCGAGAGAGTTCCCGAGCTTGCGGAATTCATTGGAGGTCTTTTTGCCGAATTTCTCGGTCGCGTATGAGGCTTTGCTGAGACCTTCGGAGAAGGCAGCGCTGTTGACGGAAAGTTCAACAAAAAGTTTTCCGACTGAGTTTGGCATTTTCTTTTATCACGCAAGAATTGAATTTTTTGCGATGCGAACAGAAAAAGCAGGCGCGCCCGCGAATCGGCGGAGGCGGTACGCGCCCGCAAATCCCTGCCGCCCCTGGAGCCGCAATGGAGCGGTGGGCGCGGGCGGCAAGGTCAAGCGCCCAAGGTCAAGAAGATTTGTACTCCGTCCACAACACTTCCCTGCACAGCAGAAGCGTGATGCGGATGTGCTTGTAGTCGGCGTTCTCTTTTCCGTTGCGCCATTCACAAAACAGCGCGCGAGGGTCGCTGCCCTTAAGTTCAATTATGCCTTCATCCGGCTGCGAGTCGGTTTGGCGCTCTCTTGTGTAATAAAATCTAAAGAGCTTCTCTTCCGTTTCAACCGCGTGCGTTCCTTCTGGCATTTGCCACTTCCTTTCTCTCTTTGGGATATGCGACGCCCGGAATGACACGGCTGGGTGGCCGTTGGCGGCCCGAGCGTCGCGGATTAGCGCCGCCAAACTTTCTGGTTAGCCAGTTACCGTGGCGAGAACGAGCGGAGCGGATGCGCCGTTCGACGGGTCGAGGTAGGCACAATCGGCCTGCGCTCGCATGACGTAGCCAACTCGCCCGTATGTGATATCCATTGCGGACAGTGCCGAGTTCTGTACTCTCTGCAACGTTGGCGCGCCCATGCGGATGTGGAGTGCCGACAAGTCGCCGAAGATGACTTTACCGGCGGCGACTGGGGAAACTGTCGGCGTGGGCATCGACGGGGAAATATAAACCCTCTTGCCCATTATGACTTCGCAGTCATTTAGCACGTTGATTAACGGGCGGTTGTTCGAGTCTACGGCGGTGCGGAAGAATTCGTAAGTCAAATCATTCATCAACCATCCGCAACTTGGCTGCGCGCGATAGGCTCGGTTCACCGCAAAAAACATGCCCGCGATGTCGTACAGTGATATCACTGGGGACGAAGACGTCGTATAGGAACTGGTCAAACTGGAAAGCAACCCGGAGCTGACATTCGTCCCGGTCACGCAATCTGAGCCGAGTTTTCTTGCGATGCCGACGCTGCCAGCGCGAATCATCTTATCGACGCCGTTTTCAAACAATCCGCTGTCCCCTTCAAATTCCAAACTCATCCCCAGGGTTGTCCTGTACGTTAGTGCCGACTTGAGTAGCACATTTTTCGGGGTTGGAATCGTCAGGGACGTTTGCTGCTGTGCTTCGCCCGGAACTGTCGCCGCGATCTGCGATAAATCCCAGCCAACAATGTTGCATGGGCCGAGGCCAGGCTTGTCCGACACCCGGAAATCGCAGACTGCGGGATCGAGCAGGGGGTCCGTTTGGGCAAACGTTTCAAAAATCACACCCTCCCAAAGTTGCGGGACGGTGAAACCTCCGGCTGCGCCTTGCGTCCACGTGATGCTTTGGCTCCCAGCTAGGAAATCCCGAAATTCCTCCTCAACCCCGGAGTGCAAGTAGCGAAGCCACGCCCTCTTGTACTTCTGCGGATCGAGCGCTGGGATAATTTCCTCTCCCAATGCTTCGATATATCTGCCGCGCATTTCTTCGGTGCTTAAGCCGATTTGACGAATGGAGTTGATGCGCTGTAACAGGACATCGGCTTTTTTCCGGTCAGCGGAGGAGCCTTTCGCGAGCCGCTCGGCCTCGAAAGAAAGGTCGTGTACTTCTACTATCCCCTTGTTGGTAAGTTTCATCTGTTTGTTGCCTCTGTCGCCATGGCGACGTTTAATTTTCCGGCGAGATGGTGAGCGGCGTTGCCGGACGCCGTGAAAATACTTAGAACAGTTTCGCGCCTGCGATTTGCGAATCGAGGTCGCCGACGGTTGAGCGCTGCTCTGCGCGGAAGGCTGTGAATGCGTTCCCCAACCTCTGCGCGCGGCCCTCCAGGATGTCGTTGAGAATTCGCTTCGGACAATTCCAGAAAATTGCCAAATCATGACCCGGCAGTCCGACCGCTCCGTGCTCAGACATCAGGAAACGAGCTTCTGTCTGCGTGAATTCCATGTCGTTGATTTCCTTTTTTTGGATTTGTGAAACGTGAAACGCTACGAAATTTTGACGCCTTGACGCGCCGGTGCCGGGCGTGATTCAGCCTTCTTTGTTGAAGTGCCCTTGGGATGCGGGTCGATTGTCACAGGCGCGTTTTTCGAAACAAAAACGATATTTGCCACTTTGTTTCTCCACATTGATTTGTGCTGCTAGATTTTTCCGTACTTCCAAACTTCCCGACCGTACATGCCCGCTGGCGCGCTCTCCGGCATTGCGAGATTCGCGCGCGGCTCGCTGACTTTGAGCGGCGGCTCGGGGGGTTCCGGGCCGCGAGCTTGCACACGAGCGTTCCAGAAACGTTGCATCAAAATTTGCGCGCCCGCCGGGCCAACGCCTAAAACAGCAAATCCGCTAAAAACCACGTCGCCAGCCACGTCCGATTCGGCGAGCGCATTTATCGAGTCCGCGATATTCTCGCGGAGCGCATCGAGAATTTCTGTGGCTGTTTGTTTATTTTTCATCGAGATGCCTCGGTCGAAAAAAGTTTTTGTCGTGCATTCTTGGCCGAAAAATCGAACAGTTTCCCCAGATGTCTACTGCAATTAAAACGAACGGCTGGCCACGCTGGCGGCCACGCAGCATCGCGTGGTCAAGCTCGTCCCCTGCCGCGCGTACCTCGTAAGAATGCTCTCCTTCTTTTTTTTCCTTCACCGTCTTGCCCTCCGCCCTTGATAAAAGACCAGCGTCGGCAGTTCATCGAGCGCGACATGGCGGTCGCCTTCGCCCTGCGAGAAACAAACCGTAGCGCTACGCTCGATGTCTTCCACCTCGTCGGCCTGCGTCCGCGATTTGAGCCATTCGACCCCGCGCGAGCGCAACTCTGCGAGACTTTTGCGGCGCGGGCGGTCGGAAAATCCGCAATGCCAGAAGGCCGTGCCACCGAGGCTCGACCCGGCGCGAGCAATTATCGAAATTCCACGGTGGCAGGAATCGCAGTCAGCGCGAAGATTCAGGGTTCCGTGGCGCGCGTCAAGTTTCGCGGTCCATCTTGCAAAGTTTTGTTTCGTCGTCATTTCGTCGCCCAGCGTCGATGACGCCCCGCGCATTCTGGACATCCCGCCGGGCAACTTAGCGACTGGGCGAACGCCGAGAAATCATCCGGGCTGCGTCCAGCAACATAAAAAACAATTTCGTAATGGCACATGACGCGCTGCGCCTCAACATCGCCGGGACAGGACGCGAGTGTCTTTCGCGCGTGCAAAAATTGGCGCGCTTCGTCGGGGTCGATGTCGATATTGTGCCGTCGCCCGAATTCAACGACCCGGAGTGTTTTCTTGAGCGATTTCGGTGGAAGCATGGTTTAGTCTCGCGACTCGCTTCGCAATCTGGCCTGAGGACCACGCGCGATGAATTCGGCAAAATCGTCTTCCTCGCGTGTTTCCTCGGTAGATTTATCCGGTGCGGGCTTCGCTGAGGTAACAAACCTCGAAATCTCCATGAGGGCACGTTCGCACTGCTGGCAGATTTTCAAGTTCGGGTTAGGTGCCTCTACGGTGTAGCGATTGCCCTTTGCCGAATACCGCACCATGCGCAAGACTGCGCCGCGCTTTCGGACATCGGCCTGCGCCGTCTCGCGTCGCTCGAAAATATCCAGGTACATCTTTTCGGCCTGCGCGATCTTGTGCGGAGATACGCCGGAACTTTTTTCTTCGGCTGCGCGCTCGGACAGTTGCGCGCGAGAAAGTTTGCGCGTATTTCCGGTCAACAGAATTTCTCCGACTGTTTTTTTCGTGCGGCCCATGCATTTCTCCCTAAAGCGAATTTGGATTTTTCACGGATGCATACGCGAATGTGGTCACCGCAAACTGACGGACAGTCACAGAAACTCATAAGTGCTGTCCGGTCTACAACTTACGCGGTGTCTGTTCGTCGCCAGCGGTGTGTCGCAAGTCGTGCAACTTGATTAAGTTCCTGCCGCTTGATTGTGAGCAATGCGCGCGTCTGCGGGCGCTGCATGCAAACGTCCAGCGGTGGTTGTTTTGACCGGCATCTAGGTGTCTTTGCTTTCAATGACTTACCACCGCACGCGCCTCGCCGCATGTCTCTGTGTGCTGCTGACTCGTCACCGCGTCACCGTGCTTCTACTGGTGCGCTCTGCGGCCTGTTACTCTGCTGCTGAAACGATTGCTGGAGGCGAAGTCTGACTTCTGCACTGACCGTGCGCTCGGCCAGCTTCGCCTGTTGCTGGATTTGCCTGCGCAGCTTTGCGGGAATCAACAGCGATAGCATTTCGGGATTTGACATCTTGCACCTCATGTGTGGATTTGAACTTCCGACTTAAATCGCTCAGCGATTCGCCGAGGCATACTGAAACTTTGCTGCTTCGATGAATTTGTCGAGGTCTCCGCGATCTACTTTCAGAAGCCGACCAACGCGAACAAATCCCAATTCTCCGGAAGCGACCATGTCGCGGATTTTCCAATGCGAGCAGCCGAGGTATTCGCCAGCTTGCTTCGCATCCAACAGCCGATGACTTGATTCAGTTCGCATCTAATTCTCTTTTCCTAGCCAGCAAGCATTTCGGCCACTCAATGCCCTGATTCTTAAGTTCATCCATCGCAATATCCAAAAAATCTACCGGCGAGCAACTGCAATCGTTTCCGTCGTGAGACCACTCAGCGACGTAAGTCTTGGCAAAGTCCTCAAAGGCGCGCTCGAACGCATTCGGCGCGAGATACTTTTTTGCGATTCTCTTTTTGTCTATTCCGACGTATTTGAACAAATCCCCGACATTCCGAACACAACCTGTCAGTGAGTTAGGTTCTGCCTTTGCATCTGCCTCTGACCTCTGCCTCTGTTCCGGAGCAACTCCGGAGTTACTCCGTAGTGACTCTGGAGTTTTGGCTTTGGCTTTGTCCTTTGTTTCTCTAAGTTTGCGCTTACTCCATTCATCACGCCGACGCTTGAGTTCGCTTGACGCGATAACCTGAGACTCGCCCTTGCGTGCGGCTTTGATCTCAATCAATCCCCAGGTGCGCATGAATTCGAGCCGTTGTTTCGTTTCCTCCGGAGTGACTCGAAACTGCCGCGCCAACATGCCGACCGTTTCCTCCGTCAGCGGAAGTTCACGAAGACCGGGACCGTCCTCGACGCATAACAGTTGCCACGTGCGGTCAACGTCGTGCGCAAAGCCTGTGCCGAACTTCTCGATGCCAGCCTGAAACGCTGGGCGGTCAAGGTCTTCACGAAATCGCTTCCACCAGCGCATCGCTACCGTCCAGAGCCGATAATCAGTTTGTGATTCACAAAGTCAACCATCGATTTGCTCGCTTTTTTGTAATTTGTGGCAACTGTGCATGTCTCGCTGGCGACAATGAGCGAACAAAATTCGTTGCCTCTCGCAAGTTTGAAAAATCAGGGCCAACGCCGTCAAACTTTCGGACGAGGGCCGCAGTCTCGATCTGTGCAAATTCAGTAGCTTTCGGGATAGCTTCGATAGTTCCATCGCTCAACCAACGTGCTCGACAGTTCGCGACCAAGAAATCGGCGTCAGCGATGCTCAAGCGCCGGATGAGGCGTCCGTGCGGCAAGTACATGCGCACTGGCTTCGACTTGTGTTTTCCTGGCATGGCTCTACTCCCATCTTCCCCGTATGTTTTCGGGAACTTCGCTTCTAGTGATATGATGCCATGAGAATAGAGATTGAGCGCTATTACGTTTAAGAAATGTGATAAAATGCATTTAGCTAACTTGCAAAAAGGACACTAGCAAATGAGCAGAGCCAAAGCCGTCAAGCTGTTGTTGCCAGAACTGTCGAATGAAGAGATGGCGATTGTCCTGAAAATACTGAGAATGAATATCGCGCAAGCCGATTTGAAATCTCTCCGCAATCTAGAAAAGCAATGTTTCGCGCTCGCGCGTCGTGCAAGCAGATTTATTTATTTGGACCGAACAACGTGGGGTGAGAGCGCGGAATGGAAAAGTGAAACATTTCGAAAGGTGTGGTCATCGTATCGAGAGTTGTTCTCAAACGGACTTCGCAAGGCAAGGCATCCAGATGATGAACGTTTGCGCCCTTTCGCCATAATGAAACCGCTAGGAGAGACACTCGCGTTCGATGCCATCATCGCGTTCGGGCCGCAAAAATTAGGACGCTTTGTAGTCCAAGAGGTTGAGGAGTTCTTGTATTGGCTCGAAATGAGGATGGTGGCTAATCAGCAGGTTTGGCTTTTCGTCGAATGTGAGAGGTGTAAGAAGTGGGCCATCCGCAAACGGGCGCGTCGAGAGAATCGGTATTGCTCGCAAACTTGCACTTTGTCCGCTAACGCAGAGCGCGCAAAGAAGCAGGCAGTAATGCTAGATTCCTACGCGGGTCGGATTCGGACAATTAAGAGACCATCATTGGGCGGGCGTTTTGGGCGGCGGAGTTTTAGGAACAAGCAGTAACTTCTCGGCCTCTCGCTTTCCATCTTCTGTGAGGGTCCACAGACGTTCTCTGCCCTTGCGTTCTGTCAGCAGTGACTGCTGTCCCAATCGTTCCGAGCATAACCTGATTTCTTCAAGGGGAATGTCTCGGTTATTTAAACGTTGGGAGATGCTCTCCGCGCTCATCGCCTCATCGCATCCGAGCAAAAGTTTTAGGATTAATCGACAGTACTCTGCCCTGGCATGCTCTTTCGGGTCATAAATCATCGTGCGCCTCGCGGCGAATCATAGCACGAAACTTTTGTCGTACTTTTGTTAATCCGAACCTAATACAGCCGATTTGAACCTACGAGAACCTACGAGAAAAATCATGCAAGTAAAACAAACGCCGCGCACTTAGATGAAAACGCGCGGCTTGCAGATTTGCCGTCCGTGGACTTAAAATCCTTCGGCCGCAAGGCCGTGTGGGTTCGACTCCCACCCCGGGTACCAAAAATCCTTCCAATGGAATTGTTTCCGTTAATGATTGCGCGGATAGAGGCCAGCTGCAGATGCTCAGGC
>Ga0307372_10003039_pt1 | contig 27270 bp, 44 predicted proteins | sample OX1MG_FD_202533 | JGI IMG/M metagenome (GOLD analysis project Ga0307372, IMG submission 202533) | Soil microbial communities from Risofladan, Vaasa, Finland - OX-1 | ecosystem: Environmental > Terrestrial > Soil > Coastal area > Acid sulfate soil | place: Finland: Risofladan, Vaasa | collected... | reverse complement strand
AAGGAACGCAGGAAGGAACGCAGCATGGGACGCAGCAAGGGCCGCACAGAATAAATGGCTCACCCGCGAAGCACTGAAGATAATCAGGAGACAGTTATGAACATTTTTAATAAGATAGGCAGTTTTGGAGAAAGCCCAAAAACAGTAGCTTTTTTTGCCCATTGCTTTTTTGCGGCGTTCATCGTCTCTCAATTCAGTGGTAAACGTCAGTATCTGGCGGCGGCATTGATGGTGGGGGCTGCCGGGGTTAAGGAGTTTGTTTGGGATAGGCTGTATGAAAAGACGCCGCCCCAGACCTTCTACGATGACTTGACGGACTTCATCGGCTACGCCGCGGGTGTGGGCTTGGTGCTAGTGGTCTCCGTGCTGTAATGGCAAAACAGAACAAAAGTGGTGGTGGGGCGCGCAAGCTCGGCCACAACAAGAAGAAGCCCTGTAACGTCGCCTACAAGGTGGAGATGCGTTGGTTGAAGAACGCCCTGCTCAGGATCAAGCGACATTGCCGGCACTTCCCCGATGATTTGCAGGCAATCCGTACCCGTGATAGGTTGGTAGAGGCATGAACCAGACCCCGGAAATGCAAGCCGCCATCTTCAACCTTCTGGATGTCCTGCATCGTCCTGATATGTTGGGTTCCGTAATTGCTATTGTCTTGCAGGACCGGATTGAGGTGTTTTCCATTGGCTTGCCCCCGGATGTGGTGCAGCGGACACTGATTTCGGCTGCCGCCATGAACCAAGCCTATCGGGATGAAGAACCTATCCCGAATGAGTCGGTGACGCTTCAGTAACTTTTCCAGATGATGGGGGTAATATCAAAGCATGATCCTGCAAATACTTACACACCCCGACCCATTCCTGCGCGTAGTCGCTGCCCGTGTGGGGGCCATTACGGATCGTACCGAGAAAACAGCTTGGGACTTGATAGCAACGATGGAACAGGCCAATGGCATCGGTTTGGCCGCTACCCAGGTTGGGATAGCTCAAAGAATCGTGGTCATGCAGATGCCGGATGGTGAACCCCACGTTCTCATCAACCCTCATATCTACAGTCACTCGAAGGAAACGGCCCATCGTATCGAAGCCTGCCTCTCCGTTCCCGGGGCTGCCGCCCAAGTGACGCGCCCACAAAAGGTGTGGGCGACGTACCAAGACCTATCGGGTAAGGAACATGACATCGAGCTGCAGGATTTGGCGGCCGCGTGCCTGCAGCATGAGGTGGATCATTTGAATGGCCTTTTATTTATAGATAAAATATCTTATTTACGCAGGACTAGAATGGATAAACGGCCTAGCACGGTTTTCTAATGCGTTGTCATAGTTGTCGTGCCGAAGTGTTGCCAGAGAAAAAGTATTGTGAAAAATGCCGTAAAAAACGTTTAGAAGCCGTTAAACGGTATCAAAAAACTGAAAAATACCTGACTAGGAAAAAACGATTAACTTTCAAATACGTGGAGTAACCTAATGTTCAATAGCTGTTATCCTAAAATAGCCACATTCTTCAAGCGTGACCCGGCCACTAATTTCAAAACTGTTCTAGTTGGGCAGTATGCTACACCTGTTTTTGAATACTTAGCATTTAGTGAATTTGAGTGGTCGGAGAAATACGATGGCACCAACATCCGCGTCGTCTTTGACGGCATCACTGTTACTTTCGGTGGCAAGACCGACGCCGCTCAGATTCCGGCTAAGTTGTTCACTCATCTCGCCCGGGAATTTACCATTGACACGCTGACGAAGGTACTGGACCCGACTAAGCTCAGCCCCGAGTGCCCTGCTGTACTTTACGGAGAAGGTGTGGGTGCTGGTATCCAGAAGCGTGGCGAGCAATATGGTTCCGTGCAGCATTTTGTGCTGTTTGATATTGCCGTTGGTGGCATGTTCCTGCGTCGCACGCATGTAGAGGATATTGCTTATCACATGGGCATCAATATCACTCCGATTGTGGGTATTGGCAATATGTGGGAGGCCGTGCTTTTTGCTCGGGGTAACAAGGATATAGAGGGCGTTGTATGTCGTCCTAGGGAGGAGTTGCAGGATCGCTTAGGCAACCGCATAATCACTAAGCTGAAGTACCAAGATTTTAGTCACCCAAGTAAGCTATAATCCAGGTTCCATCCACTAAAAAAGGAGTCACCATGCTCAAAGACATCGTGTTAATTCTCATTGGCGTAGTCGCCTCATCCGCGTTTCCCCCTGTGGGGACTTTCGGTTCTAAGGTCTATGCCTACCTAAAGACCAAGCTGTAAGCAATGGCGCTTTTAGGGAAGAAGAAGCCCTTGGCAGGGGCTGCGGGATCATCGGGGGCTCAAGCTGGGCCCCCGATGCCTCCACCTCTTGGCCCAGTGCAACAGTTATGGGATAAGGTGGCGTATTTCGACTATACGACTACCTACAACAAAGGCGCACGTTTCTCGGTTATGGAGCGCGCCAAACTTGCGGCTGAGTCCGCAAACGCATTTCTAGCGGCCCGGGACAAGCTCTCGAACGCGGAAGATTTTGAGGAAGCGCCGGTAGCGCCGGCAGCCCCACCTATTAAATAACTGAGGTGATTTATGTTAATGATTGATAACCCCTACCAAGGAAAATACCCCCGCGTTCTGTTCATCTGCAGCGCCGGCATCCTGCGTTCGGCTACGGCGGCGCATCTGTTTGCCAACCCTGAGTATAAGTGGAATACCCGTAACGCCGGCACCGAGTCTTACGCGCTGATTCCTGTGACCCTGGAGCTGCTGCAGTGGGCCACGGTAATTTTTTGTATGGAGAGAGACCACGCCGAGACCGTGATTTCCCGGTTTGGCAAGGAGGTCCCTGATCTGGCTGAACGTATCCACATCCTCAACATCCCTGATGAGTTTATGTACCGGGACCCCACCTTGGAACACATCCTAGTTTCAGCGGTAAATGAGGCGGTGGAGGACCATCCCCACAGGTATGATTTGGACATGGAAAATTGACCTATGTTACGGGAAGAAGCTCGGAATAATGGGAAGGTAACTTTTAACCCCGGCTACCCCTGTATTCATCATCCTGATAAAATAGGGGGGTGTATTCGTTATACTTCAAATAATGCTTGTACTGAGATAAGTAAAAATCGTACTAAAGCTGCCTATTTAGCTGATAAAAAAGAAGGCTTTGGGCTTGTTTAATGACGATCTGGTTCTAATCCGAAAGGCTATAGGCTATTTGAGTGGGGCTTGACAATAATTTACATTGTCATTATACTAATCCATGTTAGCTTATTTTTCACAAGGAACGATCATGTCAAAAACAACTAAACGCGGCCCGGGACGGCCCCCGATTTACCCTTTCGGTTCAATGACGAGGGGTGCGACCAAGACTTTCGATACCAAGGCTTCTCCTGGTGCTGTGCAATCTGCTTATCAGATGGGCCATCGCACGGGTGCGAAGTTCTCGGTACACAAGCTGGGTGGTACGTCTAAAGTTCAGATCACCCGGGTTGCTTAAGTTTAAGGAACAGTATCATGTCTGGAAGCCACGATACTGGTGTCATGGAAGGGGAGGAGGCTCCGACAGGTGCAACTCCTCCCCGCGACTCTAATCCCATAGTTGGAACCTGCAGTCAATGTGGGTTTCAACTTTTAGAACACATGCCGGAGGATTATGTATGCAAGAATCTCAACTGCCCAGTGCATCTGAATCTGCCATCTAAGCCGATCTGCTAATGCGTTATCGGGTTCAAGTTCAGATTGAGGTTGGGGCTGAATCTGCTAAAGAGGCGGTGGAGTATTTCCTAAAGGCATGTCCCGGGCTTCATAACTTAGTAGATAAGAATAATAAATTAGGGGTTTTGAACGTGGGTTTAGGCAAGGAGGAATATGTGGAGATTATAGATTGATGTGCAGCTCATTTTTGTCAAATCAACCAGCATTTAAAATGCCAAAAGTTACCGCTCTTTCGGTGGTGAAAGAATTAGTTTTAGCTTCTATTCCTTTTAGTATTTGTGAGCCACATAATGATGGGGAACCAGAAATTTATTTTTGTGATAAAGATAAGGCGGCGGTGATTAGGATAGTTGGTTCAATAGAGTGTAAATTGACCAATGCGTAGTCAATTAAAGACGGATTTTCACAAGTACAATGGCGGACGCAATTTCCATACCCATTTTCTGCTCGGTACTGAAACTATTATCGAACAAGAGACTGGTTTTGTGGATGATAAAGGTGAGAAGCGTAAGAAGCAGGTCAAGGTATTGCATCCTGCTCGGTGGTTTTGGCGTAATCACCAGCGTTACGTGGCAGATGCCTACGGTCCCACGGCGATGGCATTTCTTAAAGAGAATGGCAGACTCCCTTCAAAAGCAGAGAGGCTAGAGTATGCGCAGTCTAAGAAACAATGAAGAGGGTTGGTTTCCTAATTGGCTGTGCTTCAGTCTGAAGCCTGATGTAATTATTGGCAATAACTATTTGTGGCGGTGGTGGATTTTGCCGCGTAATCCCTTTTTCAACATTTACCTGCACAAGATTATGCGCTCGGATGATTCCAGAGCTTTGCATGACCATCCCTGGGGGAACCTCAGCATCATTCTGAAGGGCACTTATCGTGAAGTTACATTGGTGGACAGGAATTGGTTGATTCAACACAGTTTTGACCAAGATACCTTTGGTGAAGAAGAAACTGTGCAGTTATCACGCTTTGCCGGTGAATGGGTTTTTAGGCATGCTAGAACGCCGCACCGATTGGTCGTTAGCCCGGGGGCTCCGGTGTGGTCGTTGTTTGTGACTGGTCCACGTTACCGGGCATGGGGGTTTCATTTGAGAGATCGGTGGGTCCATTGGAGGCAATATGTTGCGGAATATGGGGATGGGCACTCTGAGGCTTCGACTTCAACTGAGCCAGATTGTCTCTAAACTTTTTTTCCTGGTAGGCTCGCGCCAGCATTTGGTAATCCTCCAGTGCCTGTTCCTTTTTCCCGCAGTCTTTGGCTAATCCCTGTAATACCTTCACCTGCTCCTGTCTGGGCATGCTGTTGCTGACACTTTCAATGGTCCAGCCTTGGCCACCTTCAAAGAACACGCGTAGCGCCATCACTTCAGATTCATTGAGCCGGCAGCGGTAGAGGGTCCCGAGTAGGCTCCAGTGGGTAGCGTTCGCAGATAGGGGGCTGACTTGTTTGCCCTGGTAATCTACGGCCTTCCCCATTGGGCACCATTCCTCTGGTTTTCTTAGGATTTTAAGTAGTTTCCTAGCCGCCTGTGCTTGCAGGGTGATGAGACGCAGGGCGCTTAACCTGGGGTCTTGATCGCTCCCCGGCTCGTAACTCACTGATTCTGTTGGGGTTTCGTCCATGAAGTTGCAGTTTCTGGTGATTGATGTTAAGATATATTATCATGAAAAAACGACAAAGTTACCCTTTTGGACAGATGGATAGGAAGGATTTTTTCCACGTCCCCTATACTGGTGATCCGGTGGTGGATGACCAAATACAGAACACGGTGAGGGCGGCAACTTGGCAATATGGGCGTCGGCATGGATTGAAATTTGAGAGTTCCTCAATAAAACATAAGGGCGTGGACGGATTGAAAATTCTGCGGGTCAAATAAGGGGGATTTATGAAAAAGTACCACTGGTGGAAAGTGTATGTGAATGACTTGGGAGAATTGATGATGTTGGACGATTATGAGCGGCTCCCCTTGCTCTCCGGTTTTGGGGCTGGTCATGCGTTTGATAATAATGCGTGGTCGCTTATGTTCTGGATGTTTTTTGTGGATGTGCTGGGTTTGGAGCTTGCTGTCACCTGTGGGGTTCTAGCACACAGTTTTCTTGTTTTCCTGATGTTGTTTGTGTTTCATTTTTCAATGGTTGTACCACATGCTGCCTACGCAATGTACCCTAGGTGGCTGAAACGGCATGGATATGTCCCAGTGATGCGGGTGTGGGCCAGAACCCCGGATCAAGCCAGTGATTTATTTCTTCAGCACTCTCAGCATTACCTAATGGATTTGAGTCGCAACATTTTCACTACCGACGGTGAGTTTCAGGTCCTACACAAAAAATACTACAATGACCTTCTCACCACCGCCTTTAGATACCCCCAACACTAAGACGATTAAGGCGCAGCCCGGACCGCAGAGTTTTCTGCTGTCCTGTCCTGCGTTTGAGATTTTAATGGGCGGCGCTCGGGGCGGGGGGAAAACTTACTCACTAATTCTGGATTGGTTGGCACATGCTACTCGTTACGGTTCCGATGCACATGGTATTGTGTTTCGTAGGCACACTACTGAATTTACCGAACTACTGACTTTGGCTCGGATGTTGTTGCAGCCCATAGGGTGGGAATACAAAGAGAGTAAATCTACATGGATTGGTCCTAACGGGTCTGATTGGATGTTTCGTTATCTTGAACACGACCGGGATGTTGATATTTATAAGGGATTCAGTCGGTGTGTGGCTGTTGGCACCAAGATTTTAATGGGGGATGGGACTTACCAGCCCATAGAGACTATTGTTGTGGGTGATTTGGTTCAGACTCTTGAAGGACCACAACCTGTCGTCTCAGTTTTCGAGCCTTTCGACGCGAAATGTGTGGAGGCCAGAATTTACGGGGGCCATGGGGAGCTTCTAGGTACTCAGTGCCATCCGGTAACTCATCCCGTTTACGCCACCGTTTCAAACTCTTGCTTAGGGTTATCGCGTTTACGCCTATTAAGTTGGCTAAATCAGGCAAGTAATGTTGCTTGGCTAAGTTACGAATCTCTTGTTCACGGGCATCCAGAAACCCAGGCGACTTTCGTTTCTTCAAAAGATGCGGGAAGCGATTGTAAAGGGTCATTACTGATACCTTTAACTGACGAGCAGCTTGGGCAGTTGTCTTCCCCCGTAGTGCTTTACGTACTTCAGCGGCAGTTAAAGGCTCTCGATTTTGGCCTTTCGCAATCCAGGTCAACTTCAAATCTCGGCAGACTTTTGCAATGGTTCCTGGGTATGTGTAAGGGCAATCATTTATCCCTACGGTTGGGTCAGATGCGTGCTGCTTTACCCACTCAATCACTTTTGGATCGTATCTGTGACTTCTGGCGCGGGCGTGTATGGCATCATGTTGCGCCCAAGTTAGAATTTGCAGGTTTTCTAGGCGGTTGTCCCGGGGGCAATGATTTAGATGGTGAATCACAAGTCCCTTGGTTAGAAACTTACCTTGAGCAACCTCTACAACCAACCGATGCTGGGGGACCATCCCATAGTGCCGCTCGGCTAGGGGATGTTGTGGGCAAAACTCATATACATAGCCAAGTTTATTTACATAAGTATGTGCATCCTTATAGTGGGCAGGCACGGTCAGCACAGGCAAGCGTGGTGGTTGGGAAGTGTTTGATGCGTCCATGTGGTATCCGTAAGGTAATGGACTTGTGTGTCCAACATGCTAATCATTATATAACAGAATCCGGCCTCATAAACAAGAATAGCCATTTAGCAGTAGATGAAATAGCTGATTGGCCATTTCCCGAACCCTTGGACAAATTGCGGGCGATTGTGCGATCAGCCGTTCCAGGCATGAAATGCCGGATGTTATTGACTGGTAATCCGGGTTCTAGGGGGCATGAGTGGTGTAAAGAACGCTACATTGACCCCGCTCCACCATTAACTATTTTCACTAACAGGTTTGGTTTGACCCAGTGTTATATTCCCTCTACTATCCGTGATAACCCGGCGTTGTTGGAGAATGACCCACTTTATATAAATCGTTTGCGTTCTTCAGGGCCAGCATGGTTAGTTCGGGCGTGGTTGGAAGGTGATTGGAATGTTGTGATGGAGGGGAAAGTATTTAAGCGTGATATGTTGTATCAGGGGCCGCTTCCTAAAGAAGTTCAACAACGCTTGGCAGAGGGAGAACGGGCGTTTGAGGTTTTTGATTATGTCTGTCATGCGTGGGACACTGCGATTAAAACTAAACAAGAAAATGATTATTCTGCTTGTTTGGTGATCGGTAAATATGGTGCTAAGTATTACATTTTGGATGCGTGGCGGGGAAAATTGCCTTTTGGTGAAGTTAAACAAATGATTAAAGTGTTTTATGAGAAGCACGGAGCCCATAGGGTTGTGATTGAAGATAAAGGTTCAGGTGAGAGTTTGCTTCAGGAACTGTATAGGGACCCGGTGATCCCAACCCCCCTGCTTTGGCCGGCCCATCCTAAAGGAATAGATAAAATTGCTCGGGCACATACTGTTACCCCCGTATTTGAGGCGGGTTTGGTGGTTTTCCCCTTAGATGAACCAAAAGCTGGTGACGTTTATAGTGTTGATTGTGTAAAATGGCTTCAGCCCCTTATGAACGAATTGCTGGCCTTTCAACCGGATTGCGCGCACGATGATTTTTGTGACGCCCTAATCTACGGCGTGGACTATTTAATCCACAAAGTCCTGTATAATAACCCAGACTCACAGGGCCCGCGATTGGCCTCTATTTACGGGCGGTAAAATGCTACAGAAACTCATACCTAAATTGAAATTGCCGGCGTGGGCCAGCAAGAGCGACCGCTATGTGAGGCTAACGGTATTGGACCGTTTTCTTGACGGCACCGTTTACGATGACTTGCCATCAGCTTATTACGATGAAAAAGATGAATCGGGGAACTACATCCCCATTGAGAACCGTCGCCCGTGTGTCCAATTCAACCTCCCCATGTATGTGGCTAAGACCACAGCACGCAAGTTGTTCGCTGGCAACCATACGCCTAAATTGATACATGACAAAGAGGAAATGGTCCAAAAGCTCAAGACCTTGGCTAATTCCAGTAATCTCTTTTACTTCATGTTGCAGGCGAGCATTTGGGGATCGGTGGGGTCAGTGTGCGCTACCTTTAAGATTGTGGAGGAGAAGTTTTTAATCGAGATATGGCGTTCCCGGTTTTGCTGGCCACAATTTGCTTTGGACGGGCAGTTAGAGGCATTGCGTATCGCTTATTTAGTACGGAATTTGCCTGCCGGTAAGGATGATGAGGGCGATGACATTATGCCGGATAAGCACTACTGGTTCATCCGCGACCTGGATGCTTATTCAGAAAAGAATTACGTTCCTATACGGGATTTTCGTTGGAATCCGGTTGACGGGGACAGCACTCGTCTGCATCTGCTCCCCGAGGATGCGGATGGTGAAGTGGAACACAATCTCGGCTTTATCCCAGCGGTATGGGGCATCAATTTAGCCGGGGGTGAGATGCCGGATGGGGCAAGTACGTTTGCCCCATCACTGAACATGGCTATTGATATGGATTACACCATGAGTCAGATAGGTCGTGGTGTGCGTTATAACGCAGCTCCTACGACCGCAATTATCGGTGAGATTCAAGACAGTGCGGACGGTAGTTACGACCGTTCAACAATGATATTGCACATGAAGGGAGGTGTTAAAGACGCCTCCGGTATGACGATTGGTGCTGGGGATGCCAAACTACTGGAAATGACTGGTGGTAGTGTGGACGCTTCCCTTAAGTACGTGGCGTTCCTGCGGAAGATGGCACTTGAGACCTGCGCAGCGGCCCGTAAGGACCCAACAACCACTAAGGGACCCATGTCAGGTAAGGCTGTGGAGGCGTTGGACGATCAGTTTGTGGACTTGGTGCAGGAACTGCGCACTTCGATGGGCGACACATTCATGCTTACCCTGATAAAGAAGATGCTGTTGGCAGGGATTGCAATTAAGCACCCATTGTGTGCGGGGATGAAAGAATCTGATATTGAATCCATTGGGGTGGTCTGGAAACGGGCATTGCCAACCCCGCCGGAGGCGTTGGTGCAGGTGGCCTCTGCTGTGCAGACGTTGGTGGATTCTGGCATGTTGGACCCTGAAATGGGCAAGAAATTTGTCCACATGACGTTGGATTTGGACGCCCTTGACGCTCAGGAAGCGGTGACTAACGTGACTAATTCCGGGGCGCGGCCCGAGCCCACACCCGATGACGTTAGTACACCAAAGCCACAATCTGTTACCACAGGCGGCAACTTTTCATCTACAACTGTTGATGGGCCCCTGGATTCCACACCCCACCGTTAATTAAGGAACAAGCATGGACGCAATAGACCCAACCGCAGCTACAGTAGGCGTAAAATATATTTACCGGGGGGACGAAATCCGTGGCCCCATTCATAAGATCACCCTGACCATACCCAAAATGGGGAGTAAGGGCTGGGTACTAGAGCAATTTGGTAACTACTTGCTAGAAGATGGCCCTGGCATCTTGCGCGGTCTCGCCTGTACCCACACTGGCTCTGGGTCTTTGGAGTTGATTGACGGTATTGTGGATGAGGCAACTGGTTTTTACCCCACGGATATTGCGGTTCTGCAGAATCATCTCCACCCAAAATATCATGCCTGTAACGGGCGGCGCGTGTTCTTTTCCAGTGGTTCGGTTATGGGGATGTGGTATTTGGGTATTGGTTTTCATCATGGTTTAACTCTACACGCCAGGGGCGGTCCCTCTGCTGCTCCTCCCTGTGTCACTATCATTTGGGATAAACAAACTATTATTAAGGCTTACTGAAGCGTCAAAGCTAAAAATGTCACTAACTAAAAGGGGATTATCTTTATGATGATTGATCCGTTTAAGATTAAGGATATGTATGTGGGGACAGAGCCTGCTTCTCTCATGCGTGGTTGCCAGATTGACCAATGTGGCCAATTCCGGCTCTCTCGTCGGGACTGTGAATTGCACTCCGTCAAAGTCATAACCCAAGGCAGTTCCGGCTTTATTGAGCTGTCGGACTGGAGTGGCCGGCCCCTGTGGCGGCAGCCCTCATCTTTTAGCGGGAGCTTTGTCTTGGGTTGTTTTGCTGAACACGGCTTAGTTATCATGCAGGAAATGGCCGTCCCTGCAAGTATTGCTATTTCATGGAGAGAAGAAGATGAACTTCTTATCTAGGATAACTGCTAAAAGTTCGGGGATGTCGCTTGTATGAGAATTGAAGTACTGGCACCGTGTTTGGGGGTAGCAGCCATGCGGTTGGCTGAGGAGGGTGCGGTTGTAGAAAAAGAGGCTATAATCATGCAGATTGAGGTAATGAAGTTTTTTTATGATGTCCCAGCCCCGGCTACCGGAAAAGTTCAATGGCTGGTAAAATTGGGGCAACTTGTTGAAATGAACCAAGTTTTGGCTTATATTGTTGTCACGTAACCGAGAAGAATAAACATGGCTGGACAAATAGACGGCACAGTTTTAATGAACGAACCCTGCGCTTATGTGGGCGCTTTTAAACGTCAGATTCTTTTAGTCACGCTCACCACAGTAGCTGACAACAGCGTGTGGATTGATGCGTCGGATTTACTTTATTTCACAATCGAATTTGCGGGCACAGCCACTTCTTTGGCTGCGCAGCTTTTTGCTACTAATTCCCAAGCCGTTCCGGCTACTGGTGCTGGTGGCACTGCCGTTGGCGCCGCGATTACAACCAACGGCATATACACTTTCACTGGTCCCTATCGGTGGATCAATCTTCGTGTTACCTCCGTAACTGGCGGCAACACGCAAGCAGTTTTACAAGCTCTCACACAATAACAAGGACGTAGAAAATGCCTGAAGAAATCAAGGACGATAAGACTTCCACTACTGGTGGAACCACAAAAGATGCCAAACAACTAAGTGATTCTGAAAAGAAGCTTGTTGAGTTGGAAGCCGAGAAACAGTCGCTTGTAGCAGAAGCCCGTGGTCTGCGCGAGAAAGGCCGTGAGAAGGACACCAAGCTGAAGGAAGCTGAGGACCGCCTTGCTGAAATTGAGGCAGCCAAGCTCAAGGAGCAGGGCCATTACAAGAAGCTCTATGAGGAAACCCTCACCAAACTGGGGGAGGTTTCCACATCTGCCAAGCGTAAGCTGATCCGGGCTGAGTTGCGGGCAGCCGTAACGGAAGCTGGGGCGACTGACACTGACGTAGCCCGCCTTATTGATACCGATGACCTGCTATTGGTTGACGATGACGAAGATTTGAGTGAGGCCATCAAGGACAAGGTTGCACGGCATAAAGAGCTGAAGCCCACGTTCTACAAGGCCCCCGCGTCCAATGACGATGATTCAGGGGCTGCCGGAGATGATAGAGGAACTAGAACTTTATTTACCGGGTCTCGCAGGCCTACGCTTCAGCCGGCTGGTAAAGAGCCAAAACTAGATGCACGCAGCCTTCCTAAAAAAGACTATGAGGAAGCGAAGCGGGCACATTTGAAAGAGTTGCGCAATCAGCAGCCCCGTCGTTACTAAGTTGGGGGCTTGACAGGTTTAAAAAAAGTTTTATGATTGTTGTAACTTCTTGATTGTAGTGATATTCTATTAAGCGAATAGGGCGGCGGACCCGCCCTTAAAGCTCTCAAAAAGAGTGAGTCTAGGCAGAATCAAACTCTGCTGGCCAGGTGCCGAAAACAAACAAATTTAACGGCAACTGAGAGCATAACAAAATGGGCATCAACAACTTCCCCGCCGCACTAGTCGCAACCATTCAAACTGGGTTCTTGGACCGCGAGTTTGAGGAAGGTTTGGACTCACTCCTCGCCTATCGTCTGTGCGCTTTGCAGGAAACGATCCCTGCGCGTATCGGTGAAACACTGACACGCACTCGTAAGAGTCGTTTAAACCCGGTTACCACCCCGCTGGTTCCCAGCGCCGTATCGGCCAACATTGATAACAGCTTGATTCCATCATCGTTTACGGTGGAGCAGTATTCATTCACCGTGTTTGAATACGCTGGCACCTTCGATGTGGACCTCTTGGCGGAAATGGTGGGTATCGCTGACCAGATGATTGTGGGCAGCCGTAATAACGGTGTTCAGGCCGCACAGTCTCTGGAACGGCTTGCCAAGCAAGCTCTGTTTGCCGCTTACAACGGAGGCAATACCTACGTGCGCACCGATCTCGGTGTATCCAGCACGACTACTTGCCACGTTGATGATGTTCGTGGCTTCCAGAACGTGCTTGTCAATGGTGTTGTGACGCCGGTATCCGCGGGCAATCCTTTGACTGTACTTGAGCAGCCCGCTGTAAGTGGTGGTCTGACTCAGACTCTTAATGTGACTTCTGTGGTTGCAGACGGCTCTAGCTCGTCCATCTACCCCGGTTCTGTGCTTGGCACAACCGATGGTCTTTCGGGTGTGCTGACTTTCACTGCGGCTGCGGCCCCAGTGACGGGTGACGCCATTGTGGCCACCTCTGCCCCACGGGTATTTCGTCCGTCCGGCAAAATCACTACCACCCAGCTTGCTGCGGGTGATGTGCTGACTATGGGGTTGGTACTGAACGCTGTCGCGTATCTTCGTGACAATGGTGTGCCGGCCATGCCAGATGGCAGCTACAAGTGCATCTTGGACAATAGCTCCATGCGCGCACTGTTCGCTGACCAGGACTTCAAAGTGCTATTCGCTGGTCGTGACATGACAAGTGAGTACCGCTCGGCTGACATCGTGAGCATGCTCGGCGTCGAGTTTATCCCGACGACTGAAACCTACGTTCAGCTCCCAAGCACTACTCCTACACCTAATCTCGCGGTTACCGTGCGCCGGCCTATCATTATTGGTGCTGAGGCTCTGCTTCAGGGCACCTTTGAGGGTTTGGAGCAATTCATCAATCGTCCGGGCTTTGAGCCAATTGGCTATGTGATGATGGTCAACGACGTAGCGCAGATTGTGCGCCCGCCGTTGGATCGCTTGCAGCGTACTTGTTCCATGACCTGGACGTGGGTTGGTGGGTTTGCGGTTCCGTCCGACTTGACGGCCACAACCTCCATCATTCCAACAGCCAGCAATGCGCTTTTCAAGCGTTGCACGATATTGGAAATCCAAGGCTAATCGTAGTAATCTACAACGAGTCCCCGGAGTGTAAAAGCTCCGGGGTCCGTAAAACGAAAAGGTAAAAGGCAATGGCAACAGGTTCTCGTTCGATTAAAGAAAGCATCCGCAAGGGTTCGCAGAAGCGTTATAACCCTTCCATGCACGCTCCCGGTGACGGCAGCGTTCGTGTGGGTTACGGTACTCCTGGCAACGTGTATGGTGGTGACCGCAGCGCGATTAAGTTCGCTGATGCGCAGGCCCCCATTGGTGGTCCTGCCAAGCAGGAATCCAGCCGTAAGCGGTACACCAAAGAGTAATCAATGGGCAAATACTGCGGTTTCGGCGGCAAGAAAGCCTCAAACCTCAAGCGCCCTGAGAAGCCTCTTTTTGAAGCGGATTTTTCAGAGCGTTTCGTTCCCGGCTGGGATTTAGTTCCTGGCATGGGTCAGCGCAGTGAACAGGTAGTTAATCGCTACAAGCGTGGTTCCAACTTCCATCCGCATGCAGTGCGTTCGGGTGAGAGTCGGAAGTAACAGGACAAGAACATGGGACAGCCATTAAAGAGTTTCTACAATGCGATTCGGGCTCAGAACCCGATGCTGATGCCCACTTTTGACCCCGTGACTAACGGTGTGGGTGTGGCTTCCAGCGCAACTTCGATAGGGCATCTGCCCCCTGATTTGTTCTTGTCACAATTCCCGCGTGTGGCCAGCACCACCCCTGCGGTTGTGACGGTTGGTGGTACTGTTGCGACCAACGATGTAGCTACGATCACTTTCTCCAATAACATTTTCCCCGCTGCTGGTGGTATTTCTGTCCTGACCCCGGTAGTTGTGACTTATACCCTGAACGGCACGGACACTACTTCTACAACTGCTGGTCAGTTGGCTCGGGCGATCAACGCCAATCTTACTCTGCAGCAGTTCGGTTTCTACGCGACTGCTGATGAAACTGCGGCTGTGGTCAATATCTTCCAGCAAAGCTCAGTGGGTTCGTTTACCACTCTCAGTTCAGGTGGCACAGGCTCATTGACTGTGGTTACCAGTGTTCAGATTGCCGGTGGTTCCGGTCCAATCATTCCGCTGTTTAACTTTGAGTTTGATTTTGGCACCTATAACTTGACCAATTTCTACAAGGGCATCCCAGAGAACCTGGGCTACACCCAAATCGCGGCGCTAGTAAACGCGGGCTATCCAATCTACTAATCAAGGGAGGCAAAATGGATTTTGCCGTTGAAAAGACTGAAGTTGCAACGAAGCGCCCCCGTGGTCGTCCACGCCAGCTCGCCGTTGAAACCATAGTTACCCCAGAAGTCGCCCAACCTTCAGAACCTACACAAGCTCCTCGTTATGTGGTTACACACAATGCGATGGCGGGCTTTGACGGTAGTGGGCTGCACCAATTTACAGCCGGTGACATTATTGAGGATTGGTGGACCATAAACCAACTTTTGAAGGTCAACGCCAATTTTGTTTCTCTTATGAATGAAAACACCAAGATTGTGACCTGCCCCCACTGCCGACATAAGTTACCTATCTTGTAATCTGTTAAAATACGTGGCATTGAACAAGGTACTGACCAATGCCGCTCACACTCCAACAAAAAGGTGATTTGCGCCGCCACCTCGGGTATCCGCTCATCGGATTACCACGTATTTCTCAAGCAGGTGGCACCTTAGCCGCCGGAACAGCGGCGTCTTACCGCTATTTTCAAACCTACGGTATGCTTGAGTTCCGCATGAACAACCTCCAAGCGGTTGAGGAGGCGACACTTACTGGCGGCTACTATTCCAGCGTTTCCGTTATCGGCCCCACCCCTAATGTGGGCGATACCGTTGTTGCCACTTTCACAGGGGCATTTACTGGCTCACCTGTGGTACTCACCGTTGTAGTCACAAGCCAGATGATAATTCCCAATCCCCCAGACCCTGTGTATGTGAACAGTAACGCGGGTTTGGGTGTGGTAGCCAATCTATCCCAGCAGGTGCTTCAAAACGCCACGTTGGTTGTTGCAGGTTTCTCTGGTTTTTCTCCTTACGGCACAGGCCCCTTTAACTATCAGAATATCTCCATCCCATTGCCGGAATGTACTTTTACGGCCCCAATTCCCTATACTTTAACCGTAACTACTACTGGTGTAGTGGCGGCTCAGGTGGTGATGAATGGCCAACAGCAAATCCCCCCGTACCTTCCCATCATGCCCGGGATTACTACAACGACTACTTATGGCTTCATTCCTATTCTGGATTTTTTGGAGGCTAGTTACGGAGGCACTACACAAAATTTGGACACTATTTCTGCCTCTGTCTGGACGGCGCGGCATACCGAATTAGCTGAACGTATGAGCTTGTATCTCGTTTGGCGGGAAAAACTAGCTGCGTTCTTGGACATCCCCGTGAATCCTGTAGCCAGGGCTGGGAATTTACGTAAGTTTGGCTTCGCCGGGTTGATCTAAAGTGGCTAATTACCAAAATTTGACGTCAAAAATTTGGCGCGGTAGGGGACACGCTGCTCGTGCTGTTGGCGTGCCCTATAACGTATACCGCATAACTTCCACCAGCAATGGTGACTATATCTCTCCAGCGAATTTAATTGATACCAGTTTTTATGTGTTGGCTAATGTGCATAAAGATGGCACTTACGAGACCCCGCTGGATATGAAAACTCAGTGGTTTGATTTCATAGGTGACACCACCACCTTCCAAATCGGTGACGTATTTGTGCTGAACGACCCCGTGTACGGGACCGGCGATCAAGTGGTATCGTTCCCCACCCAGCAATTCCGGGGCATGTGCTTAGCCTACAATCCACCTATTTCCAAACTCGCGGTGGCAGCGCGGGTTGACCGCGTGGCGCAGTTTTACCGGCCCTCCACCACTACCGACAGCACGGGCTACTGGTCTCAAGCCAGTGATAACGCCACTCCATTGGTGTGTGCGGGGGGCCAGTTTTCTTTTCCACTTTCCCAAGGTGCGGTAGCGTCAAAGATTCCGATTGGGGTGGTGCCCTACCCCCGACCCTCTGGTGGGGCGCAGTTCAAGCCCGAAGTCCCGGGTATGATTGAGTTTCCCTCATTCTTTATCTACGTTCCACCCTTGGATGGGGTTCATTTTCGGGAGGGGGATCGTATTGTGGATGAGGTTGGGGCTAAGTACGTGGTAATGGTGCCGTGGCTGCAGAACGCGGCGATCTCCGGCAGCCAACTGGGCTGCAAGCGTGTATCGGCGGGGCCTGGACCATAATGGCTGACTGGCGTTCAATTCTTACTACTGTCCAGCAGGATATGGCCGCGCAGACGGCAGCTCTATCCCCGGCTCCGTCTGTGGGTGTGGGCTGGCCGCCTATAACGACTTTACAGCAGGTTTCAGTCAAGAACCAACCCGTCATATCAGTCTATGACCACGGCATGGCTGCGGACACTACACGCTGGTTGCCGCTGACTTTAAGCACAGTTGTTGTCCCCGTTGCCGGGATCACTTCAACTCTCAATGTCACCCAGATCAACCCAACCGCCCCGGCTACGGTCACGATTGCGGGCACTCCTAACCCTAAGAATGGGGACGCCGTGAGTATGGTAGTCAATGGCATCGGCACCGTCTATGTTACGGTTACCGGGGACACCGCCGCTACTGTAGCGACAGGTTTAGCAGCTTCCATCAATGCCAACCTGTCAGCCTACCTGACGGCTTCGGCAACTGGGCCCGTGATTACTGTCACCAATGCTTCAGCAGTAATTGAAAAGCTCTCCTCAAACGTGGGAGCCGGAGCCAACATCCAGTTAGAGGTGCGGCGTGCCAAACGTAGTATTGGCATTATCGTCTGGGCTCAAACTGCTATTCAACGTGACCAAATCAGTGATTTGATTGAGAGCCGCTTGGCTTATCTCCAGGCATTTTTTGGTTACCAATTCTCTGACGGAACATACGGGCGGCTGACGTTTCTACTTGACGTTAATAGGGAAGATGATGTGTTGCAAGACACTTATCGCCGTGACTTTAGGATTGGTATAGATTATGGTGTTTTGTACTCCGACTTGATGACTCAGGTGCTGGTTTCACAGGAAACCTTCAGTGGAAATGAGCCTTTACCGTAAAAATAGGCTGGGTAGCCTATTGATTCTTATGGGAATCTCGTATAATGGGTCAAATGGCCCCCCTATATAACCGGGAAGTTTTCAAATGCCAAATGTCGTTTTCAACACCCTCTCCGCACCGCCGGCTCCGGGCCTTTACATACAGGTCCTGAACCCGCCCAATTTTATTACCGGCATTGCCACGGATGTTATTGGTGTGGTTGGTACTGCGTCTTGGGGTCCGAAAAACTCTCCTCAGCTTCTGGGTTCGCCCTCACAGGCCAACCAAATCTTTGGTGGTGTGACTGCTGCAGCTCTTACTGACATCCACGACTTGCCCACTGATCTGCTCATCGCCTTTTCCCAAGCTCAAGGTACTGGTATTTTACAGGCATGGGGTGTACGCGTAACCGATGGCACTGATATTGCAGCGTCTGTGGTTGTGAAAGACACGGGTGGAACCGTAACTGGCATCACCTTGAACGCGGTTTATTCCGGCGTACTTGGCAATAGCCTGAGCATGACTATCAGCGCCGGCTCAATTCCAACCACCTTCACGGTGCAGATTGCTCCGTTTGCCGGTGGTAATGTCGAAGTGTATCCAAACCTTGTCGGTGGCGCGCCTTTCTGGGCGGCACTTGTGGCTGCACTGAACACTGGTATTGCTGGTGTGCGCGGTCCGTCCGTGCTGGTTAATGGCACAATCGGTACTTCGGTACTGGGTCCGGCTCTGGCCACTTCCACTTTGGCGAGTGGCACCGATGGCCGTGGGTCAATCATCTCTGCGCAGTTGGTGGGCTCCAATGCCTCCTCACCGTACACGGGCGTCTATGCGCTGCAGAACCTTCTGCCACAGGTCGGCATCGTCTGGTGTTCCGGTCTTTCAGATTCCACTATAGCGGCGAACCTGACTACAGCTATTGCTTCCGTTCCGGCATGGGGCTTGTTCACCGCAGTAATAGGTGCAGCCTCCAATACGACTACGATGCTGTCAACTCTGCAGACGCTTGGTATCCAGTCCATAAACCTGACATTTACTGGCAACTGGGTTTACTGGTACGATCCGATCAACGGCCAGATTCGTCTGGTGCCTCCGTATGCGTTTATTGGTGGCACATGTGCTGTTATCCCACCTGAAACCAGCCCGTTGAATGTGCCTGTCTCTGGTGTTGTAGGCACTGAGCGTTACAACCCCTATGGCACACCCCAGCCTTATACACTGGCGGAACTGGGTGCCTTGGATCAAGCCGGTTGCATTATCATCACCAATCCAATTCCTGGTGGCGCTACCTTTGGTATGGCCAGTGGCCGCAACACCTCAGCCTCACCCGCTAAACAGCCGGTGGAGTACACACGTTTCACTAACTTCTTGGCACTGAGCCTTAGCAACTACATGGGCCAGTTCGTTGGTTCGTTGCAGAGCCAGTTACCCAATGACCCGACTCGCGCACAGGTCAAGCACGTTCTCGACAAATTCACCCAGCAGTTGCTGGATGCCAACCGCATCAGTGGTTACCAGAATGTCTGCAGCTTCGCCGCGAGTGGCAATCCAAATCAAGGTGTGAATACCCCGACCACCATTTCACAGCATTACTTGTATGCCTATAGTGCCATCACTTATTTGGCTTCGACTTGGTATTTTATTCTCTCCTTACAGGGAGGCACGACTGTAGTGACTTCAGGTTCCTCGTCTGGGCCTGGGCAAATTTAACGCGGAGTAAAATAATAAAATGGCTACAACTTCATTAACGGTAAATGGCTACAACATCGGAACGGACGTTTCCGTGACAATTTCAGATCAGTACGGTGACACATTCAATGCCGGCTCGCTGGGCCATCTGCGTTCTATCGAAGCCACTTGGGATATGGAGAATCAAAAGATTCAGCCTATTACCCGGGGCGGCAAACCGTTGTACTTATCTATTCCCTCTGGTATGACCGGCAACATGCACTTCACCCGGTTTAACGGGGCGTTGTCCAGTATCTTTGTCGAGTTGTATCAGGCGTTCTACTCCGCAGGTCTCCTGCCAAAGTGGACTATATCCTGTCAGGTTCTGAACCGCGATGGCACCACCGACCAATACATCTTCACAGGTGTTGTGTTTGGGCGTCCGCAATGGGGCAATTTCGCCGACATCCGTGAAGTGGATCAGACGTTTGAGTTTAATGCCGAGAACGTAATCAGCACCAGCACCTTGCAGGGTATCGTGCCAGCCCTTGCTGCGGCCATAATCTAATGCTGCTTGCTGACCTACAAATCGGCCAGAAAGTAGCGATTGCGGCATCGCATGTAAATAAAGAGCTGCACGGGCTTATTGGGGAAGTAGAGGCAATCATTCCGGTTGCCTCCTTCCCCGTGTTTGTGCGCTTTGCAGAACAGACCCTGCACCTGCTTCCACAGGAACTGGAAGCTGCAGTTGAGAAGGTTGTCAAGAAATTTAAATAACTTTTAACAAGGAAGTAATTGCATGGAAACGCAAACCCACCGCCGTCAAGTCAAAGTCACCTCATCCTCAGTCACCGAACCCGATGCCGGTAAAGCCGTGCGTGATGCCGTGGTGAACAAACACACGGAGTTGCAGAAGCCCACTGAGTTGGCTGACGGCCAGATCAAGCTTACCCTGCGCAATGGCACTGAAGTCATCATGGGGCCACCTAAGACTGGCATTATGATCGCCGTTGCCAGCATCCTGGCGGACCAACCCGATAACCCGATGTTGTTCATGCTAGTGCGGGCACTCATGTATATCCGTTCCATCGCCGGCACTGTCATTGCTACCCCACAAAACATGGTGGAAGTGAGGGTCATCTGTAACATGCTGGGGCCAGACGGAGAGGATGAGGTCATCATGGCCTACTCCCATTACTGGCCGCCGCTGACCGCTGAAAGTCTGAACATCATAAAAAAATCGTAAACGAGGGTGAGTTCCGCAGCATCGCCCTCGCGGTCAAGTTTGGAATGAGTTGGAAAGAGGCTGAGGCTATGGACCCCACGCTGCGGACTGCCTTCCTCTACGTTATGGCCGAAAATGAAGGTGGCCGGGTTGACTGGGGTACTGGGGAGATTACCTACCCCAAATAGGTGCTAGAATGAAGGTATTGGTGGCCTACAAGAAAAATAACAATGCCATTACCGAGTTTTTCTAATCTGTTGCCGCTCAAAAGCACGCTCAACGCTCCTACCTATTCCCAGGATGGTGATTACATCCTGCAGCTTGCGTCTGCGCAGGGTACATTTACCTTCCACGGTTATGAGATTCCAGAAAACCTGACATACTTGGGTGGTGAGCAACTGCTCGCCGTTCACAACTTCCCCGGGGGCATCCGCACGGTCCAAACTCTCGGCTACTTCCCGGCAAAAATTCAGTTTAGTGGCTGGCTATTCGCTTTGTTCGGCAATCAAGTAGTCACCAGTGCCACCACCTCTACCCTGATTCCTATTGAGTTTGGCTCAGGTGCCAATGTGGCTACGGCGCTGGACCGTATGCAGGCCCTGAAGAATATCTGCAATTCCGGGGCCGCAATCACATTGTCTTACGGCGGTGTAGACCTTATTGGTTACGTTGAAAACAGCCATTTCAATGTGCGTAATCAGTTCCGCGTTTCGTATGAGTTATCAATAGTTGTAACGCAAGACAAATCCCAGATTCAGAACGCCCCGAATAATGTGTCCCAGCGGCAGGTGCTGCAGCAGAAGGCCAATAAGATAGCGGTGGTGCAGGCCAATCCGTCCATGCCCTATGCCATTGGACAGCCTTTGGGCTTGTTCCAAGATGGCCTTACGGCACTATTGCTGAAATACAATAACGCTACGGCTGCCGATTTCCAGAACGTATTGAATCTGGCATCCAGTGTGTCTGGAGCGATTACACCGTTCATCACCGGCTCCAATTCTGCGGTGCCGGAGTTACAGTCACTTGCACTACAAACCAACTCAGCGGTTACTGGGACCGTAAACTCAATCACCGCAGCAACTGTTACTACTTTGGCTACGATACAAGTAGCCAACCCCAATCTATTCAGTATATCGTCTGCGGTTCTAGGTGATGCTTCCTTGGCTCCCGTCATCGCAGCCGCCAACGGACTTACGGATATGCAGCCACTGGGACAGTTCACCTTGAATCTGCCGCCTCCTCCAACTGTACCGCCGACCGCACCTGGAGGTTAATATGGCAGACCTACAAGCTGAAGCATTCTTCAAACGTGGCAAACAGATTATTGATCGTCTGGGGCCAGTTGCTGAACAAATGGGGGAAGCCATCACGTCTTCATTCCAAACCAAGTTGGGTGAATATCAACCGGGGTGGGTGGGGTTGTCTCAAACTACACGGCAAGATCGTGTGCAGGAGGGCTATCCCGCTGATGGACCCCTGCTGCGTTCTGGTGTCTTGCGTGACTCCTTCACCCATGAGGAGAGTGTGACTACTGAGACTGTAGAGGTCACTTCCGGTATCAAGAACAACACGATTCGTGAACATCCGTATGATTCCCGGCCTATTGATATAGGACAGATGATGGTGTGGCATGAGACCGGAACTTCTACCATTCCTCCCCGCCCACTTGTTCCATTTGTGGTACAAGACATAGACAATATGTTACACAAACTATACAGTGGGAAACCGCCTGAAGGCTTCAGTGTTGGCAGTAGCCATACCGCTGAAGTAGCGAGTGACTATTAAATGGCCTCAAATTCCGAAAACTTCGTTTATGGCGTAACGGTCAAAGCTGACGTAGCTGCGGCTACAGTGGGGCTGCGCGGGGTGCAGAACGCCCTGCTTGGTATTGGTAGGGCATCTACAGGCGCGTTGACCGGGTTTGGTAAGATGGCAATTAGCCTTATGTCCATATATATGGCTGGTCGCATGGCTTTTCGTGTGTTCGAGGATTTGACTCGGCAGATGGGGTTGTTGCAAACTCAGATTAACCGATTGCAGGGAATGGGGTTTGGTGCTAAAGGGTCACAGGCGCTAGTTGGGAGTGCCTTTAATTCCGCAGCGGGGATTATGACTCCTGCACAACTATTAAATCAATCAGCCGCCATAAGCCGGTTGACTGGTAATACTGGTGTTGTTGGGCGCACTCAAACTCAGACTACTGCATTGATGAATCTGTATGGTGACCGTGGTATGGCTATGGGAGTTGAAAGTGAGATTCTAAAAGCATCTCGACGGTTTGCTATTGCCCAGCCCGATGTGCAGCACATGGGCGCAGAGCAGAAAGCAATGCAGCTTGAATTTGGTAATTTAGCTAAGATATTTAATAACCCGCAGGATTTTAGGCAGTTTGTGGAAGCAATACTTGGGTTTAATGCGACCCTTAAAGAGAATATCAGCAATAAGGGATTGGACAAACTGGCGGGTATTAGCTTCCTTACTGGTGATTCACAACAAGCAGCTAGTGCTATTGAAGATGTTTTTCAAAAATTGCAAGTGACTCCAAAACGGCAATTTGCCTTGATGGGGCCGATGCTGCAGTTGGCCGGAGTCCGCGATATTAAATCTATTGCTGCTGGTCAACCGTTTGGTGCGGATAATAAAACTCTGACCCAGTACGCCAAGGACCCGACAGCATTTATTATGGATGTGTTGCTGCCTAAATTCGCGGGGCAGTATAAGACATTAAAGACCCCCCAAGCGCGTAAGTTGTTTGACACAAGTGTTATGGCTACATTAGGGCGTGCTAAATTTAGTCCAGACACTCAAGGATTTATACGGGATATGATGCACTTGATGGCTGGGGGTCAGTTGGGTACTGAATATGCTGCTGTGAAAGCCGGTAAAGCCTTCAAACCCCAAGAGACTGTTTTTACTGCGTTCGCCAAACTTGTGACGGCATTTCATAAACTCGCTAGTGCGTTGGCATTTCCAGGACTCATAAAGGGAGTTGACGCCCTGACTGGGCTTGTAAACAAGTTAGCTAACTTCACTCATAACAATAAAGCTGTAGCTGGTATTGGTGGTTATGGTGTGACTGCTGTTACAGGTGTGGGTGGGTACTTAGCCATCCGCAAACTATGGAATATGGTGGGCAAAGTACTTAGTGGTGGCGGGAGCAACCTCAGCAAAGCCGCTGGTACAATAAAAGACGATTTTGGAAATTTGTGGGGTGATCCTGGTGCTGATATTAAAGGAGCAAAGGGGGTTGTTACAGACATATTTGGAAGCAGCCGGGGCGTGCCTAATACTTGGTTGACTCGTCTTATTTCTAAGACGTTTAAGTTTGGTGAAAGTGCTAACCAAATGGTGGCATTGAACACAGCTTTTAATTTGTGGAGTAAAGCTGTCCAAAACTCCAATTTCATAACTAATAAGAAATCAGCCCAAGACGCAGCTTTTGCTAAAGCGCATCCATTATTGAACGATATTTGGCCTATGACTGGGGCCGGTCAGGCACCCATAAACGTAACAGTGATTTTGAATGGCACAGTAGTTGGTAATGCTGTGAGTAGTGTTATAGCTAAAAAAATCATCAACAGTACTTCTCATTTGCCGTTGCATAGTTCTGCCATCACTCCGGGGATGCCGTAATGCCTGTTAGTTCTTCAAACCCCACTCTGGGAAGCCCTGCCGTTGCTCCCGGGCCACTTGCCATTAGCAGCCGGGTAGTAATTGGTGGTACAACTTCTGCCAGCAGCCCCACCGGAGTCACTGGGGGTATAGAGCTGCAGGTTTATCATTGGTCCGTTACCCTTCCAAGTTACGGAGCCGTGGGCTCATTTGAAATTGAAACCAGTCTGGAATATCTGCGCCAAGCCAACATTGACATCTACAATCTGTCCCTGCAGACCATCTCCCCCATCCCCGTGCAAATCTTTGTCACCGATCAATACGGAAACAACGATTATCTGGTATTTGGAGGTGAGTATGACAAGTCGGACTGGGACTTTCGCAGTGACACCGTGACCCTGCATGGCCGGGATTGGGCCGGCATCCTGGTGGACAGCAAAATCACCATGCAGGACCAGTTGGCCTTTCTGAATACTGCAGCCGCCAATCAGGCTGCTTCCTCATTCTCAGCGACTGGAACCGCTAAATGGCAAATCAACCAGATGACTATTCCCCAGTTTGTGACCCAGGCAGCGGCGAATTACGGCTTTACCAAGGCATTGGATACCAGTCAGTTAACAGTAGATAATTTGGGGCACTACCCTATGTTGGGTACGTTGATAGGGGATACTCAAACATACGCCACAGCAGGTAAGCCTGTCTGGGAGTTACTGGTATTCTGTTCACGTTTAGCGAGTCAGACTACACCCTACGCAGTTTACATTACCCCTGGGCGGGTCTTGTATTTCGGACCCATGCAGACCAGTGCCTCTCAGGTTGCATCATTGTTGCCTAGCACGCTATCAGGCCCCCTGCAATTCAGTTGGAATTTGCCGTCTGAGCAGTTAATACAGACAACTCCCACACAGGCAAACAAGAACTCGCTTACAGAATATCCATTGATGGATTTGAATATCACCCACAACGCTCGTCGAAATTCCACCTTTGGTGTCGTGGTGCTTTCATACAATTATGCTACGATCACATCTCATCAAGCAGTATTGCTCTATGTGAATGATGCTAACTTCACCGCAAATCAAGCTGCATGGAATACCTTCGGAGTATCAAGCCCTGGGTTTAAGAAAGGAGTGAATCCCTATGGCGGTTCCAATTTAATGGGGGCATTGGGCCGGCCCATTTACGTGTTCCGTGCGCGTCAGGCAATGGATTACAACCAAGCACAGGCGGAAGCCTATAAGCGGGCGTTGGAAATTGCCAAGAATGAAATCATTGTGGAGGGTACTATAGATGGAATTGCCAATCTGGTTCCACAAACCCAATTCACATTGGACGGTTCCGGTATGGACTTGTTGTGGTTAAATATAGACGGGTCGGGTCCCCGGACATTCTATATCAATAAGGTGGAACACGAATTTACTGTTCCACAAGGGGGGACTGGAGCTGCTGAAGGCGTTGGTAGTGGGTTCACCACCAAAATCACGGGCTGGACCTTCCCCATAACCTCCACAGTTCTTGGGGAGGAGGAAAGCTAATGAGTGATTTACTGACTGAAGCCATCATGCACGCAGCTGAAGTTCGCCGGGGGGACTTCTTCCCAGTGTTGTTTGCACATGTGGTGACCTACGATCCCACGCAGCACGCAGTCCAGGTGATGATCCCGGCTTACACGGGGGGTGAGGGCACTCCAACAATGAGTGGTTGGATTCCATTGATGTCGCCGATGGTGGGCAATGGATTTGGTGTGCAATTTTGTTTGCATGGAGGTGCCACTTATTCCAATCCTACGGGTGGGGAACTGGTGGTGTTATTTGTGATGGATGACAGTACCGGGGCGTTTATGGCGGCGATGCCCTTCTTCACACCAGCGCCCTTCATGCCCCCTCCTGGAACCACCCAAACCCTAAAGTCTGGGGAACTGCTTATCAAGCATGAGAGTGGCTCAAACGTTTATATGAAAAGCACTGGTGATGTGGTGGTGGCTGGCTCTACCAACAGCGCAACCACCATAACCATAGCCAATAATGGTGAAGTCACAGTAAACGTGGGAGGCTCTAACAACGTGAATATCACGGGTAGTGGTCAGCCTCTGTTACAATTAGGAGCTGGAGGTGACGCTCTGGCACTGGTGTCGGCATTAGTGACAGCTTTTAACTCTCACACGCATCTAGGGGTCACAACTGGTAGCGGCGTGTCTGGAATACCACAAACGGCTTGGACTGCTTCTACTATAAAGTCCACAAAAGCGGCAACCGACGGTTAAACAATGAGTGAGCTTTACTTAGAATACGGGCAGGATTTGGTGCTTACGCCTAACGGCTCGGTGCAGTTTGCCACGGGTTGGGACGAGTCCCGCCAGTTCTTCGTGCGCGCTCTCCTGACCAACCCATTAGCTGCTGCCGCTAACGGTGGTGTCATTCCACCTGATTATGTGTTTCACCCCACCTTTGGTGTGGGTGGAGGTCAATTTGTTGGCCTCAACTTGAATTCGCCGCGTGTGGCGGATGCTTTTAACCAGCGGTGCGTCCAAGCTGCAGCCTCTACCCCGAATCTGGACCCAACCACACCCCCCGCCCTGCAACTGTCAATGCCGCAGGCGCATGAATATCTAGCCATCGTCACCCTGACCTTGGTGAACAATCAAACAGGACAGGTTTCACTGAGCATAGCCTAATGACTACAACCATACCAATAACAACTCCGGTCATTACCACGACCCCATTTCAGACTCTGGTTCAGGACATGATTAACCAGTGGGCATCCAGTGCCAACACGAATCCTGTGTTGCTTCCTGGTGATCCGCTGCTGGCAATCTTTGAAGCGGTGTCAGCTCAGAACATATTTATGGAGGGCTTGGCTGATACATTGGCTAATTTTGCCCGCGCCCAGACTTCAACCGGCGTGAATTTGGATACTTGGATGGCACAGTTTGG
>Ga0307372_10003038_pt1 | contig 27271 bp, 33 predicted proteins | sample OX1MG_FD_202533 | JGI IMG/M metagenome (GOLD analysis project Ga0307372, IMG submission 202533) | Soil microbial communities from Risofladan, Vaasa, Finland - OX-1 | ecosystem: Environmental > Terrestrial > Soil > Coastal area > Acid sulfate soil | place: Finland: Risofladan, Vaasa | collected... | reverse complement strand
TGCAAAAGAGCCGAAGATCGAGTTCCGCAAGAAGGTGAGGCTGCCGTCTCTATTCCGCATGCTGACAGGCAGCTTCGAGTACAGCGACAATATGATTGACGGGCACTACATACGCTTTAGGTACAGGGGAAGGGAGCTTAGGCTCTTCTACGACACGGAAAGGCAATTTGTCAACACAATAGAGCTAATCAAGGACCAGTTCATAGGGGAGGAGTACAGGATGCTTGACTTCAAGGGGAAAGAGGTGGTCGACATCGGGGCAAACATAGGGGACACTGCAGTCTACTTTGCGCTAAATGGCGCACGCCACGTCTACTCGATTGAACCCTATCCGTACTCCTTTGAGATTGCAACCAAAAACATCAAGGCGAACGGGCTTGCAGGTAGGGTAACGCTTCTAAATGAGTGCTGCGGAGCAAAAAGCGGAGAGATAAAGGTTGATGAGAAGTTCCAAAACGACGAGAGGAGCCCGATGATTAGGTTCAGCAGCGGGAAGAAGATACCTGTAGTCACACTTGAGCAGATTGCAAGAAAGTACAAGCTGAAAGGAGCGGTGCTCAAGATCGATTGCGAGGGTGACGAGTACGGGCTGATACTTGGGGCAAAGAGAGAGACTCTCAGAAAGTTCGACCAGATACTGATCGAGTACCACTATGGGTTTAGAAACTTGGCAAAAAAGCTTAGGGATGCGGGCTTTTCAGTGAAATCCGACATCCCGTCATACGGAAAGAACCCGACCCCAGGAATGCCCGGTATGTACTACGGACTAATCCATGCAAAGCTGAGGAAATAAAGGCAAAATCAGACATTTTTTATATTTTGAGAGCGCCTATAGCCTACAGGGGGTACATTTGGATAATGGTGAGCGCAACTTCTTCACCGACGTCGCGCAGAATTACGACAAGCTTAGCAAATCCCTAACCGCAGGTCTAGACAACCTCTGGAGAAGGCAGGCAGTTGAGCTTGCAGGGGGGATTAGGGGCGCAAGGGTGCTGGACGTTGGGACGGGCACGGGAAACATCGCAATAATGCTCGCAAGGAAGTATCAAGACTACAAGGTGACGGGCATTGACTTCAACAAGGAGATGCTTGCGATAGCGATGCAGAAAAGCAAAAACCTCAAGAACGTCAAGTACGTAAACGGGGACGTGGAGTCGCTTGCAATGAAGGGAAACTCCTATGACGTGGTCATCTCCGCATTCTCGCTTGGAATATTTGATGACCTTCCAAGGGCGATCGAGGAGATGAAAAGGGTGCTTAAGCCAGGTGGCAGGCTGATACTGCTAGACATCAGCAAGGGGAGAAACAAGCTCTTCACAGCGTTCCTTGGCGCATACCAGCTCTTTAGCCTCACGCCAACATTTAGCGGAGACATAAGAAGGGAGGTCAATATGTACATCCACAACAAGAAGATCAAGATAGACAAGCAGATGTTAATCCAGATTCTCTCGGAAAAGGGCTTCAAGGAAATCTCGGCCCGCGACCTCAGCTTTAAGACGGTCTTTACGATAATGTGCGTGAAATAGGCATGCAGAGCAACTTTTCCGAAACGGTAATGAAGCGCCTGATGAAGAGATACGATGACCAAAGGGACACGATGCTCCACTTCTCAGGCCCCACGCAACTTCTGGTCGCGACCATGCTCTCACCGCAGTGCACCGACAAGCAGGTAAACAGTGTCACCAAAGACCTTTTTGAAAAGTACAGTACTTTCAAGGACTATGCAAACGCCGACATAAAGGAGCTCAGCGCGGATTTGGATGGGATAAACTTCTACAAGACAAAGGCAAGGCACGTCAAGGAATCAGCAAATATGATAATGGAACAGTTTCATGGAAAGGTTCCAAGGAACCTAGGAGAGCTGATGATACTTCCAGGAGTCGGAAGGAAAGTGGCTAATGTTGTTTTGACCAACGGATTTGGAATAACAGAGGGGATTGCAATCGACACACACTGCATAACTGTTGCAAACAGGCTTAGGCTTGCGCGCACAAGGAGGCCGGAGCTAATTGAGAAGGACCTGATGAGAAAGATACCTAAAAAGTACTGGCTTTACGTCTCTAACCTCTTCATCACTCTGGGTAGAGATACCTGCAGGGCGAATAGAAAGGAGTGCGGCAGGTGCGTTCTAAAGGATATCTGCCCATCAAGCAATGCTAGAACGAACAAATGAGAATTGTGGATAATTAGATGTCGACTAAAATTGATAATGGAAGGACAAATCTTGAAGTAAAGCTCTCGAAAATATCTGGGAGAGGAGTTTTCACAAAAATTGAAATACGCAAAGGACAGACAATATGCTTCCTGAACGGAGAGAAAATTAATCTGAATGAGATGGTAAGGAGAGTGAACTTGGGGGCGGAGATGGGATCTGATCCATTGCAAACAGGGGATGAAGAATATCTGGACTTGGATGATTTTTCAAGGTCTTTTAATCATTCCTGCAACCCAAATTCGTTTATCAAGGGCAAAAATGAACTCGTGGCACTTAAAAACATAGGCGCAGGCGAGGAGATAACATATGACTATTCTTCCACGATGGATGACAATTACAAAAATGCTTCGAGAGGGATATGGACAAACAAGTGCAATTGCGGCTCGCCAAACTGCAGGGGCACTGTGGACCAATTCAGGATGCTGCCCAAGGACGTTAAAGAATTTTATCTAAAGAACAGTTATGCACAGGATTTTATCCTTAAAAAATTTTGTGACGCAAAAGCTTAAATAAAATGAATCCTTAGCTAAATGGTCAAGGCCAACTCGGATCTTTGGTGAAAAAATGAATTCGAAAATTATAATCGGCGCAATCATAGTGGTAATCATAATTGTTGCTGGAATCGCACTAGCGGCAATGAACGGCTCTGCTCCACAGAGAGGCAGCAGCACAATTCCTCAGTCAACCACCATATTACAGACAACTACTGTTTCCCAGACAAACGTCACGACCCAGTCAACGACGATTGTGCCTGTGAATAGAACATTATTCTCAAGTACACAGTACGCAGCATTCGCATACCAGATATTCCCAGTGGTGAACCTCTCCCAGAACGGGAAAATAGCAACCTCTGATCTTGTAATCTCAAACTCATCAACGCCAGGCCAGTTAACACTTGTCTATATGAACTTCACAGGCTCGAACACAAGCTACAGCACGCTAGTTGGGCCGGGGGACACGCTGTACTTCATCGACCAAAACCTAGGCGACGACAATCCGGCACATGATGCAAACAGCGGGGAGGACGGCTATGCGCTTGTGGATTCCCAGGGATATGTGATATCCATCAACTATCCTCTTCCGGGCACATGAAAATACTTAACCAGCACATAGGCGCGATGTATCTGTGGGCAATAGCGATACTGCTAGCCCTTGCCACATTCTCAAGCTACGCGCTAGGGGTGTTTCCAGTCCCTCTGGTCCTTGCGGTGCTTATCTGCTCTGTGGTCGAGGTTCTTGTATACAAAGTGCACAAAAAGCACGCAATCAGGATCCCATACTCCGGCATAATAACAGGACTTATAATAGGGTCTGTGGCCCCCTACAACGCACCGCTGATGGCTATACTTGTCGCCTCGGTTGTTGCAATACTCACAAAGGTCTTTGTGAAGACAAAGCACGGCAACGTCTTCAACCCTGCGGTTATAGGGCTGCTTGTCGGGCTCGCGGTCTTCTCACTGGGCGATGCATGGTGGACTGCCAGCAGCTATTCGGTGCTCGGAGTGGCGATTCCGCTCTCTATCTTATTTATCATAGCGGCATACCTTGCGAAAAGACTGATTACAGCTGCTGCCTTTGTGGTGGTGGTTGTAATTATCAGCGTAGCAACCAGCAACTCCGCGATAAGCCTGCCCGTGATAGAGTCGGCAATACTCAACGTGAATTACTTCTTTGCGCTCCTCATGCTTGCGGATCCGAAGACCTCGCCGCACAAAAACTCGGCGCAGATAGTCTACGGGCTTGGAGTGGCGCTGATCTCATCGTTTCTGATAATTTTTGGAGCCCAGTACGGGCTGCTAATCGCCCTTCTTGTGGGCAATTTGGGCTATCTGCTCTATCGTAAAATGGCATAACGATTGGCTTAAATACCTTGTTTTCTTATACTAATTGTCAATCTGATTTTTAGTATGCAAATACTGTGAAATCAGGACAAAATGACTGATTTCTATGGACAAGGAAACCAAATCCATTAGCGAAGTTCAAGAAGCTGAGGCAAGCGCCACAAAGACAATCGAGAGATCTCTTTCTAAAAAACAGGCTCAGATAGAGGAGGCGAGCATAAAGGCAAGGCAGATAGTCGCAGATGCGGAGCAGAAGGCAAAGGATGAGATGGCACACGCCCTTGCATCTGTGCATAAGGAGATTGACGCCACAAAGGGGCAGGAATCAAAGGCTACCCAGAAGCTTGTTGAGGGAGTGAAAAAGCGAAAGCTCTCGCAGGCAAAGGTGGCGCAGATCGCAGAGCAGGTAGCCAAGGAAATCGCCGGTGAATAAGTTGCTTAGCACAGAGCCGATGCAGAAGCTTAGAATGCTATTTCTAGAGAGCGAGCGCGAGAGGATGGTCGCATACCTTCACAAGCTTGGGCTAGTCGATCTGAGAAGGAGCAAGCTCGAACTTAGCGAGGTCCAGTCCGCGACGCTTCCAGAGATCTCAAACGCGCTGATACATGTAAACGGAGCGCTTCAGCTACTCAAACCGACAAATACAAAGAGGGCAAAGCATCTTGCACTGGATTCTCTGATCGCAAAGGTCAAGGGGGCAAAGTACATAGACGAAATCTACGAGCTGGGAGACAAGAGAAGAGAGATGACAGACGATGTGGTCAACCTAAACTACGGGGAGAGGATAGGGAGCTACTTTTCTGGAGTTGACATAGACTTTGGAAAGCTGCAGAGCGCAAAACTATCTTTTAGAAGCTTCATAACAGACAGCAAGAGCGCGCAGAGAATAGAGGAGCTTATTGAGAAGGAGAAGATAAGCAGCAGCGTGATAACAAGGCAGATCCCAAAGAAGAAGGAGAGCGTCGTATTCATTGCTTACCAAAAGGAGGCGAACCTAGACGAGATACTCAAGAGCTTCAAGCTTGAGGAGATAGACCTCAAGTCAAAGTACCTAACGGCTGCGCCGCAGGAGGTTCTCTCGTCGATAAAGAAGGTCAGGTCAAGTTATGATCACCAGCTAAAGGAGATTGAGAAGAAGCTAGAAGAGCTTGCGGCAAAGCACTACTCCGAGCTTGCAAACTATAGGGAGATGCTTGAGATAGAGTCCCAGAGGGCAAACGCGTCCGCAAACTTCAAGAGGACGGAGAAGGTCTTTGTCGTGGAGGGATGGATAGCCGCAAAGAAGTACGAGCAGTTCGCGGAGTCGCTTAAGAAGTTCACAAAGAACAGATTCGAAATAGAAAAGCTGGATTCTGACGAGCTTGCGCCTACTTTGGTCAACAGGCCAGGCTTCCTCAAGCCGTTTGACTTTTTGATGGAGTTCTACTCAGTGCCAAGGAGCGATGAGATAGACCCTACATGGATATTCATAATCACCTTCCCGATCTTCTACGGCCTTATGATCAGCGACGTGGGGTACGGAATCGCATCGTTTTTGCTTGGAACGCTTATCTCAATGAAGACAAAGCCCGATGACCTTCTCCACAACGTCGGAAAGGTGTGGCAACTATGCGCATTCTCCGCGATTGTGTTCGGCTTCCTCACAAACCAGTACTTTGGGTTCCAGCTAAACCACTACTTCACAAACTTCGTGGGATTCGACTGGATAAAGGATGCGACCTCGATTCTGCTGCTAACCATAGTCTTCGGACTGGTGCAGGTCATACTAGGGTTCATCTTCAGCTTCATCAACCACTGGAAGCACCACCACGTAAAGCACGCGATGAGCAAGCTCACCTCGATAATAACCATACTGCTTGGGGTTGTTGCAGTGTACGGCTTCTTCAGCGGAGCAAGCTATGTTGAGGTCTTCGGGATACTTACCGCGATATTTTTGGTGATAACCGCGGTGATCAGCGGCATTGAGGCAAGCGAGATAACAAACCTTATGACCCATCCGCTCAGCTATGCCAGAATCCTAGGGTTTGGGATGGCAAGCGTCATCATCGCGATGCTCATCGACAACGCCTTCACACCGAGCTTTAAGGGGGGAGTGCTTGGGTTTATAATCTTGCTAGTCATATTTGTACTGTTACACTTTGTGAACATGGTTCTGGGGATGTTTGAGGGGCTCATCCAAGGGGTAAGGCTCAACTTTGTTGAGTTCTTCTCAAAGTTCTACACCGGAGGGGGCATAAAGTTCAGGCCATTCTCCTACAAGAGGGAGAGCACAGATGAAGACCAAGACGTTTAAGTGAATTATATGGTATTACCAATAGACACAGGAGCTGCAATCGCAGCAATCGGAGCTGGAGTAGCTATCGCAGGAGGAGCAATAGGAACGGGAGTCGCGCAGTCGGCAATAGGGGCCGCAGGACTCGGACTGATCGCTGAGAAGCCGGAGGAACTCGGAAGGGTGCTTCTGTTCATGGTCATCCCTGAGACGCTGCTCATATTCGGATTCGTAATCGCGATCTTGATCATGCTCTACGCAGGCATTGTATAAAGGGTTACACATGTCGTTGCACGAGATAAAGGAGCAGATAGCAAAGGAGTCGCACAAGAAGGCGCAGTCCATCGAAGATGACGCAAAAAGCGAGGGATCAAAGGTGCTTGCCGAGGCTAGGTCCAAGGCAAGCATCATCCTTGAGCAGTCAAAGAAGGAGATTGCGGCAAAAGTCGAGGCGATCAGAAGGGAGCACAGGGCCGGAATCGAGATTGAGAGGCACAACTCCATTCTTCTTGCAAAGGAGCACGTGGTCGACTCGCAGATGGGGCAGGTGAAGGGCGCCATCCAGGCAAGGATCATGAAGAGCAACTATGAGAAGATGGTCAGGCAGGTGGTGACCAATGCGAAGGAGCTGATCCAGGGCGAGCTTGTCATAAAGGCCGATAAAGAGGGCCAGGCGATACTAAAGAAGATGGGCTACAAGGCAGAGCTGGGAGCAAAGGGGGTTGTAATTCAGAACAGGGACGGAACGATAAAGATAGATGCAAGCCTTGAGAGCACCATAAACAACCACATCGAGATGATAAGGAGCAGAATCTCGGAGAATCTCTTCATCGAGGACAAAAAGCCTGCGGCAAAGGTTGCAAAGCATCCGAAGGCAAAGGCGAAGAAGGTTCCAAAGCCAAAGAAGGCTGCAAAGAAATCCAAGAAGACAAAGAGGAAGTGATAACATGCCAGTAGCGGGATATGAGGCGGCAAGCTTATACGGGTACTCCACCGCACGCGTCAAGGCGATGGAGTCAAAGATGATAAGAAAGGAGGTTATGCAGAGCATAATCAGCGCCAAGGACATCCCGAACATGCTTTCGATCCTCGTGCAGACCGACTACAAGAAAAACCTTGAGGAATACGGAGGAGTCAACATAAAATCTGACATGATTGACTTTGCGCTTTCAAAGAACCTCGGAAACAACGTCGACAAATTGATAACAATTGCACCTATTGTGAACAGGGGAATAGTTCGCGCAATAGCAGGAAAGTGGGACATGTACAACATAAAGCTAGCTATTGAGACAAAGGAGAAGGGAGCAAGCTTCGCGGACATCTCAAGGTACGTTATCGATTACGGGACATACAACTCCGCAACGCTCAAGGAATTGATGAACGAGCCGAACATCGAGAGCATGATAAACAGGGCGATGATAAACTCCCCTTACAGAAAGATGCTTGGCGCAGCACTCGAGACCTACAGGAAGGAGAAGAGTGCTTTGAGTGCAGCAGTCACAATAGACAAGCTATACTACGAGCAGATGGGATCTATAATAATTCGGCTAATCGACATGCACCACGAGTCAGCGCAAGTGATAAAGGCGGACATGGACATGAGAAACCTCCTGATGCTTATCCGCGCAAAGAGGCACGAGATGAAGTTCGCAGACTTCAGCGGCACGCTGATCGAGAAGGGATCGATAAAGGTCAACCAGCTGCGTGAGCTATACGAAGGGGCAAAGGACCTTGAGTCTATGATCAAGGAGATAAAGGTTTTCGACCTAAGCGAGGAGCTGGTAAGATACAAGGCAAACAAGAGAAAGGAGCTTTTGATATTTGAGATGGGGATGAAGAACAGCATCTTCAACAAGAGTATAAAGCTGCTCAAGCACAGCGTCCTCTCAATCGGGACGATAATTGCATATGCATACCTCAAGGAGATTGAGGTTTTCACGCTCAGGATAATAATCAAGGGAAAGACATACGGGCTCGGAAGAGAGGAGCTCGCAAAGATGATGGTATGGAAGGCAGAGTAACAAACAAGGAGTACAAGATCGCCGTGATCGGCAGCAGACTGCTAGCGATAGGCTCAAAGCTCTCCGGAGTCACGCAGTCATATACCGTGACAGAGCAGGAGGAAGTGGAAAGAGTACTCAGGGAACTTCTTCAGAAGAGCGATGTAGGAATCATAGTCATAACTCAGAGCCTCATAAAGAAGATAAGGGACAGAAAGCTGCTCTACGCAATAGACAACAGCCTGATGCCTCTGATAATTGACGTTGCGGACTTCAACGAGCCGCAGCAGGAGACGGACGTTCTGAGGAAGATGATACTCAGGGCAGTTGGAATAGACATCAATAGAATGTCAAAATGACGTGATAATTTGGGAATAATAGAAAAAATAGCAGGACCTCTTGTGGTTGCAAACGGAATGCTGGGCAGCAACATGTACGACGTGGTTAAGGTCGGAAAGCTGAAGCTGATTGGAGAGATTATCCAGCTCAAGAAGGAGAAGGCAGTCATACAGGTTTACGAAGACACCGGAGGACTTAGGCCAGGAGAGACGGTAGTCTCGACAGGACTTCCGCTCGCAGTTGAGCTTGCGCCAGGGATACTTGGAAAGATATACGACGGAGTGCAGAGGCCACTTGACTCAATCGAAAAGATATCGGGAAGCTTCATAGGAAGGGGAATTGACGTCGCGCCGCTTGACAAGAAGAAGAAATGGAAGTTTGTCTCTCAGATAAAGAAGGGAGCAAGGGTAAGCGAGGGAGCAATCCTTGGATTCGTGCAGGAGACCCAGCTGCTAAAGCACTACATAATGGTTCCAAAAGGAATATCAGGAACAGTTGAGAAAATCAAGGAAGGAAACTTCACAATCGAGGACGAGGTCGCAGTTGTAAAGAGCAACGGAAAGATGGTAAGCCTCAATATGATTCAGAAAAGATCTGTTCGAACCCCAGGAGAGTACAAGAGCAAGTTCGCATCTGCTGAGCCTCTGGTAACAGGGCAGAGAGTCGTCGACACATTCTTCCCTGTCGCAATGGGAGGAACAGCTGCGCTTCCAGGTCCATTTGGATCGGGAAAGACGGTGCACCAGCACCAGCTCGCCAAGTTCTCAAACGCGGACATAGTGCTCTATGTGGGATGCGGAGAGCGAGGAAATGAGATGACTGAGGTGCTAGTTGAGTTCCCGGAGCTGCTCGACCCAAAGACAAACAGGCCGCTTATGGAACGAACCGTACTGATTGCAAACACAAGCAACATGCCTGTGGCGGCAAGAGAGGCAAGCATCTACACAGGAATCACAATCGCGGAATACTTCAGAGACATGGGATACAACATAGCGCTTATGGCCGACTCCACATCAAGATGGGCAGAGGCAATGAGAGAGATGTCCGCAAGGCTTGAGGAGATGCCTGGAGAGGAAGCTTATCCGGCATACCTTCCAAAAAGGCTCGCCGAGTTCTACGAGAGGGCAGGAAAGGTGGAGAGTCTAAATGACAAGATAGGATCAATCACAATTATCGGTGCAGTCTCGCCTGCGGGAGGAGACATCTCCGAACCGGTCTCGCAGGGAACGCTCAGAGTCACAAAGACCTTCTGGGCGCTTGACGCATCCCTTGCGAACTCAAGGCACTTCCCATCGATAAACTGGCTAAACAGCTACTCGCTATACCTAAACGCGCTAAACGACTGGTACGTGAAGAACATCGGAGAGAGCTTCCCGGACAACCGCAAGACCGCGATGACTCTGCTCCAAAGGGAGGGAGAGCTTAAGGACATCGTGCAGCTGGTCGGAGCAGACGCGCTTCCGGACACCGAAAGAATAGTGCTTGAAGTCGGAAGGATAATCAGAGAGGACTTCCTCAGGCAGAACGCATACGACTTTGTAGATGCATTCACCGGAATGGAAAAGCAGAGGAAGATGCTTGAACTCATACTCTACTTTGGAAGCAGGGCAAACGACGCGGTAAAGGTGGGCGTGCCGAGCGACAAGATAGTGACGATGAAGATAAGGGCAGACATCTCCAGAATGAAGGAGTGGAAGGAGGAGGATGTCGCAGCGGCCTCAAAGAAGCTAAAGGGCGAGATTGACTCTGCCTTTGATGCTCTGATAAAGGAGGAGGCAATATCGGCAAGAAATTAGTGATAGCATGAAGTTCGAAATAGAATACAAGACAATTGAAAGCGTTGCAGGGCCACTGGTGGTTGTAAAGAACGTGAGGAACGCCTCTTACAACGAGATTGTCAGGATAAACATGGCAAACGGCGAGTCTAGGCTCGGGCAGGTGCTCGAAACGGGATCTGGATATGCGGTGGTTCAGGTGTTCGGCGCGACAAGCGGAATGAACATCGACAAGACATCGGTGACATTCCTTGGGGACACGTTCAGATATGGAGTTTCAGAGGATATGTTTGGAAGGATCTTTGACGGACAGGGGAGGCCAATTGACGTCAAGGCAAGCGTTAAGTATGATGAGAAGTTCGACGTAAACGGAGAACCGATCAACCCTGTCTCAAGGGCAATGCCAAGCGACTTTATAGAAACCGGAATCTCATCGATTGACGGACTGATTACGCTTGTAAGAGGGCAGAAGCTGCCAATCTTCTCAGCATCCGGACTTCCTCACAACGAACTCACTGCCCAAATCGCAAAGCAGGCAACAGTGAAGGGAAGCGAGTCATTTGCGGTGGTGTTCGCGGCAATCGGAATAACATACGATGACGCAACATACTTCATCAACGAGTTTAAGAAGGCGGGATCGCTCTCAAGGACGGTCGCATTCATCAACCTTGCAGACGACCCAAGCATCGAGAGAATTTTGACCCCTAGAATCGCGCTGACGACTGCAGAGTATCTTGCATACGAAAAGGGATACCACGTTCTTGTCATCCTTAACGACATGACAAACTATGCAGAGGCGCTCAGAGAGCTTGCAAGCGCAAGGGAAGAGGTTCCTGGAAGAAGAGGATACCCAGGTTACATGTACACCGACCTTGCAGGAATCTATGAGAGGGCAGGGATAATCAAGGGAAAGAAGGGGAGCATAACGCAGCTGGACGTCGTGACGATGCCTGGAGACGACGTGACCCACCCGATCCCAGACCTCACAGGATACATCACAGAAGGACAGATATTTTTGAGCAGGGACCTTGCAAACAGAAACATCTACCCTCCGGTCAACCCGCTCGGTTCGCTCTCAAGGCTCATGAACAACGGAATCGGTTCCGGAAAGACAAGGGAGGACCACAGGGGAGTCGCAGACCAGCTCTACGGGGCATACGCAAAGGCACAGGAGGCAAAGAACCTCAGCTCGGTGGTCGGCGCAGAGGCGCTAAGCGACTCGGACAAGGTGCTGCTCAAGTTCGGAGAGGACTTCGAGAAGAGGTTCCTCGGCCAGGGAAGAAACGAGGCAAGGACAATCGAGGACACGCTAAACATCGGATGGGACCTTCTATCGTACCTAAAGGAGGAGGACCTCACAAGGATAAAGCGGGACTACATCGCAAAGTACTACAAGAAGGACGTGAAAAAGTGAAGAAGCTCAGCCCAACTAGGATGAATTTGACAAACCTCAAGAAGACGAGGGCGATGGCAAAGAAGGGCCACGACATCCTCGAGAAGAAGAAGGAGGTTTTGGTAATTGAGTTCATGAAGCTTCTGCAGCAGTCAAAGAACGACAGGACCTATCTCTACGAGATGATCCAGGGCGCTTACAAGACTGTCGCAATCGCTTCGACCTACATCGGAGACTTCGAGCTCGAGAACGTTGCGGCAAGCATGCCTGAGACAACGCCGGTGAAGATAACCCTCAAGAACATCATGGGAGTGAGGCTGCCTGAGATAAGCAAGGCGCCAAGGAGCATGACGATGCTAAATCGTGGCTACAGCCTTCTCACGACCAGCACAGCTGTTGACGATGTAAGCGACTCGTTTGAGGAGGTGCAGAACTCAATCATCGAGATTGCAAAGCGAGAGCAGGGGCTCAAGAGGCTTGTGATAGAAATTGACAAGACAAAGCGAAGGGTAAATGCGCTAGAATACGTGATCATGCCAGGGCTCAGGGCGCAGTCAAAGTACATTGCGATGAGGCTTGACGAGATTGACAGGGACATGTTCTCGGCACTCAAGCACGTGAAGAAGAAGCTTGCAACGGTGTCGAAATGACAAACGCCTGCCTTTTCAGCGGCGGCAAGGACTCTACTTTTGCATTGCACAAAGCGCTGGCAAGCGGCATAGAGATAGACCTGCTTATTACAATCCAGACACAGAACGATTTCAGCTATATGTTCCACTACCCAAACATAGAGGCGACAAAACTGCAGGCCGAGGCTCTTGGGATACGACAGGTCATAGTTAAGACAAAGGGACTCAAGGAAGATGAGGTGCTGGATCTCGAGCAGGCGCTTATCGACAACGATGTGAAGCTCTTTGTGAGCGGCGCGATAGCAAGCGAGTACCAAAAGGAGAGGGTTGACGGGATCGCAAAGCGAAACAAGATGAAGTCAATTGCGCCGCTCTGGCACATAAACCCGGAGGAGGAGCTCAAGGAGATACTTGAAAACTACGAGGTCATTATATCGCAGGTTAGCGCAGAGGGGTTCGACAGGAGCTATGTCGGAGCAAAGATGGATGCGCAGATGGTCGAAAAGCTCAGGGGCCTTAAAGAAAAGTACGGGATAAACCTGCTCTTTGAGGGAGGGGAGGCGGAGACATTTGTGCTGAACGCCCCGCTTTTCAAGAAAAGGATTGTGATTGAGGAATCAGATACGCTCTGGAACGGGAGCGTTGGAAGATTTGTAATAAAAAAGGCAAAGCTGATTGATAAGTGATCATAATTTTATTCGCTTTAGTATCTTACCCGCCGCAACCCTTGGATCTGTTGACTCTGAGACGATCTTCTGGAACTGCTTGTAGTTCTCAGGTATGCTTAGCTTCTCATCAAGCCGGTTCTTGAAAAGCGAGAATAGCTCGTCCCTTATCTCCCTTTCAAGCTGCAGTTTCCTGCGCTCGATAATAGTCGTGCTCTTTTCCTTAATTATCCGATTTAGGGAGATTAGAAGCTCATTTATTCCCTTTCCGGAATGAGTGGAAATACCAATCACCCTTTGCCAGAGGATCCCAAATGGTACTTTAGAGAGTCGTATAGCTGTGAGGCACCCTTTAGATCCGATTTGTTTGCGATATATAAGTCACCAATCTCAGTAAGTCCCGCCTTTATGACCTGTATTCCGTCCCCCGTATTGGGACTGAAAACAACTGCGACCACATCCACGATGCCACTTATGTCGGTATCGGTCTGGCCCGCGCCGACGCTCTCGACTATTACCAGATTGAATCCTGCGTACTCAAGAAGGCGCATGTCGTCCCTAAGCGCAAAGGACAAGGCACTGGTTCCTTCTCCAGAGGGTATGCTATGCATGAAGATTTTCGAATCAGTGAGCTCTTTCATCCTAACCCGATCACCCAGAAACGACCCGCCGGTTATTTTGCTTGAAGGGTCTACCGCAAGTACGGCAACCTTGTATCCTTGTGAGTCGAATCTCTGCGCAAGTGTGTTTATTAGGGTACTCTTTCCGGAGCCTCCCGGGCCGATAATCCCGATTCTCCTGCTATGTCTTTCAACCTTAAACAACTCTCCGAGAATCTCGACAGAATTAGAATCTCTCGCTTCAAGGCTTCGTATCGCCTTTGCGATGTAGCGCCTCTCTTTGCGCTTGATACCACTAAGTATCTCCTTCGCATCCATGAGGGGTTAGAAGTCGCACCCTTTATAACATTTATCCACGGAATGTATAATATGACCTTATCAGAAAGGAGCAAGTACGCTTTCAACCCGATAGACGAGGATAATGAACTTGCGGAGAGGATTGTCAAGTCTGGGAAGAAGGTAATACAACTCAACAGAGGAGACATCTCGCTTTATTTTCCTACCCCTAAGTATATCGAAGACGCCTACATAGAGGCAATAAAGGCGAACAAGACCTCCTATACAAGGTCAAGCGGAATACCAGAGCTGATTGATGCGGTCAGGGGCAGGTACAAGAGAATGTTCAAAGTGGACTTAAAAGAAGAGGACATAATCACAACCCAGGGCGTTTCGGAGGGACTCTATTTCTTGAATGCATCTTTACTAAATCCCGGAAACCATGCGATAATTTTCAGGCCATACTACACGCAGTACATACCGAACATTGAACTCGCAGAGGGAAAGGCATACTATCTCGACTACGACGAAAAGAAGGAGTGGGACATAGACACAGACGAGCTTGAGGACCACATAAAGAGAATGAAGCAGAAGCGAGGGATAAAGTACATAATGATAACAAATCCGAACAACCCGACTGGGACTGTCCTGAAAAGAAAGACTCTCGAGAAAATTGTGGACCTTGCAAACGAGCACAAACTGATCCTTGTGAGCGACGAAATATATGACGAGATTGTTTACAATGGCGCAAAGTTCACAAGCATCTCGCAGCTTGCAAAGGGAGTTCCTCATGTGATACTAAACGGTGCATCAAAGAACCTTGACGCAACCGGATTCAGGATAGGGTTCATGATAGTGCCGGAGGACGATAAAGTATCGATGCAACTAAAGAGGAAGTTTGCCGACTTCGCCTCGGTTCGGGTGTCTGCAAATGCGCCTGCGCAGTACGCGGTTGCAGAGGCAATAAGCAATGTGAAGGAGCACAAGAAGGCAATCGGACACATGGTTGATGAGATTGAAGATAGGGTGAACTTTGCAGTGAAGAAGCTGCGGGAAAATCCGTACCTTGAGATGGTGAGGCCGAACAGCGCATACTACATCCTGCCGAGAATAGATTTAAAATCATTGAACTACAAGAGAGATAAGGAGTTTGTGGATGAACTCCTCAAGAATAAGCTTGTCCAGATAACCAGGGGTTCGGGATTCGGGGCAAAGAGCCACATAAGAATCGTGGCGCTGCCAGACAAACAGACCCTTGGCGAAGCAATAAATAGGCTAAACGAGTTTTGTATCAAGCGGGCAGGCAAGTAAAGATGGAGGTATAGTCTAGTGGTAGGACGCGACCTTTACACGGTTGAGGCAGGAGTTCAATTCTCCTTACCTCCATTTAATCTAAAATTTCCTATGGCTTATTTAGTCTTTACCGCAGTCTTCTTTGGAGCCTCAAGTTTGAAGTGGCTGCGTATGAGCTTCGCCGCCTCGTTTGGGCTGAGGCTCGTGTTGTCTATCTTGAAGCTTCCTGATATCGGGGGCTCCCTTGGCATTTCGTAGGTCCTAAGGAACTCCTTTAGATGACTTGAGTCCCTTATCTTGCCGAAGTCTTGCCTTGACTTGCCGTCGACTCTCTCAAGCAGCACCTCCTTTGGCGCAAAGAGGTAGACAAAGCACACCTTCCCACCAAATCGCTCTATCCGAAGCGTGAGGTCATCTGCTGTCCTTTGGTGGTTCCCCTTTATCCATGCGGAGGTGAAGATCGTGCTTATTCCCTCCTTTGCCGCGTTCTCAAGCATCTCTCTTCTGTATTTGTTGACCAGCGTATTGAATATCGGGGTGCCGAACTCGAAGATTGTCTTCACAAAATCAACCGAGGCGTGGTTGTGGAAGAGCTTGTAGCTTGTCATTGATGCAAGCTCCATCGCAACGGATAGCTTTCCAACTGCTGGAGGTCCGTAGATGACCACAAGCTTCATCGGATTTTCTGCTGCCATAAGAAAAGTAGAACTTTGCCGTTATTTAAGTATATTGTGTTGCTTTGTTTTCTGGATTTTTCACTCGAACTTTATGCTCCTTAAAAAGTTGATTATCCTCTGGTCCATCATGATGTGGCGTTTCTCAATCTTCTTTGTTAGGACTATCCCCTCAAGGGAGGTGCACCTGCTCAGCGCTACGTAGAGCTGGCCATATGCAAAGGTTCCGCTGCCCACATCTATTATCACGTGCTTAAACGTCTTTCCCTGGCTCTTATGGATTGTTATCGCCCATGCCAGCATTATCGGATACTGCACAAAGCTTCCAGCGACCTTTGAGTTGAGCTTGAGGGAGGTCTTGTCGTAGGACGACTTGAACATCTCCCACTTATGCGGATTCACCTCGACGATTGGTCCCTCCGTGAGCTCGACCAGCACCTCATCGCGCATGGTTATCCCAGGAGTTATTGCGGTTATGGTGCCGACGCTTCCGTTCACCCAAAGGTCGCTTTTGTCGTTGTTTAGCATCATCACCTGCGCGCCCACCTTTATTGCAAGGTTCTCCTCTGCAGGGAAGCTCTTCTTCTCAAAATCCCCGTCGTACTTTGCAGCATAGGTGTATTCCCTCCCCGGAAGCTTCTTCATCTGGGCGGAGTTTATCTCGTCAGCAAGCTTGTTTGTGGTTGTAAGAGAGATGTATTTCTCGGATACGTTTGGGGAGAAGAAGGGGTTGTAGCGCCCATTTATCTCCTCCAGATCCTTCTCTGTTGCAGTGTTGTTTCTAATTGCGTTGAGCAGGCCTATGAAGTGCTCGTCGGTGTGGCGGTAGTTCTTCTTTAGCTCTATGTAGGTTATCGGAAGCTTCTCGAATGAGTGCGCATCGAAGAAGTACTCACTCTTGTAGTTCTCCCTAAACATCTCAAACTCCTCTGCCGCTACGACTGGAGGGAGCTGGTAGAGGTCTCCGATGAATATCATCTGCACACCACCGAAGGGAAGCGAGCGGTCCTTTCCGTTTAGCCTCATAAAAGAGTCGATGCAATCAAGCAGGTCCGCTCGAACCATCGAAATCTCGTCTATCAGTATCGCATCGAGCTTTCTGTAGGCTGCCCTGAGGTTCGGGTAGAGGATCTTGGTTGTATCCGGTGTGATCCCGGGCTTGAAGTGGAAGAAGGAGTGGATTGTCTGCCCCTTTACGTTTAGTGCTGCGACTCCGGTCGGGGCTAAAACCACCACGTTCTTCTTTGTGTTGCTTTTGAAGTGGTCTATGAGCGTTGACTTGCCTGTCCCCGCCCTTCCGGTTATGAATACGTTCTTTGTTGTCTCGTTCATCAGCGAGAGTGCCTTCTTGAAGTCGCCGTTCAACTCTATGTGCGAGCCCTCCTCCTTCTTTTTGCTCAGGTTTGCTTGCTCAGGCGCCATGGATAGAATTTGCCCGTGACGTAATATATATCTGATTGGTTGAGGGGGAATATGCTCAATTAAAGTATCTTTGTTTTCCTATTTTTACGGATAGAATGGACCCAATAACAATGCTGGGCGTTATTGCTTTGGGGCTTGCGGTAGGCGTAATTGTTGGTATGACGAGCGTAGGCTCAGGCGCACTTATGACACCGATACTTCTGCTTGACTTTAGCGGCGTGATAGGCAGGGCGTTTGTTGTTGGGACTGCGACAACGCAGGGAACGATAACAAAGTTCGTCGCAAGCGCAAGGAACTATCTTCGAAATGGGCTTCGCGGTGAGTACGCTTTCATGATTGCGGTTACCGGAGTTCCGCTTGCGATCTTCGGGGCATTCTTCAGCAAGTCTTTCATCACCTGGAACCTGTTCCAGCCCCTTCTTTCAGGGGTACTTTTGCTGGTAGGAGTTCTGATAATTGTGCAGCTCAAGACAAACAGGATGAACCATTCTGAAAATCCAAAGGTGAGTGGGAGGCTTAGGGCAAAGGGGATGCTTGTGGGGCTTGTTGTCGGGCTGATTGCGGGACTCACAGGGATATCGACAGGGTCCCTTCTTGTCTCTGCGCTGATAATACTCCTAAAATTCCCCAACCGCACCGCAGTGAACATAGCGATATTCGAGGGGGGACTGATACTTCTTGCTGCGACCTTCGCACAGATCTACCTTGGCAATGTGGATTTTCCGATCACAGGCCTGCTGGTCGTAGGTGGGATACCTGGAATTCTGATTGGCAGCCACTTTAAGGATAGGATAAACCAGAGACTGCTGGGATACGGAATTGCAGGAGTCATAATCATAGAATCCGTAAGGACGCTCTCAAGCTTCCTCTTTGGAAAGAGCTTCTTTGTTTTCTAAGACCTAATTCCTGCAACGCCGAGCTCACTGCTTTTTTCTCATCACCTCCAGGACTTCTGCAACGTGTTCCAGGTTCTTCTTCTTGTGCTCATCCCTTAGCAGCCTTGCGGACTTGGTGAAGTAGCGGTGGCTCTTTAGGAACTTGTACTGGAACTCCAGCCACTGCATGTCCGACATTATCTTGTTATCAAACACGGCAAGCTCAAGTCTAACCAGATGTCCCTTGAAGAAGAAATCAGGCCTTCCGAGGTTGTCAAGGTCGCAGTCGCAGATTATCTGGTCGAGGTGGCTCTTTGGCTGCTGTGGCATTGTGGTCGCCAGTATTATCGACTGCATCTGCTTCACCTCGTCATCCGTATACTCAAAGCGCCTCCCGATTTCCTCTGCAATCTTTGCACCGTGTGGCTCGTTTGCCTTGTACTGCCTAATGAAACCGAGATCGTGGAAGATCGCCGCAGCGGCAAGTATCTCCCTCTTCTCCGTCGATAGGCGCTCAGACTCCCCGTAGAACTTCGCGCTGAGATACACGTCTATTGTATGGAAGATATTGTGGTAGAAGAGCCTGTCCGCAAAGCTTAGAAGCAGATAGAAGTCCATCACCTTGTTCTTTACCTGCGAGAGCCTCCAATCGTGGAACAGCGCCTCTATCCTTGGGAGTCTCCTTTCAGGAATCGGAAACACAAACGACTCCCCCCTTGCTGCCTCAAGCAGCAGCACCTTCATCGCATCGCCGGGCCTTAGGACCTCGGCGACTTCCAGCTTATCGCTTTTCTTTATTCCGCGGCATCTCCATCACTAACATCTTCTGGCGCGCTGGAGGTTTATATTTCTAATCTACAGGTTTCAAACTTGTAGGTAAGTTTTAAATAATCAGCAAAATAATTTCTAGTTAATAGCACAGCTAATGTTTTTACTTAAACTATTTTGATTCTGCAAGCTCCAGTCTCAACTCTTCGAGGAAAGACTTTAGGAACGCTGTTCTTCTTTGCGCAATTTTCCTTGCGGTCTTTGTGTGCATCCTCTCTTTTGCTATAAGCAGCCTTGTGTAAAACAGATCTAAGGAGTACTTTCCATCATCGGGCTTTCTTTTATTTACAAATGGGTCTTTGTTGTCGAAAAACTTTCTGTTGCCCATGACCGGCCCTGAGGCAAATGTTCTCATTATTGAAATTGCGCCTGTGGCCTCAAGAAGGTCGGCGTCCTGAACTATTCTTGCCTCAAGCGTCTTGGGCTTGATGTTCTTTGAGAAGGAGCAGACAAGTATCGCGTAGATAACCTCCGTTATTTTTTGCTTTGGGTATTCCTGTATTTTTCCAAGAACCTCTTTTGCAATAGCGGCGCTCTCCTCGGTCTCCCTGTGCTGCCTTGCAGTTCCCTTGTAAACCACGATGTCGTGGAATAGAGCCGCTGGTACAATTATGTCCAGATCTGCTTTCTCCATCCTGCCTATTTTCTCTGCCATGCTTAGGACTCGTGAGATGTGATCGAAGCCGTGGGAGATGTCGTTTCTCACTCTCTTCTTTGTGATTGCAAACAGCTTATTTCTGAGCTCACTATCCATCAGAACCTCCTTGAGCGATAGAGCTCAGTTCCCATTCGGGTCAGTTCAACCTGTTCTTCTCCAGACCTTCCTGTTATTGTAAGTAGACCTTTATCTCTCATTGCTGAAACCAGCAGGAATCCCTCCATCTGGGTCTTTCCGTGTGTTGCTATGTCTGCTTTTATGTTTGCCAGTGAAATCGGCCCTCCCTTTGAGCCGAGGCGGTGGAAGATCTGGTTGCTGTCGCGGTCTAGTTCGATTTGTTTCATTTTACCAGTTAAGTATTAGGCGGGAGTTTATATAAATTTTTAGAGAAGAAGCGGGACGCTTAAAACAGAGCGGGAATTTGCCTAGGCCTGAGCGTCTGCTCCACCTGACCACATTCGAAAAACCGAAACAAAACCGAAACGTTGTGAACGGTATTTAAATCTTGAATCAGAGTTATTTACAGATGTGATGGGAAGGACGGGGAGCACAAAGAACACGATTCTTGGGCTGATTGCAAAACGGGAAAGAACGCTCAGCGAGATAAGCGAGGAGCTTGGGCTTTCCCCCTCAACAGTCAGCCAGCACCTGCACGAATTGGAGGCGGACGGAGCGATAAAGGCAATAGAGAATACTCACATCAGAAAATGGAAATATTACGGATTGACTGAGGATGTTATTACTGCTTCAAAGGGGAAAAATATGCCAAACAATAAAACACTGCTGTATTACGGAGGTGGAGTGATAGTAATCGCCGCAATAGCGCTTCTTGTGCTATCGATGCAAAACGCTGCCGGAGGAAGTCTGCAAGGATACCTGAATGTGCCCATAAGCCTTACCGATCCGCCGCATGTGCCTGCCGGGACAACGGCGCTTACAATAAACTATTCTTCTGTAGAGGCTCATCTTAGCAACTCGGCGAATTCCTCTGGATGGATCAGCTCAAATGCGTCTGGGAGGATAAACCTCATCTCGCTGCTCAACGTCAGCCAGACGATAGGAAATGTAAGCCTACCAGCTAACTCCTTGATAAACATGGTTAGGTTTGAGATAAAATCTGCGGTGATAGTGATAAACGGAACGACATACAATGTGACTGTGCCGAGCTCACAGGTCACGGCTCACATTGAAAGCGGTGCGGCATTGAATGAGTCCGCAGGCATACTGATGGACCTATCTCCAACGGTAGCAACAATATTCACCCAGAACTCCACGATTTTTGTCATGGTCCCGTCGCTTAAGGCGGTGGTGGTGCCACAGGCGAACACTACGGAAAGGGTGGGTCAAAGAAGGAATCTGAGCGCAAACGAGAGCGAGGCCCTTCAATCGTCAAAAGCGATGGTAAACATAACTAGCGCATCGTTTAGCGTAAATGGGAACACAACCTCATTTTCCGTGACGGTTAGAAACAGTGGCAACCAGAGCGTCGAGATAAGGCATATCATGATTTACGGGAACGAGAGTGCTACGATAACGGCTGGAATTGGTATAGCGCAGCACGGCGAGTCAAATGGCTCAAATGGGAGCTCCAGCGCATCGCAGCAGCGAAGACCCCAGCTAAATGCAAAGCTTGACGGAGTAGGGGAAGGCAGCCATTCTTCGATTGCCATTCTTGACGCAGGCTCAGCAGAGGTAAATGGATCGACAGGAGTGAACGCTAGCACAAACGCTCATTCTAATGACAGTGCGACAGGGATATCCGGAAATACAAGTGTGGGGTCCAATTCGCATGCCAGCGAGGGGAACTCTTCTAATTCGAGTAGCCAGGGCGAGTCACATGCCTCGCTGAACATCACAGGGCAGCTCAGCCACGGCAACGAGAGCTCAAATGCGCAGGAGGGGGAGAACCACATGAATACGACGGCTGTGGTAAGGACCATCGAGATCCTCAGAACGATAAACTTCGTGGTGCAGGGCAACAGCAGCACGCTTGCACTTCCGTCAGCGGAGGGGGAATTTGACCAGAATGGGTATGCCATTGCCGCAAACTCGAGCGCGACCTTCGCCTTCAATGGAACCATGTCTGCAGGGCTAGGCAACATAAGAATAGTGCCGATTTCAGGGGAATCCTACAGAGTGGTGGTAACAGGAGAGAATGACGCATCGGCTTCGCTCAACGTGACTGCAGGATAATAAAGGATAAGGCCTTGCTTGGGAATCGGATCAGTATAGCTTCTCAAGCTTGGAGCCCTTGTCCAGCCTTAAAAGTATGGCACCAACTACTATTAGGTAGAGATAAGACGCCACAGAGAAAAACCTGCTGATGTCGTAACTCATGAAATTGAGGTTTGCGCTAAGCGGCGCCTGCGTGATGCCGGGCATCGCAATTAGACCCGCCAAGAAAAATAGCGCAATGTTGAGTAGCGAATATGCGATAAATATCGGATACCATCTCTTGAGACCGAGCAGGTACATAATGGCGATTAGTGTATATGCCACAACCTCAAGATTGAACCAGAACTGGCCGGCCATGCTGCCGCTTGGGCTTGGAAAAAGATGGGCTGCCGCATTTAGAATGGCAAATATTGCTACGGAAAGCCTGAGAATGGCAATCTTTGAAAACATAGGATCAGAACCGTTATTTCTTTGCCGCAATCTTTTGGATTCCCTTCACTTCCTTGGCGTTCGGCTTCTTTTTGTACTTTACCTCGAACTTGTAGCATCTCTTTGAGCAGAAGTACCTAATCGTGCCGACCTTCTTGACATACATCATGCCAGTTCCCTTCTCGATTTCCCTTGTGCAGTGAGAGCAGTTCATATTATCATCTTACTCGAATTTGCTTTGCTTCCCTTGTCGTGTCCGGAAGCCTTACGTGATCGCCAACCTTTATTCGTCCTGCGATGTTTCGCCTGATGACTCTTCCCTTGTCGTTTCCTTCAAGAATCTTCGCCATTATCTGCCTTACCTCGCCGTAGATTCCTGTCCTGACCTTCACTACCTCCACCACCTGTGCTAGGTATCCGTCAAAAGGCTTGTCTGCCTTCTGCGCACCCTGCACCTGCGCTGCCGGAGCGGCTGCTGGTGGTGGTTGTGGCTTGTCAGATTTTGCTGGCTGGTCGGCGGACATGGTGTTCACTTAGGATTACTCTGCCTCCTTTGGCTTTGGTGCCGGCTTCTCGTGCTTCTCCGCCTTTGGAGCCTCTGCATGTGCAGGCTTTGCTGCTGCAGACTTTCCAGAGATCTTTGAGATGATATCCTTGACCATTGCCTCAGAATCAGAATTCTTCTCGATCGCAACCGATGCGCATGGGACCTTGAGTCCTGCCGCAGCGCCGAGTGCGAGCTTTGTAGGAACGAAAACTATGTGCGCCTTCTTCTGGTCGCAGAGCATTGGTATGTGCATTACGACCTCTTCGGGCTCAACGTCCTCCGCAAGAACAACAAGAACGGAAAGTCCGCGCTCTATGCTCTTTGTGGTCTCGTTGACTCCCTTGCGTACCGCATTCTTCTGCTTTGCGAGTCTAACAGCTTCTAGTGCTTTGTCCGAAACTTCTTTGGACACTTCAAATTTTACGTAACTCTTTGCCATAGTTTCACCTCATCTCATTGGTGTTAAGTACAAGATAAGAACAGTAACTTTTACTTGGTTCTCAAGATATAAATAACTATCATCAGTCCATGAACTGCTCCGGTGTCGGAGGCTCTGGTGGGACTCCCTTTCTTGTCCTTACTTCCCTTACGACTTTTGCCTGCAGCTCCTTTGGCATCTTCTCAAATCCGAGATATTCCGTGTACCAAATTGCCTTGCCCTTTGTCGCGCTTCTCATTTCGTTGGAGAAGCCCTTAATTACCTCTGCCACAGGCATCTTTGCAATAATCGTCGCCGTCTCTCGCTCCTGCTCGATGTTGAGAACCTGTCCTCTCCTTCCCTGAAGTAGCGTGATGACCTCGGACATGTATTCCTGAGGGATTGACACTGTGAACTTCTGCTTTGGCTCAAGCAAAGTGACTCCGGCCATCAGCATTCCCGCCCAGACCGGCCTTCTCATTGCGGGGATTACCTGCGCAGGACCTCTGTGCACCGGATCCTCGTGGATCGTTGCATCTGTTATCGTGACCTTTATTCCGTAGACCTTCTCCCTTGCGAGCGGTCCGTCTCTTACTGCCTCGGTGAATCCCTCGACTAGAAGCTCCATGACCTCGTTGAGGTACTGGACTCCGTGGCTTCCGTCAATTAAGAGAGATGAATTGCAGATGTACTCTATTCCCTTTGCCTCCTCCCTTGTGAGCCCTGCCTTGATGAATTCCTCGACGTGCAGCTTTCCCTTTGGCTTTCCGTCCTTGATCGTTCCCGTTTCGAGAAGGTCGATTACCGTCTGCTCGAGAGGCTCAATGTTCATGTAGAATCTTGTGTGCTTGTTTGGGGCCTTTCCCTCCACATCCTTTACGCCCTTGTCAATTGTCTCCTTGTAGACTACGATTGGCTCGCTTGTCTGGATCGGGATCTTGAAGTCATCCTTGAGCTTTGTCTCGATAACCTCGAGGTGCAGCTCTCCCATTCCCGACATGAGGTGCTCTCCAGTCTCCTGGTTGATTTCGACGACAAGAGTCTGGTCTCCCTTTGTGAGGTCTCTAAGCGCCTGAATAAGCTTCATCGTGTCCCTCGGATCCTTTGCCTCGACCGCTTTTGTGACTACAGGCTTTGAGTAGTGGACAATCTGGTCAAATGGCTCAATCTCGTTCTCGCTGATTGTGTCTCCGATTGCAAGATCCTTGATTCCTATGAGCGCTGCGATGTTGCCCGCCGGTATCTCATCGACAAGAACCCTTTCCGGCCCCATGTAGATTCCCACCTGCGATACTCGCTGCGGCTCGGCCTTTCCTGAAATATGAAGCAGTGTCCCCTTCTTTACCGAACCCGAGAAGATTCTTCCGATTGCAATGTCCCCGCTGTGCTGGTCCGACTGCACCCCGAAGATTATTCCGTTTGTCTTTGCAGACTGGTCAACAGATGCCATCGCCTTTCCGTCCTCGCCTGCAATGTCTCCGTGCCAGAGGTATGGGATTCTGTATGCCTGAGCCTGCCTTGGATTTGGCAAATGCTCTATAATCATGGTTAGGGTTGCCTCGTCAATCGGTGCGACCCTCTGCAGCTCTGCCTCGTTGTTTGCGGCTGTGAGTGCGAAGATGTCCTTGAATGTTACCTTGTGATTAGCCATTATTGTCTTTGAGATTGCCCACTTCCTTGCGGCGCTTCCGATGCACACGCTGCCGTTATCGACGCTTACCTTCCACTGGCCGCGGAACTCCTCGGGGCAATAGGTATCGATTAGCTTGTTGACGCTGGCGATGAGCTCAAGGAGTCTCTCGAAGGTCTGCTCAGGGGTCAGCCTGAGTTCGGTGAGAAGCCTGTCGACCTTGTTGATGAATAGAACTGGCTTTGCCTTTTCCTTTAGGGCCTGCCTTACGACGGTCTCGGTCTGAGGCATGATTCCCTCTACTGGGTCTACGACAAGGATTACTCCGTCGACGGCCCTCATCGACCTTGTCACGTGCCCCCCGAAGTCGACGTGGCCTGGCGTGTCGATTAGGTTGATTATGAAATCCTTCTCCTTGTACTGGAAGGCAAGCGAGATGTTTGCCGACTTGATTGTCATCTTTCTGTCCTTTTCGATCGCCTCGTAGTTTGTATAAAGAGCGTCTCCTGCAACTGCCTTGGAGATGATTCCAGCTTTTGCAAGCAGGGAGTCTGTGAGCGTTGTCTTTCCGTGGTGGACGTGTGCGACGATGGCGACGTTCCTAATCCTGTCGATATCGGTCATTATCTTTGCCGCTTCCTCTGCCGCAAATTCTCGTCTTACCATGAAAAATCACTACTATCTTGCGCTTCTCGCCATTCTTTCGGACTCGGTTCGCTTCTTTATCGCATAGCTTACCGGATCGTTGTTGGATGCGAGGATCAATTCGTTTGCCAGAGCTTCAGAAAGAGTCTTCCTGTTCTTGAATGCTCCGATGACAGCCGAAAAAGCGAGATTGTTGATTGCGACATTCACCCTCCTAATCGAGCTTATGTCGACCGCGACGTTGTATGAGATGCCTCCGTATCTGACCCTTGTCGTGTCCTCGATAGGTGCGGCCCTCTCGAGCGCGTTGATGAATATCTGAAGCGGGTTCTTCTTTGTGTTCTTTGCGATTATGTCGAATGCGTCCTCGACCACGTGCATGACCTTGAGCTTCTTTCCCTGCAATTGTCCCTTGGTCCTTATCACGTGCCCTCCGACCTTATGTCCTGTTCCTCCTCTCATGAGCTTGTTCATGAGCCTCTCGACAACATTCACATTGCCCTGGTTCTTCTTTCTTCCATAGACGTTAGGATAGCTCTTTGGAACAATGTTAATGTAATTGGCAAGGCTTAGGTCGTTTACCACAACGTCCTTGTAGCTGTATTTTTCGAAGAGAAGCGCCTCCTCAATCCCTGTGTCAAACGACTTCTTCTTGTTTGACCTTGGCTTTGATTCCTGCGTTGCATCGACTGCGACTTCTGCTGCAGCCTCTACGACTGGCTCGGCCTTCTTCTTAGGCTTTGCCTGCTTCTTCTCTGAATTATTTGCAACTATCTCATCTGCCATATTATCATCTCTTTGGCTTCTCCTTCTTGCCCTTTATGATCTGGTAAACGTCTACCCCGTTGATTGCGACCACTCTATATTTCATTCCGGGTATGCATCCCATCTGTCCTCTCTGGGATCCTCCGAGACCCTGAATTGTTACCTCGTCGTGCTCATCAATGAAGTTTATTGTTCCGTCGCCAGGCACGAATGCTCCGACAACCTTAGCATTTTTGATTAATTGCACTCGAACGCACTTGAGCTGCCCGGAGTGAGGCTGCTTCTGACCGACCGCAAACTTCTGGAGTACTATTGCCTTTGCCCTTGGGACCGTTCCGACAGCGTCGTACTTGGCCTTGTTCTTGAAGTACTTTCTCTTCCACCACTTCTTGAGCATTCGCTGGTGCTTTCTCTTCTTGATCAGTTCTTTCGCTGCAAATTCTCCTCTTGGCAATATAACACCGTTAAACGTAATTCTCCTCGAGTATCTTCGAGTTTCCTGGCTCCATTATCGCAACCGCATTGACAGAGTACGGCTTCCCGCATACTGTGCCGAGTTCAAGCGAGCCCTCCTTGTAGGTTATGATCTTGACGCCTGCAACGCTGCAAGTGTGTGAAATGTCGGCGACAACCTGCTTCTTTCCCTTTGCCGCTATTATGACTAGCTTTGCTCCGTTGCCACTTATCGACCTCATGACCTCGTTAGTGCCTAGTGCCACTTTGCCGGTGTCGACGGCGAGTCTGATGTCTTTGACTAAGTCACCCATAATTATCACATAAAAAGATGCGACGCATCCGACTGCAAAAGCACTTTAAGTAACCTTTTCAGTACACTTATTGTTGTTATAAAAGTATTTAAAGCTTACAGATTTTGTCGGCTTTGCAC
>Ga0307372_10003035_pt1 | contig 27278 bp, 27 predicted proteins | sample OX1MG_FD_202533 | JGI IMG/M metagenome (GOLD analysis project Ga0307372, IMG submission 202533) | Soil microbial communities from Risofladan, Vaasa, Finland - OX-1 | ecosystem: Environmental > Terrestrial > Soil > Coastal area > Acid sulfate soil | place: Finland: Risofladan, Vaasa | collected... | reverse complement strand
GGCCGTGCGGGCTGCAATGGTGGGAAAACCCCGCCATCTTGCCGGGGATAATCGGTGAGACCACGCCGGCTCCCGCAGCCGCGGCAATGGCCTTGCTGCTGTCGCCGCAGGCGGCTGCCGCCGCTCCTTCGCCGGCACCCAGGAACATTGTGCGTTCGGAAGCCGAGCCTGCACGGCCGCCTGTGTTCCGCCGGCAGGTCCTTGCCCGTACCGCCACGGGTCCGCCGACCGGGCCGCCCGCGATCCGGGCGCACCATGTCTGCTATGCCTGAACGACCGGGGCCAGAGCATGGCTGGCCCCGCCGTCCTGATTCGTGCCGACCGCAAATCCCCGTTGCCAGAGCCTGACACGGCAGTCCGATCGACTGCTCCGGCTGGTCCCCGCATGATGAGTGACTCAGGGCGCTAGGTTGTGCGTGACGAAACGGCGGCTGGTCCGGCTACACGTCCAGAGGCTACAGCCTCGCCGGCCCCAAAACCATCGCCCGTCGCCTCAAGCACCTCGACGCGACGGTCGAAGGGTGGTGGCTGGCAAATCATTCCGCAGATGTGCGACTCGGGTCGCTCATGAGGGGAGGGGGAGAAGAAGCTTGCACTGCCGGCGCTTATCCTGATGCACGTAGGGCGTGACCCGGCCACGATGAGGGGCGCTCAGCTCTTCCCGGCGTAACTCTTCGCCATCCCCTCCGCCGGCTCTGCCTGCGGGCTGAATGGCATGATCGGATAGCGCAGCCCCGCCTTCGACAAACCATGCAGCCCGGTCACCGCGCGTTGCAGATCCTCCGGCGGACAGGCCATCAGCATCTCGTCGTCCGCCACGGCGCCGTAGCGGCGCTCGGCATAGCACGGAATCGACAGGCTCACCGTGCGGGTCTTCAGAGCGTGGCCCCAACTGTCGGCGCACGCGCTCTCGCCGCTGATGCTGAAATCATAGCGCTGGTAGTTGCGCCATTGCAGCCCGTTGATGAACAGGATCATCTGCGCCGGATTGCCGTAGAACAGGCAGATGTCCGGCGGATCCAGCCGCGCGGACCGCAACGGCGCCACCACCATCCCCCGATACGTCCCCGGCGCCACGCGCGGCATGCCGGCCTGATGTGCCGCCGCCGCCTCGCGGTTCTCGAACCACACGCCCTCCATCTTGCGGCCGGAGGTGTAGATCTCGCCCGGCGCATCCAGCCCGATCACGCTGCTGCAACTGGAAAATTCCGGGACGTTCTCCGTGGTGATGCCCAGCGTGAACCCGGCCATGCGCGCCTGCGTCACCAACTGGCAGGTGGAGAACGTTTTTCCCCGCGGCGGCCGGCGCAGTCCGGGCACGTTCGCCATCGCCTCCAGATCGGCAAATCCCCGCATCCCGATCGGCAAGGTCCGCAGCCGGAGCAACCCGGACAATTGCTCCGCCAGATCGGCGATCGCCCTGGCGTCCAGCGACGGGGTCTGCGTGACGGTCGGTGCGTCGTTCATCGGACGGTCTCCCAAATGCAGTCGGTATCGTGCCACCACGCGCGCCGGCTGCGAAGCCATTGTTCTAACGCAGCAGGTCGCGCACCGCCTGCGCCACGGTTTCCGGCGCCTCGCGCGACAGGAAGTGCCCGGCGACCGGCACCACGCGCCGCTCGTAACGCGCGGTGAAATGCCGTGCGTGGCCGGCCGAGCCGCCCACCGGGCCGACCCCGTCCGCCTCGCCATGCAGGACGATGGCCGGCACCGTGATCGGCGGTTGCGCCGCCAGTCGCTCTTCCAGCGCATCGAACGCCGGATCGCCCGGCGCGTTGCCATAACGGTGGCGGTAGGATTGGATTGTCACGTCAACGAAATCCGGATTGTCGAAGCTGGCCGCCGTTGCATCGAACGTCGCATCGTCGAAGTTCCAATTGGGCGACCACAAGTGCCACAGCAGCCGAGCGATGTCGCGCCGGTTCTGTGCCAGGCCGGCCCGGCCGCGTTCGGTATGGAAATACCATTGGTACCAGTGGCGATGTTCCTGCGCCGCCGCGGCCGGCCGCCCGGCCGCGGCGATGTCCTGGATGGCGTAGCCGTTCATCGTCACCAGCGCGCGCACCCGTTCCGGCCACAACGCGGCGACGACGCACGCGGCGCGCCCGCCCCAGTCATAGCCGCCCAGCACCGCCTGGCCGATGCCCAGTGCGTCCATGAAGTCGCACACATCGGCGCCCAGCGCCGCCTGCTGACCAGACCGCGGCGTCGCCGCGGCAAGAAACCGCGTCGGCCCGTAGCCGCGCAGCCACGGCACCAGCACACGGCGTCCATCCGCGGCCAGCGCCTTCGCCACGTCGTCGAAATCATGCGGATCGGACGGCCAGCCGTGCAGCAGAATTACCGGCACACCATCAGCAGGACCACTTTCCTGGTAGGCGATCTCCAGCCGCTTCGTGCGCACGGTCTGGTGCATGGGTGTCAGTCCTGCGGCGCGCCGGCGTAGCGGGTTGCCTGGTCGGCGATGGCGAACATCTCGAAATAGTTGATCCGCGGGTCGCAGCCGTAGCGGCGACGGATGCCTTCCAGCCACGCGCCGCCATAGAACGCCTGCGCCGACGCCAGGTCCTTCCAGATATACGAACCGCCCGCCACGCCGCCGTTCACGTCATGGATGAACTGCTTGCGGATGAAGCCCGGCACATCGAGAAAATCCGGCGCGATGTTCAGGAAGTGCCGCTGACACGCCGCACGGTCGATGTTCGGCGGCAGGTCGTACAAAACTATGGCGGTGATCATGGTCAGCGAACCAGATTGTTGGTGACCGCCCCGCCGGTCGCGGTGCGGCCGCCATCGACGACGTAGTGTGCGCCGGTGACGTTGCCGGCGAGGTCGGAACACAGGAATTGCACGACGTTCGCCACCTCCTCCGCCGTGCCGTAGCGGCCGATCGGGATGTTGGACTGGTAACGCGCGCCGACGCTGGCGGGATCGTCCGGATTCAGCATCGCTTCCAGCGAATGGATCATGCGGGTATCGATCGGCCCCGGACAGACCGCGTTCACCCGCACCCCGGACCGCGCCACTTCACCCGCCGCGGTCTTGGTCAGCCCGATCACCGCGTGCTTCGAAGCGACATAGGCCGGCATTCCCGGCGAGGCCACCAGACCGGCAACCGATGCGGTATTCACCACCGCGCCGCGTCCTTGCCTGATCATCACCGGCAACACGTGGCGCAGCCCGAGGAATACGCCCTTGACGTTCACCGCGATCACCCGGTCGAACATCTCCTCGTCGTATTCGGCGGTGGGCGCGACGCTGCCCTCGATGCCGGCGTTGTTGTGGAAGCAGTCGATCGCGCCATAGGCCTCCAGCGCTGCCTTCACATAGGCCTGCACCTCGGCGGATTTCGTCACGTCGGCCGCGACGAAACGCGCCTCGCCGCCCTGCTGGCGGATGATGCCGGCGGTGGCCTCGCCCGCTGCCTGATCGCGATCCACCACCACCACCTTCGCGCCGCGGCTGGAGAAACCGAGCGCCACGGCGCGGCCGATGCCGTTGCCGGCGCCGGTGACCAACGCCACCTTGCCGCTGAATTCCATTATTTTGTCTCCTCCCTTGTGGCGGTCTGGCACCACCTTAGCACGCGCCGGGTGCGGGCAGAAATTCCCGGCACGCTTCCTCCAGGCACCGCCGGACGTAGGGCGCGTGCGAACGGGTCACTTCGATCCGGAATGTCTCGGCATCGCTGCGCCACAGCACGATCTCCACCTTGCCGAACAACGTGCGCGTGCAGGCGCCCACCGGGAAAACATGCGGATCGAGATCCAGTGCGTTGAATGCGTTGATGCACCAGGCGGCGCGCGGGCCGGAGACTTCGATCCCGACATACGCGTGCGACACATCGACGACGCTGCCCGGCGCGGCCAATGGCTGCTGCGCCAGCGCGGATTCGGATTCCGGCGCCAGCACCAGCCATTCGTCCGGCCCCAGCCACAGCGCGGCGCGGTCGCGCACCACCACCGCCCGGCACGGCGCGGTGCCGAGCAATACGCCGATCGCCATGCCGATCGTCGCCGCGGCCGTGGTGTCGGCACGAACGATCAGGCGGATGGCAGACTCGGCCGGGCCGACGCGCACCGGCACCGTTGCGGTTTCAACCATGCAGCCGTTGCCCTTCGCCGTCATGGAATACCGGCGGCGCCACCGTGACCGGAATGACCCGATCCGGCATCGGCACGTACAGCGTGCTGCCGATCCGCGCGCGTCCGCCGGAAACCAGTGCCAGCGCGATCGAACGATGCAGCGTATCGCTCCAATAGCTGGACGTGACATGGCCGAGCATCGCCGCGGGCAGGTGCTGCGGCATATCGGCAACGACCTGTGCGCCTTCCTGCAGCACGACACGCGCATCCGTGGTCAGCAGCCCTGCGAGTTGGCGCCGGTCGGCTCGCACCATGTCCGGCAGGGTCAGCGAGCGTTTTCCCACGAAGTCGCGCTTTCTCCTGCTGACCATCCACGCCAGGCCAAGATCGTCCGGCGTCACCGTTCCGTCGGTCTCCTGCCCGACAATGAAAAACCCCTTCTCGGCGCGCAGCACGTGCATCGCCTCGGTGCCGTACGGTGTGATCCCGAACGGCGCACCGGCGGCGAGCACCGCGTCCCACACGGCCCGGGTGAACCCGGCGGGCACGTTGATCTCATAGCCCAGCTCGCCGGTGAAACTGGCGCGGAACAATCGCGCCGCCACGCCGGCCACGCGACAGGCGCGCACGCTCATGTGCGGCATGGCGGCAAGGTCGAGATCTTTCACCAGCGGCGCGATTGCCGCGCGCGCTTGCGGTCCTTGCACCGCGATGACGCCCCATTGCTCGGTGGTCGAGGTCAACCAGACGCGCAGGTGGGAAAATTCGGTCTGCCGGTAATCTTCCATGTGGTGCAGCACGCTTGCCGCGCCTCGGGTCGTGGTGGTAATATGAAAGCGGTCCGGTGCAAGCCGCGCGATGATGCCGTCGTCCAGCACGAAACCGTTCTCGCCCAGCAGCAGCGCGTAACGGCAACGTCCCGGTGCCAGGCTGGCGACATCGATGGTGTAGAGCAGATCGAGGAATTGCGCGGCGTCGGGACCGGCGACTTCGATCTTGCCGAGCGTGCTGGCGTCCAGCAGCCCAACCGCGTTGCGCACGGCGCGGCACTCGCGCGCGACTGCCGCGGGTTCGTCCTCGCCGGCACGGGGAAAGCAGCGCGCGCGCTTCCAGGCGCCGGCATCCTCGAACACCGCACCGTGCGCCGCCGCCCATGCGTGCAACGGAGTCTGGCGCACCGGGTCAAGCAACATGCCGCGCGCCGCGCCCGCCAACGTGCCGAATGTCACCGGCGTGTACGGCATGCGGTACGTCGTATGTCCCACCGCCGGTACTGGCTGCCGCAGCATTCCGGCGACGGCGGCCAGCGCATTGAGGTTCGACGTCTTGCCCTGGTCGGTCGCCATGCCGGCGGTGGTGTAGCGCTTCACATGCTCGATGGAGTGGAAGCCCTCGCGCGTGGCGATTCGCAAATCCTTGGTTGTGACGTCGTTTTGCAGATCGACGAACGCCTTGCCATGCGGCGCGGTGCGATGCTGCAATCCGCCCGTGCCGCACGACATCGTGCCCGACACCGCGAAGCGTCGTGGCGCGGCATGGCTCCGGATAGCCGCCTCGCCCGCGGCGTAGCCTTCATCCAGGCAGGCGGTGGGCCCGAAAGTTCCGGCGCAGGCACCAGCACAGTGTATGCGAGCAGCCGTCTCGCCGGGAACGAACGCGCCGATCGCATCGTCGAAACGCAGCTTACCGCGCGATTGCGAGAACAGGTGCACCGACGGCGTCCAGCCGCCGCACGTCAGCAACGTGTCGCACCGCAGCGCGGCGGCGTGGTCCGACAGAAGCACGTCGCGCAGACGCAGCCGGCCGGACGTGCCGGCGATCGCCGTGCCGGCGAACACCTGCAGTCCCGCATCGCGTGCCGTCGTCACCGCCGCACTGTCCGGCGCGGGGCGCGCATCGGCAATGCCGGCGATCGTCACCCCCGCGCCGTGCAACGCAAGTGCCGCGCGATAGGCACTGTCTTCGGTGGTCGCGACCATGACCCGGCCGCCCACCTTCACGCCATAGCGCCGCAGGTACACCCGCGCTGCATCGGCCAGCATCACACCCGGACGATCGTTGTGCGGGAACACCAGCGGCCGTTCGATGGCACCCGCGGCCAGTACCACCGCAGCCGCGCGTACCTGCCACAGCCGCTCGCGCGGCAAACGCGGATCGGGCGCAGCGAGGTGATCGGTGACACGCTCCGCGAGGCCGATGAAATTGTCGGCGAACCAGCCGAACGCGGTGGTGCGCGGCAACAGCGTGACGGAGCCGCTCGCGCCGAGCGCGGCGAGTGTCGCGTCCAGCCAGGACGCGGCCGGGTTGCCGTCGATCACGGCTTCGGTTTCCGCCATCAGCGACCCGCCGATTTCCTCCTGTTCGTCGCACAGGATGACGCGCGCGCCGTTGGCGGATGCCGCCAGCGCGGCGGCAAGCCCGGCGGGGCCGCCGCCGATCACCAGGACCTCGCAATGCGCGTAATGGTGCAGATACCGGTCGGAATCGGCGGTACGCGGCGCGCGGCCCAGACCGGCGGCGGCACGGATCGCCGGTTCATACAGCTTCCGCCACAACACGGGTGGCCACATGAAGGTCTTGTAGTAGAACCCGGCGGACAACAGGGCGGAAAAGCGATCCGCCGTCGCGCCCAGGTCGAAGCGCAACGACGGCCAGCGATTCTGGCTGTGCGCCTGCAATCCGTCGTACAATGCAATCTGCGTCGCGCGCAGGTTGGGCGTGACGCGGCCGGCGCCGCGATCCACTGTGACCAACGCATTCGGCTCCTCCGCGCCGGCGGCCATGATGCCGCGTGGGCGGTGGTATTTGAACGAGCGGGCGACGAGGTGAACATCGTTGGCGAGCAGTGCGGAGGCCAGCGTGTCGCCGTCGCGGCCGGTGTAGTGTTGGCCGTCAAAGCGGAACGCGATCGGGCGGTCGCGGCGGACGCGCCCGCCGGACGCGGTGCGGAACGGTTCGCTCATTCCGCGTCCGGCCGGGTTTGGCCGGCCGGGTAGGTGGCGATGATCCGGTCGCTGATCGTGTCGCGCAGGCAATTGAAGAAGCGGCCACAGCCGTGCAGGTGCCGCCAACGCTCGGCATGCGCGCCCTTCGGATTGGAACGCATGTAGAGAAAATCCGTCCAGGCGTCGTCGTCGCAGGCGGACGGATCGGGTGGGCGGGCGATGTGCGCCTCGCCGCTGGGGGAAAATTCGTTCTCCGGCCGGGCGCCACAGAACGGGCAGCGGATCAGCAGCATCAATGCGCCACCGCGGCGGCGGCGGCTTCGTCGATCAACCGGCCGGAGCGGAACCGGTCCAAGGCGAATGGCGCAACGATCGGGTGCGGCTCGCCGTGCGCGACGGTCGCGGCGAAGACGTGCCCGGAGCCGGGCGTCGCCTTGAACCCGCCGGTGCCCCAGCCGCAATTCACGAACAATCCGGGGACCGGCGTCAGCCCGACGATCGGCGAGCGGTCCGGCGTGACATCGACGATACCGCCCCAGTTGCGCAGCATGCGCAGCCGCCGGAAGGTCGGGAACAACTCGCAGATCGCCTCCAGCGCATGGGTTACGACGTGCAGCCCGCCGGCCTGGCTGTACGATGTATAGGCGTCGGTGGCGGCGCCGATGACCAGCTCGCCCTTGTCGGACTGCGACACGTAGGCGTGGATAGTGTTCGACATCACCACGCAGGGCAGCACCGGCTTCACCGGCTCGGAGACCAGCGCCTGGAGGGGAAAACTTTCAAGCGGCATGCGCAGGCCGGCCATCGCCATCACCACGCTGGTGTGGCCGGCGGCAACCACGGCGATTTTGCGCGCGGCGATTGTTCCCCGGGTTGTCTCCACGCCGGTCACCGCGCCGGCGGCATCGCGACGAATCGCGGTGACTTCGCAGTTCTGCACGATATCCACACCGAGTGCGCTGGCGGCGCGCGCGTAGCCCCAGGCCACCGCGTCGTGCCGCGCCACGCCGCCGCGGCGCTGCAGCGCCGCGCCCAGCACGGGATAGCGCAGGTCGGGCGATACATTCAGCGGTGGGCAGAAACGCTGCGTTTGTTCCGGCGTCAACCATTCGTTGTCGATGCCGGCGAGGCGGTTGGCGTGGACGTGGCGGCGGAACACGCGCACGTCGTGCTCTGTATGCGCCAGCATCAGCACACCGCGCGGCGAATACATCACGTTGTAGTTCAACGTCCGCGACAGGCCTTCCCACAGTTTCAGCGCATGCTCGTACAGCGCGGCGCTGGCGTCCTGCAGGTAGTTCGAGCGGATGATGGTGGTGTTGCGCCCGGTATTGCCGCCGCCCAGCCAGCCCTTCTCCAGCACCGCGACGTTGCGGATGCCGTGCTCGCTCGCGAGATAGTAAGCGGTCGCCAGTCCATGCCCGCCGGCGCCGACGATCGCCACGTCATAGGTGGGTTTCGGCTCCGGCGAACGCCATTGTTCCGGCCACGCATTGCCGGTGAACGCCTGGCGCAACATCGTGGCAAAGGAGAAACGCAAGTTGGCCTCGATGGATGATGAGCAGCCATGGTTGTGGCACGTCAGGTCACAATCGTCATCCCCGCCGCGCGCTCTGCGCGCTTGCCAGTCACCCACATCTCCCGCACGATGCCGTCACCCATCAGCCCGGAGCCCCGCATGTCCGCCGCCCTGCAACTGACCCGACCCGACATGACCGGCGCCGAATGGCAGGCGCGCTGCGACCTCGCCGCACTGTATCACGTGGTGAATTATTTCGGCTGGACCGACACGATCAACACCCACATGTCGGCGCGCATTCCCGGCGAGCCGAACAACTTCCTGATCAACCGCTACGGCGAGATGTTCGACGAGGTCACCGCCGCGTCGCTGATCAAGATGGACATGGACGGCAACGTGCTCGGCGCTGCGGGAAAATTCAACAATGCCGGCTACACCATCCATAGCGGCGTGTACAAGGCGCGGCTCGACGCCAACTGCGTCCTGCACACCCACACCCGTGCCGGCGCCGGCATCTCCCTGATTGATCGCGGCCTGCGCCCGATCAGCCAGGACGCGCTGCACGTGCTGGACGACGTCGCCTACCATCCGTACGGCGTGCCCGCGACGGAGGAAGAGTGCGAGGCGCTCGGTCGCACCTGCGCGCACGGAAGCTGCGTCGTATTGCTCAACCACGGCCTGCTCACCTTCGGCCCGACGATCCACGGCGCGCTGATGCGGTTGTACATGATGGAACGCGCCTGCGAACTGGAACTGATCGCCCGCACCATGGACGCGCCGCCGGTGATGGTGGAGCCGTATGTGGTGCGGAAGGCGGCGGAGCGGATGCAGAAGATCCGCGACACCGAAGCCTATGGCCTGATGGAATGGCAGGGCCTGGTGCGCACGGTGGAACGCAAGGGCGCCGACTACCGCCGCTGATCCTCGCCGAGCGTCCCAAGCCGCAGCGTCCAGGGCGCCACCTGCGCGATCCGCAGGTGGCCGCTGCCGACCCACGGATCGTCCGCCAGCCGCACGCTGACCTGTTCCGCACTGTCCGCGCGAGCGATCAGCAGCACATCCGGCGTGCCCTCCAGCGGGCCCACAAGCACGACGAAGCCGTCGGCCTGCAGAGCGTTCATGAACGCGGCGTGCGATTGCGAGTCCGGTTGATCCTCCATGCGCCGCGCGGGGTCCCAGCTCGGGCCGCGCGAGCGAATGACAGCGAACAATCGTCGCACGGCCTGGTCTCCCTCGTGTCAGCGCGGTTGCAGAAAAGTCGCAAGGCGCGCGATTTCTGCGTCCAGCGCGCGGCGGAAGTCGCGTCCCTTCGGCGCGGCGCCGATGAACCCAGGCACCAAATCCACCGCCCCGTTCGTGATGATCGCATTGGCCCAGCCGATCACATGTTCGCCCCATAGCAGCGGCATCGCGTAGTAACCGAAGCGGCGATCCGCGGGTGGCGTGTAGGCCTCGAATCGGTAGTCCCAGTCCCACAGCAGGGTGAAACGGCGGCGATCCCATACCAGCGGATCGAACGGCGCCAGGAAACGCACCATGCGCGGCGCTTCGGGCGCGCGCATGCCCGGAGGCCAGAGATAACGCTCGCCGTCAACCTCGCCGCTTTCCAGTTCGCCGGCCGCCAGCAATGTGCGCACCGCATCGGCCGGATCGCCCAGGTCCGGCACGCCGCGCGACAGCAGGCTGCACGTGGCGCGCAGGCTGCGTTCGGGCAACGGCGCCAGGATGCGCGTCACCAGCAGCACCACGCGACGTGTGCGTTCGTCACGCGACAGGGGTTCGGCGTGCGGCGGCGCGGGGGCGTAGATGCGGATGCCGTCCTGCCGGCGCGCGACGCGCAGCAATCCGTAATAGTGCAGGCTATGCAGGGCCCGCGTGGTTGCCGCGGACCAGCTTCCCCAGCCGTTCAAGGCGCGCTCGCGCCCGAAGCGCGCGGCCAGGTCGCGCGGGTGGGTGACGTCGCGGTCGCGCACGAAGGCCAGCACCTCGGCGGCGAGACCGGCTGGGACGTGGCGCCCGTCGCTGCTGTCCGCGTCGTGCCGCGGATGCAGCAGGCGCCAGGTGTCGCGCGGCATGATGCCGTAGGCGTAAAGAAAATCCTCCTCCAGCCCGAGCCGGGTGAAACGGCGTTGCAGATCGCCGGCGCGATAGCCGGCGACGCGGTGGCGCAGGATCAGGTCCTGCGCGCGGGCCGGGGCGCGGATCGGGTCGGCCTGGACGAAGCCGAGCGCGCGTATCGCCCGGTCGATTGTGGTCGGCCCGGTCAGGGACCCGGTGATCGCCATGCGGCGAAGGCCGGTGTGGGTTAGGGGCTGCGACATGCACCTGTTCCGGCTCGCGTTTCGGTGCGGCTTGGCCGATCGGTGCTGACAGCGTCGTGTCAGCAGTTACCCCATCGGGCTATCGCCTGCGCGGTGCTCTCAATTGCCGTCGCCGATCCTGTCGTCCTGGGATGAGGCGAGGCGCGGCAGGTCTGTCCCTTCGTAGAACTCCGCAACTGGAATCTCGATGCCGATCTCGGGCATGCGCAATGCGTCACCCTCAGTCAAGGCGGTCGCGATCCAATTATCGTCACCCATCGCACGAGCGTAAACCGCCAAGCCAACGCTGGTATGTTCCAGGATGACATATCGGCGGATGGACGCAACGGCCTGGTATTCGCGCAGCTTGTCGATCCGGTCGGTTCGCCCGGACGTTGGGCTGAGGACCTCAAAGATCACCACGACCCCTGGCACGATGCGGTCGGTCCCCGGTCCCCTGGTGCAGGTGACGAGCGCGTCGGGATAGCGGACGGCGTCGCCGATGGTGGCGACGCCGGCATCTGGCCCCAGCGGCCCGCAGCCGGTGCCGTTCAAGCGCGTGCGCAGGGCGGAGTAAATGTTCTGAGAGATCTGGGTGCTGTCGCGGGTGCCACCGGTCATCGCGACGGGCTGGAAGCCGTCGAACTCATAGCGCACATCCTGGGCTTCGGCCCAGTTCAGGAATTCCTCACGCGTCATGCGTGGCTTGCGGAGAGCGACGTGCATAGCGGCAAGCATAGCACATGTGGCGTCAGGAGTCCTCCCGCTGCGTGAGCCCTCGACCATTCGGTCAGGCTGCATGATCGCCAACTGCGCTCATCCGGCCTGCCCCGCAGCTCCTGATCGCTGCTCAATTCCGCCGCTCCTGGGTTTGAACCTGGGGCAATCGTGGCTCGGTTCTCACGCGCGCTCTTGGGGCAAACCGCAAAACCCTCCGTGCCAATCATGATGAGACAGGCGACCCCTACCTTCCTGGCGTCGGCATTGTGAACTCCGCGCCGCGCCGCGCGCCGCCCGGCCAGCGCTGCGTGATCGCCTTGTAGCGCGTGTAGAACCGCACGCCCTCCGGCCCGTAGATGTGATGGTCGCCGAACAGCGAGTGCTTCCACCCGCCGAACGAATGGAACGCCATCGGCACCGGGATCGGCACGTTCACCCCCACCATGCCGATCTGGATCGCATTGGCGAAGTCGCGCGCGGCACCGCCGTCCGCGGTGAAGATCGCGACGCCGTTGCCGTATTCATGCGCGTTGATCATGCGCGTCGCGCCGGCCAGGTCCGGGGTGCGCACCACGCCCAGCACGGGGCCAAAAATTTCCTCGCGATAGATGCGCATGTCGGTCGTCACGTCGTCGAACAGGCAACCGCCGAAGAAGAAGCCATTCTCGTAGCCCTGTAGCTTCAGGTCGCGGCCATCCACCACCAGCCGCGCACCCTCCCGTACTCCGAGATCGACGTAGCCCTTCACCTTCTCGCGGTGCTCGCGCGTCACCAGCGGGCCCATCTCGGCGTCCGGATCGGTGCCCGGGCCGATCTTCAAGGCGCGCACGCGCGGCTCCAGCTTCGCCATCAGCTTGTCGCCGGCCGAGCCGACCGCCACGGCAACCGACACCGACATGCAGCGCTCGCCGGCCGCGCCGTAGGCCGCCCCCATCAGCGCATCGACCGCGTCGTCGAGGTCGGCGTCCGGCATCACCACCAGGTGGTTCTTCGCCCCGCCCAGCGCCTGTACGCGCTTGCCGTACGCGGTGCCGCCGCGATAGATCGTTTCGGCGATCGCGGTCGAACCGACGAAGCTGATCGCGGCGATGCCGGGATGCGCCAGGATCGCCTCCACCGCCCCGCGGGCGCCCTGCACCACGCCGAACACGCCGTCGGGCAGGCCGGCTTCGGTCAGCAGCTCGGCCAGTTTCAGCGCGGCGGACGGATCCTTTTCCGACGGCTTCAGGATGAAGCAGTTGCCGCAGGCCAGCGCCACCGGCACCATCCACAGCGGCACCATCAGCGGGAAATTGAACGGCGTGATGCCGGCCACCACGCCGAGCGGCTGACGGATCGACCAGGCGTCGATGCCGGTGCCCACCATGTCGGTGTACTCGCCCTTCAGCAGGTGGGGAATGCCGCAGGCGAACTCCACCACTTCCAGGCCGCGCTGCACCTCGCCGTCGGCGTCGGACAGCACCTTGCCGTGCTGTTCGGTGATGATGGCGGCGAACTGCTTGCGATCGCGCTCGAGCAATTCCTTGAGCTTGAACATGACGCGGGCGCGGCGCAGGGGAGGTGTGTTGGCCCAGGCCGGCCATGCCGCGGAGGCGACCGCGACCGCCTTGTTCACCTCGCCGGCATCGGCCAGCGCCACCCGGGCGGAAAGCTCGCCGGAAGCCGGGTTGAATACGTCGCCGAACCTGCCGCTGGTGCCGGCGGCGTGCTTCCCGCCGATGAAATGGCCGATTTCGCGCATGGTGCGTCCCTCCGATCTCGTGGCGCCCGGATTAGGACGATTTCGGGTTGGCGGCTAGGCCGGGCAGCCGATGGCCTGCGCCCGGCGCGCCGCCGCCGCTTGACACCCCGCCCGGCATCGCCGCGGAGTCGAACCCGTTTCCCCGGGAGACGAAATCCATGCACAGCGAGCGTTTGCAATTTGCCGGGCAGGACGGCCAGAGCCTCGCAGCGCGGCTCGATCTGCCTGACGATCCATTGCTCGGCGCCGCGCTGTTCGCGCACTGCTTCACCTGCGGCAAGGACGCGGTTGCGGCGAGCCGCATTGCCGCCGGCCTTGCAGCGCGCGGCATCGCCACGCTGCGCTTCGACTTCACCGGCCTCGGCTCCAGCGACGGCGATTTCGCCAACACCAATTTCAGCTCGAACCTGCAGGACCTAAGCAGATTCCGATTGGTTGACCAACGGTCTGGCGGTGCGATCCACGCAGCGGACAAGGAGCTCAACCGTGAGAAGATGGGACCTTCCGTTGGCCAAGCCACGAATCTCTGCTTAGTTGCCGCGGCCGATCACCTGCGCTCGCGCGGCATGGCACCGGGTTTGCTGATCGGCCACAGCCTTGGCGGCGCGGCCATCCTCGCCGCCGCGCCAGCAATCCCGGAAGCGCGCGCCGTCGCGGTGATCGGCGCGCCGTTCGATCCGGGCCACGTGCTGCGCCTGCTGACCGCGCAACTGCCGGAGATCGAGGCGCGCGGCGAGGCCGTCGTGTCGCTGGGCGGCCGCGTGTTCACCATCAAGCGCCATTTCATCGACGATCTGCGCGAGCGGAACCAGGCCGCTTCGATCGCCCGCCTCGGCAAGGCGCTGCTGGTCATGCATTCGCCGGTCGATGGTGTGGTCGGGATCGACAATGCGCGACAGATCTTCGACGCGGCGCGCCATCCCAAGAGCTTCATCGCGTTGCCCGACGCCGACCACCTGCTGGGCAACAAGGCCGATGCGGACTACGTGGCCGCCGTCCTGGCGGCCTGGTCGTCGCGCTATGTCGGCGCCGCGGCACCGGCGGCGGTGCAGCATGCGGCGGATGCCGCCGAGGTCGTCGTGGAAGAGACCGGCACCGGGCGGCTGCAACAACGCATCAGCGTCGGCCCGCATCGTTTCCTGGCCGACGAGCCGGCGGAACAGGGCGGCCTCGGCTCCGGCCCCAGCCCGTACGATCTGCTGCTGGCCGGGCTCGGGGCGTGTACCGCGATGACGCTGCGATTGTTCGCCGAGCACGCTGCATGGCGAAGTGAAGGTGCGCACATGGGAGGTATGAAAACCTCTCGCGCGGGAGCAGGAGAGGCCGAGACACGTCAGCGGCGCGAGCAATCGGGCGCCACGCGGCAACACTGTCCCGTCGCATTCGGTTGCCGTCGCGAATTCCCCTGACGCGACATGGCCGGCCGTTCATCCAGTTTTCAGGTCAGCCGATGCGCACCGAACTGACGCGCAGGCGTGGGCGCAGCAACGGCGCGATCCGGCGGGCCAGGATGACCGCGCCAAGGCCAAGTGTCACCAGCGCGACATAATGCGCCGGGCGCAATCCGAAGCGCAGCGTCTCGTTCGCCGCTAGCACGCGCCACGGATTGATGTGCGTGGCGAGGCCGTACCAGGCGAACTCGATGCCGGCGGCCGCGGCGCCGGAGAGCAGGGCGAGGGCGGGGTAGATGGCGACGGCCCGCTGCCAGGATGTGGGCAGGGCACGCCACAGCATCAGCCAGACGTACAGGCCGGCGACGAACACCGGTTCCGATACGTTCGCCTTCGACTGGATGAAATAGTGCAGCAGCGCCAGAACGGCGAGCAGATAGCCGAGCCGGTGCAGCCGCTTCCACCAGCGTCCCATGCGGCGGATCGCCGCGTCGGTCGATGTGGCGCCCAGCGCGGCCAGTCCGAGCAATACGGTGAAGCCGATGGTGAGGTAGAAGCGGTGGATGATTTCCCCTGCAACCACAAGCAGGTTGCCGTTCTGATCGACGATATAGAGAGAAAAATGCGCCACCCCGTAGGCCAGCGCGGTCAGCCCCAGCATGCGGCGCAGCAGCAGCAGTTTGCCCCAGTTCAGCGCGGCACGCAGCGGCGTGACGGCCAGCGCGATCAGCAGGAAGCGGATCGCCCAGAGACCGGTTTCGTGGATCACCCCGATCACTGGCCGGCCGCCGAGGTCGCCATGCCACCACCAGAACGCTGCCAACAGGCCGGGGACGCAGACCGCCGCCAGCACGATTGCCTTCAGCGGCAGGAATTTTCCGCGCCGGTCACGCCAGGGAACCACCATTGCCAACCGCCTCCGGCTTCGCATGTAGGGGCTGGACGCGGAAACGCCAGCGCTTGCCCATGGGTCCCGGCAGGGGCGCGGATGTTACACCGGCACTCCGACCCGTATCCGAGTTGTCATGAATATTCCGCGCTGATGTCAGTCTTGTTATGCCGCGAAGGCTGGCGTCCACGACGCGCCTTCGGGTGCGTGTCGAACTCGTGCCGCCGGGGCCTCGCCGGCCTGGGCCAGGTCATCGTTTTTGCCACGCAACGGGGGGCCATCGTCGCCGATGCGCATATGGCCACCGCGGTCCTGCGGGGCATGCGGGCGACGGTCCGGTCACCGTTGCGCCAGCGCGCCGATCTCGGTCCGTAGCGCGGCCGGGTCCGGGTCGGTCAGCCAATGCGCCGGCGCTTCCAACGCACCGGCCAGCCGCGCCTTGTATTCGTCGCGCGGGATTTCCCGGGCGCCGAACTGCGCCAGATGGGCGGTGACGAACTGCGTGTCGAGCAGCCTGAAGCCGCCGAGCCGCAATCGCGCGACAAGGTGGACCAGCGCGACCTTGGAGGCGTCGGTGACGAAGCTGAACATGCTCTCGCCGAAGAACACGCCGCCGATCGCCACGCCATACAGCCCGCCGACCAGGGTGCCGGCCTGGCGGCATTCCACCGAGTGGGCGTGGCCCAGCCGGTGCAGCTCGCCGAACAGGCGTTCGATCTGCGGGTTGATCCAGGTGTCGTCGCGACCGGGCACCGGGGTGGCGCAACCGGCGATGGTGGCGGCGAAGTCACGATCCACGGCGACCGCGAACGTGTCGGCCAGCACGGTGCGGCGCAGCCGGCGCGGCAGGTGGAAGCGGTCCAACGGCAGCACGCCACGCCGCTCCGGGTCCAGCCAGAACAGGCGATCGCCGCGCCGGGTCTCCGCCATGGGGAACAGCCCGTGGCGATAGGCCCGCAGCATCAGCTCCGCCGTGATCTCCACCACCCGACGCGACATGGCAGGCATTGTGCCGCCGGCGGGGTGGCGATGGGAAGCGCCGCGGCATCACGATTGGACGCCGCGGCCGGCCGGCCGGCTCTGCTCTTCCCGTCCCTCAAAGGGAGGGGGCATCTGTCAGATGTTCAGCTCGCGACGTCGCCCGCGGCCTTGCGTGTCGCCGTCACCGCTTCTCGCGCCGCCCGCGCCATCAGTCCGCTGTCGTTGGCGATGGTGACGAAGCGGAAGCCCATGCCGATCATGCGCGCCGCGTACGCCGCCGTGCCGTTGTGGATGCCGGCGAACTTGCCGTGCCTCTTGCAACTCGCCAGCAGCTTTTCATAGATGCCGAGGATCAGCGGCTCCTCGCGATCGAGGATCGGGATCAGGCCGAGCGAAAATCCCATGTCCGACGGGCCGACATAGATGCCGCTGATGCCGGGCACCGACAGGATCTCGTCGATGTTGTCGATGCCGTCCTGGGTTTCGATCATCGGGATGACCAGAACTTCGTCGTTGGCGATCTTCTGGTAGCTGGACGCCTCGCCATACATCGCCGCGCGGATCGGCCCGTTGCTGCGCTTGCCCATCGGCGGATACAGCGAGTAGGTGGCCAGCGCCTGCGCTTCCGCCTTGTTGTTCACCATCGGGCAGATGATGCCCCAGGCGCCGCCGTCCAGCGCCTTGCCGATGATGCCGGGCTCGTTCCAGGGCACCCGCACCAGCGGGGTGATCGGATGGCGGTCCATCGCCTGGAAGCACTGCACCATCGACTGGTAGTCCTGCACGCCGTGCTGCATATCGACGGTGACGCTGTCCCAGCCGCACTGCGCCATGACCTCGGCGGAGAAGCCGGACGGTATGGCGAGCCAGCCGTTGACGCAGGCTTTCCCCGCGGCGATGCGCGCCTTGAGTTTGTTGGCCATCTGGGTGTTTCCCCGGAGTTGCGAGAGAGAGCGACAAGCTAGGCGCGGGGGTGGGGGGCGTCAACGCGGGGTGCGACGCGGCGATGTCAGCACGAAGGTCACGTACCGACCCGCCGGTAGGCGTGTGCCAGCATCTCGTCCCGGTAGATCTCGACAATCTTCCGCACGCCCTCGACGGCCTGCGGGTCGGACCGCTTCTGGTCCCACTGCCGCTTGTGCCGCACTTCCGACGGAGAAACCACCTCGAACAGCACGCAAGGATGTTTGCCGCAGCGGATCATGGCATCGGGAATGCGTGCCGTGTCACGCTGCTCGTGCTGGGGTGCAGCGCCACTACCGACTTCCGACCTGCACTCAGGATGGCCACGCAGGCGGCCGTTGAGCTCATAAGTCAGGTTGCTGAGGATGACGCCATGTTCGGGGCTGGGCGCTGCATGCGCGACAATCGTGCCGCGGACAAGCTCGTACCGCCATGCGGTACCGAACTCGGACTGGTCGGTCCGCAGGAACGCGTCGGCGTCGAGGAACGACGTGTCGCGTACTGCTGTGTCCATGCCGCGACGCTACCACAGGCCAGATCGATCTGCCACGCGCCGGCGTCCCCCGCCGGACCCGCCGATGCGGCATGCGGCGAAGCAAGGCAGTTTCAACGCGGATGCACGCCAATTCACGCGGATGGGCTGGCGGCTGGCACGTCCTTTACGGCCGCGTCTGGCACGACCAGACCTGACAAGCCTCGCCGGTGCGATGACCCCCGGCCGATCGGCGTGCATCTGCTTGCATCTGCGCAAAACCCTTCTTCCTTTCCCGCCGCCCATTACTACGCAAGCGTTCGCGGCGGGAGCCGCCGCTCCTCGGGCGGGGAATCGCTTCGTCGCGGCGCGCCTCGCGATGACAGGGGTCCGCGGTGCCGCTGCATTGCCTCATTGGCCGTTTTGCCAACCAGCCCGTCGCCGGCGTAGCCTGCACGCAATCCGAGGGAAGGGACGGGCGACATGCAAATCAACGCCGCGGTATTTCGCAAGGTGCACGAACCGCTGACGGTCGAAACCGTGGACATCGACAAGCCGTGGGGCCGCGAGGTGCTGGTGCGCACCGTCGCCACCGGTGTCTGCCACAGCGACCTGCACGTGGTGGACGGCAACGGCCGGTTCCCGCTCGACCGGCCCTTCGTGCTGGGCCATGAGGGCGCCGGAATCGTCGAGGCGGTCGGCGCCGACGTCACCAGCATGCGGCCGGGCGACCATGTCGTCGCCTGCCTGTCCGGCTTCTGCGGCACCTGCCCGCAATGCCTGAGCGGGCACCCGAATGTCTGCACCGGCGGCATCGTGGCGCGCGCGGAGGATGCGACGCCGCGGCTGTCCCAAAACGGCCGGCCGGTGCGCAGCTTCGCCGCGATCGGCAGCTTCGCCGAAAAGATGCTGCTGCACGAGAATTCCCTGGTGCGGATCGAGGCCGACCTGCCGCTGGATCGCGCCGCGCTGGTCGGCTGCGGCGTGCTGACCGGCGTCGGCGCGGCGCTGCGCAGTGCCGGGCTGCAAGCCGGGCAGACCGTCGCGGTGTTCGGTTGCGGCGGCGTCGGATTGTCGATCGTGCAGGGCGCGCGCATCGGCGGCGCGCGGCAGATCATCGCGGTGGACCAGTTCGATTCGAAGTTGGAAATGGCCAGGGCGGTCGGCGCCACGCACACGGTCAACACCACGCAGGACGACGCGGTGAAGGCGGTGCGCGCCCTGACGCGCGGGCTCGGCGTCGATCACGCGTTCGAGGCGGTCGGCATCGCCAGCCTTTGCCGCCAGGCGATCGAGAGCCTGGCCGTGCGTGGCACCGCCACCATCGTCGGCGTGCTGCCGCCGGACGCGAAGATCGAATTTCCCTGGATGGCGATCCGGCCGGAATGCAAGGTGCAGACCTCGCGCATGGGCTCGAACCAGTTCCGCACCGACATTCCGAACTACCTCGAATTCTATCGCCAGGGCCGGCTGGACCTGGACTCGATGATCAGCCGGCGTGGTCATCTGGACGACGTGAACGAGGCGTTCCGCGCGATGAAGGCCGGCGAAGTCGCGCGCACGGTGCTGATGTTCGAGTGATTCGGCGATGATGTGGGATGCGGGTTTGCCCCGCCGATTCCGCCATTATGGAAGGTGCGATCCATGCTGACCGTTACGCGCGACATGCTGCTGCCGACGGCGATCGCCGGCTCCTATCCGCGTCCGTTGTGGTTCGATACCAGCCTGAGCGGGCGTTCGTTCAAGGCGGCATTGGGTGAATCGTTGTTTCGTGAGCAATACCTCGACGCGGTGACGGCGATCATCAACGCGCAGGAGGCGGCGGGGCTGGACATCGTCACTGATGGCGACACCCGGTTCGACCTCGCGGTCGGCGGAAAATCGTGGTTCTTCTATCCGATCGAGCGGCTCGGCGGCGTCCACGGCCATCGCGACACGTCGCGCGGCTGGATGGGGCGGCACGATCTGCGGCCGGGCAAAATCCTGTGGGAGGTGCAGGAGGCGTATCAGCCTGCCATCGTCACCGACAGGCTGACGCGCGGACCATGGGAATACGCGGCGCTGTGGCAGGTGGCGCAGCGGCTGACCGACAAACCGGTGAAATTCGGTGCGATCTGCGCGCCGGCATTGGCCAGCATGCTGTGGAACGAGTTCTACGCCGACGACAAGGCGATGATCCTCGACCTGTGCGACATCATGAATGCCGAGCTGCGCGAATTGGCCGCCGCCGGCTGTCCGCTGATCCAGGTGGAGGAGCCGCCGCATCACGGCCGCTCGCTGCGGCCCGACTGCACCGACGCCGACCTGGCCTTCCTCACCGAGGCGTTCAACCGGCAGCTCGCCGGCGTGGATGCGGAGATCTGGGTGCACACCTGCTGGGGCAATCCGAACCAGCAACGCGTCTATTGGGAGGTGCCGAGCTATGAACGCGCGATGCCGCATCTGCTGCAACTGGACGCCGACGTGATCACCTTCGAATGCGCCAGCAGCGACGGGCGGGATCTGCATCTGTTCGGCAAGTACAAGACGGACAAGAAGATCGGCATCGGCGTGGTGAATCACTGCAACACCGTGGTGGAACCGCCGGAATACGTCGCCGGACTGATCCGCCGCGCGCTGGAATTCATTCCGCCCGAGCGGCTGGTGATCACCACCGATTGCGGCTTCGGCCGCGAGGGGTTGAGCCGGCGGATTGCGTATTACAAGTGCGTCTCGATGGTGGAGGGGACGAATATCGTGCGGCGCGAGCTGGGATTGCCGGAGGTGCGGGTGCGCGCGGCGGATCCGCGGCTGTACTTTGCGGGTGGGACGGACCGATAGGGATCATCGGATAAGTTTGGCGCCGCCAGTTTGCCCGTAAGGCATCCCGAGATTCCTCGTTGGTCAGGCGAGGTGCACTTCAAAGCCGGGGCATAGTTCGCGGAACTCTTGAAGTACACGCGTACGGGCGATATTGAGTTCTCTGGCAGCTCGGTCGTCCACCATGAAGGTCGGGCAGTCCGGCTGACCGCAGCCACAGTGTCGGATGGCACCGCTTTTGAGATGTTGCTCGAACGTGCGGCACAGACCGTCCACCAACCGGACGACCCGGCCGAGGGCGGCTCGTCTGCTGGCATCTCGGATGTGGTGGATCGACGGAATGCGCCGAATCTAAATTGCGTCCCGGGTTCTCCAAATACTGGTGTTCAGGGCACCGATAGTATCCTCGATTGCTTGCAGGAATGCCGGCAACGAGCTTTCCTGACGAAATGGGGTACGAAAAGCCGGGCGTTCAAACAATGCTGACGTAATCGAGATGGCCGCATCGTCGTCAATATCAGGGAATTCGTCAACGAACCGATGGAGTTCAGCCTCGGCATCAGGGAACACAATACCATTCACCAGCCGGAGGAGAAGAAACCCGGCCTGAATCCGAATCTGCTCTTCAAACTCTGTTCCCGACCAGATTTCAACATGTCCTGTACCCAATTTTCCTGCGGCCGCAGGGACAGCACCACGGCGTTCGGCTGATACGGCGGACCGACAGACAAACTGAAATGCGTCGATTCGACCTGTCGGTGCCCTGGCTGCTGCCGTCATGCCCCGTTCCGCCTTGCTCTGGGCCAGGCTGTTCCGATTTACACACCGAATGACAGTACGACGGCTGGGGCGATCATCAAAAGGCTGCATGCCAATGATATCGCGTCCTTGATCGCTTCCGGTTTGTCCGTACCAAGCCAGTTCAGACCAGCCGTCGTGGAGATGGTACGCGAACACGAGTCGCTCGAAGTCTGCGCCAGCGAAGTCCTCGAAATGAATGGGCCGGACAGCGCGGGCGATCATGATGATCTCCTCTCCCGTGATCGTGGGCCAGCCGCGTCCGGTTTTCGCGTGCGCATCCGATCGGTGCCTGGCGGCGTAACCGGTCTGATACGCACTCTCTTCGCGACCCCTGGCGTCGCCAGATCGGCCAACCCGGCCAGGTACAGCGGCTTCCGACCCGGCAACTCGGCCACGAGGCGAACACGTCCGCCCAGCGCATGCACAACCTGATCAAGCGTCGAGATCAGCATGTCGGACTGCCGCTCCATCCGCGATACAGTCGCCTGCGGCTTGTTCAATTTCCGCGCCAACTGGGCCTGAGTCTTGCCGAGCGCCTTACGCAGATCGCGCAACGACATTTCCTCGGCAATGAGCGTCTGCGCGTGAGCCTCGATCTCCGCGCGCTCCTCGGCGGTGAACCGTTCCATGAATTTTTCGAATGGTACGCCCATCATCCACCTCGCATCTTCCATCTGACTTCGGCCTTGGTCACCGGGGCCTTGTAGAAGCGGCCCTCCGCTAAGCCACGCTTGTCACCGGCCACCAACAGGATCGCGATCCGGTTTCGATCGAACGCGAATGCCCCCGCCAGACACCGCCCTCGGCCGAGAAGCGGAGTTCTTTGAGGTTGGCGATCCGGCTGCCCTTCAGCGTATCCACCGACGGGCGGCCCAATCCGGGTCCGAACTCGACGAGCAAACGGATGTGCGCGGCGAGTGCCTTCTGCACTTCAGGTGGCAGGTCATCCACTTCGGGGATCAGTTCATCGTGTAATTCCACCTGCCAAGGCATGGGGGTAACATAGCGTCGGAGCGATATGTACTCAACGCTATAGTGGGAAGCCGCTGCCGTCGGCGGCACCGTCCCGGGCCCGCTGCAAGCACAGGCTGGCGCTCCGGCCCGTTCGGTTGATGGGCGCAGGCCGCGCGCTCGGCCTCCCGAGGTTGCCCCAGCTACCATCGGGCGGGAGGCCGCGGCGCCCCGCCATTCCGCCGAACCCTCACCGATTGATCGCGCGCCGGAGGTTGTCCCTCCGCCTCCGCCGCCGTATCTCTCCGCCATGCACACTCGAATCCTGTCCCTGCTCTTGCTTTCCCTCGTCCTGGCCGTCCCCGCGGCGGCCCAGCCGAGAAAGCCGAAACCGCACGCGCATCCGGCGGCGGCGGCTTCCAATGCGCCCAGGGAGATCGCCAAATTCGAGGACTGGACGGCAGCGACCCACCAGGAAGGCGGCCAGACGGTCTGCTATGCGCTCACGCGGGCCCAGAGTTCCGCTCCCGGCCTGCCCGGGCGCGGCGAGGTGGTGCTGACGGTCACCGAGCGCCAGGCCGCGCGCGACACCGTGGCGATCGAGGCGGGCTTCGACTACGCCAAGGACGCCAGCGTCACGGTGCAGGTCGATCAGACGGGGCTGGATTTCTTCACCAGGGCGCGCGACGCCTATGCGCGCGACGGCAAGGCGGCCGTGGCGGCGTTCCAGAAGGGCGCTCGGGCGATCGCCCGCTCGCCCGGGCCGCGCGGCCAGCCGGTGACCGACACATTCAGCCTGAAAGGGTTCTCCGCGGCCTACGCGGCGATCGTCAAGGCTTGTCCGCCACCGAAGGGATGATGGTGGGAACCTCATCCGCGGCGCTCCCGGTTGGTTCGCCTCGCGATCCGACGGCGTCGATTCGCGTCGCGGCCGAACCCCGCGAAGCGGGAGACGGAGGCAACCTTACCGAGGCCGAACGCGTCCGCATCCTCGCCAAATCGGCACTGTTCGATCCGCCGCCCGCCGCGCTGCCGGACGGGCGGCGCGACCTCGTCGGCCTGTCGCGCGCCGAGCTGGCCGCCGAGTTGGCGGCGATCGGCGAGGCACTGTTCCGCACCAAGCAGCTCTGGCACTGGATCTATCACCAAGGCGTGACCGACTTCGCCCGCATGAGCTCGGTCGCCCGGCCGCTCCAGGCAAAGCTGGCGGAGCGCTTCGTCATCGGCCGCCCGGAAACCGTGACGGCGCAGACCAGCGAGGACGCAACCCGCAAATTCCTGTTCCGCTTCCGTGACGGCCAAGCCGCGGAGACGGTGTACATTCCCGACCTGGAGGAGGATCGCGGCGCGGTCTGCCTGTCGTCGCAGGTCGGCTGCACGCTGTCCTGCCGCTTCTGCCACACCGGCACCCAGACCCTGGTGCGCAACCTCGGCGCAGCCGAGATCGTCGGCCAGTTCATGGCCGCGCGCGACGCCTACGGCGAGTGGCCCTCGCCCAAGGGGGAAACGCCGCGTTTGCTTTCCACCATAGTGCTGATGGGCATGGGCGAGCCGCTGTACAACTACGCGAATGTCGCCAAGGCGATGACGATCGCGATGGACGGCGAGGGCATCGGTCTGTCGCGCCGGCGCATCACGCTGTCCACCTCGGGCGTGGTGCCGATGATGGACCGCGCGGGGACGGAACTGGGCGTGAACCTCGCGGTGTCGCTGCACGCCGTGCGCGACGACCTGCGCGACGAGTTGGTGCCGCTGAACCGCAAATATCCCATCGCCGAGCTGATCGCCGCGTGCCGGCGCTACCCCGGCGCGTCCAATGCGCGGCGCATCACCTTCGAATACGTCATGCTGCGCGAGGTCAACGACAGCGCGGCGGACGCGCGCGAACTGGTGCGGCTGATCGCGGGCATTCCCGCCAAGGTGAATCTGATCCCATTCAATCCCTGGCCCGGCAGCACCTATCAGGCTAGCACGCGGCCGGTGATCGAGCGGTTTGCCCGGATTGTGAACGATGCCGGGTTTGCCGCGCCGGTGCGCTCGCCGCGCGGGCGCGACATCCTGGCGGCCTGCGGCCAGTTGCGCACCGAAAGCCGCCGGGAGCGGCCCGCCGCCTGAGCAATCTTGCGGCTCCCCCTGCCTCAAGGGGAGACGGCCTGTCAGCCGCCGGTCGCGGTCTTCACCATGTCCGCCAGCGGCATCAGCCAGGCCGAGGTGCCCTTCGCCACGTAGAGCAGGAGAGGCAGTGCCTATGCCGGCGCGAATACGCCCTCCTGCATCGGTTCGGGCGCCGGCGCGAGTGTGGTCGGGGGCCGCGCAAACATCGCGTCGCGTTGCAGCACCGGCACCACCCGGTCGGCGAACAGCCGCATGCCCTGCTCGGCTTCTTCGTGCGGCATGCCGCCGAACGAGAACTCGGTGATCAGGTGGTCCAGCCCGCTAAGCTTGTGCAGTTCGGCGATCTTCTGGATGCAGTCGTCGGGCGTGCCGACCACCTGGATGCTGACATAGAACTCGGTCGCCTTGGCCTGGCGGGACGGCTCCTTCATCTTCGCGTAGGTCTGCCCGATCTTCTCATACGACTCGTAGCCTTTGACATCCGTCAGGTGGCCGTCGGAGAAATGGTAGTGGCTGTCGATCGACTCCCACTTCCGGCCAAGCCACTGCATGGCGCGGTCCTGCGCCTCGGCGCGCGATTCGGCGCAGGAGACGTTGGTCAGGATCATCGGCGGACGGGGGGAGAAACCTTCCTGCGCGGCGACCGCGCGATAGCGGTGGATGTCCGCGGCCGCCTTCGGCCACTCGTTCTGCATGATCACCAGCATGGAGAACCCGAGCTTCGCCATCACATCGACTGAGTCGGGGCTGACCGCGGTGCCGTAGAAGCGCCGCTCCGGGTGGGAAACCGGGCGAGGGCGGATGGCGGTGCGGGGAATCTGGAAATACTCGCCGTGGAACTCGAAGCTTTCCTGCGCCAGGGCGCGTTGCACGATCTGCGCGGCTTCGATGAAGCGCGGGCGGGCCTCGCCCATCGGAATGCGGAACCCCTCGTATTCCACGCTCGCGGCGCCGCGGCCGAAGCCGAACAGGCAGCGCCCGCCGCACATGATGTCGAGCAACGCGATCTGTTCGGCAACCCGGATCGGGTCATGCCACGGGAGAACGATGACCGACGTGCCGAGCTGGATGCGCCTGGTGCGGCCGGCGTACCAGGCAAGCAATTGCAGTGGCGCCGGCGACATGGCGTAGCCGGTGAAATGGTGCTCCAGCGCGAACAGCGAGTCGAAGCCCAGCGGCTCGACCAGGTCGCCCATCGCCATGTGCTCGTGCACCACCGAGGCGTCGGATCGGCCCGGCTGGCACAGCATGTTCAGCGCCATTCCGACTTTCATGGCTGCGTTCCTCCTGATTACCTTGCGGTGTGGGACGGTACTTCCGGGTAGCGCAGGGGTCAAACGGCGATGCGCTCGATGATGCCCTGGCCCACGAATTGGGGTTGCGCTGCGAAGCGGAGCACGCCCTTGCAACGCCGGTTCGGGGCCGTTGTATGATCCGCGAGTTGACCACCGGCCTGGCGGCCGACCCGCGGCTGAATGAAACTGGCGGGACCGGGGCGGCCGAGCAATAGTTGCTGGTTCGCCGGCAGCGAGGTCGGTCTTTCCTTGGTGCAGGACAGCCCGGTTGCGAGTTTGACCCGGGGACCTCGGAGCACCCCGCCTGGAGCCAAGGGGCAGCGATGCCCCCGGAGCCCGCTTGTTAGAGTTCACCGTGAAGGAGGTCCCCACGCCGGCGGCATTGGCATGGAGGGAACCATGGAAGCGATCCATGATCGGGTTGCCGGCCTTGATGTGCACAAGAAGTCGGTGGTGGCCTGTGTTCGTTTGAGGGCCGGCAAGCAGGTGGAGCGGGAGTGCCGCACGTTCGATACCACGACGGCAGGTCTGGAGGCGCTGCTGGAGTGGCTAGAGCAAGCCGGATGCACGCATGTCGCGATGGAGGCGACCGGCGTCTACTGGCAGCCGGTATGGCGCATCCTGAGTGAGGGTGAGTTCGATCTGGTGCTGGCCAATGCGGCGCACATCAAGAACGTGCCGGGTCGCAAGACCGACATGAACGACGCGATGTGGATTGCCGATTTGCTGGTCTGCGGCCTGATCAAGGCGAGCTTCGTGCCGGCGCCGGAGATGCAGGACCTCCCGACGTTGTTGCGCACCCGCAAGCAGCTGGTGCGTGAGCAGACCCGGCATGTGCAGCGCATGCAAAAGGCACTGGAGCAGGCCAACATCAAGCTGGACGGGAAGATCAGCGACATCGTGGGTGCCAGCGGCCGGCGGATGATCGAGGCGATGATCGCCGGCGAGAGCAATCCGGAGGTGCTGGCGGCGCTGGCCGACCGGCGGGTAAAGGCCACGCGTGCCGAGCTGCGGGAGGCACTGCGCGGGCATCTGAGCGACACGCACCGCTTCCTGCTGCAGACCCATCTGACGCAGTGGGACTAACAAGAAAGAAGCGGAAAACTTGCTCCGTTCTCCGGGAAAGGAAGAAAGTTCTTTCATCCAGCCGCGGGTCGGCCGCCAGGCCGGTGGTCAACTCGCAAGGCTCTTATAGCGTTTATTGTTGGTAGGGTCCCATTCCGATGGCCCCGAGGATCATAGCGGTCGCCGTGGCGTTCTGTCCCAACGCCTCCAGGGTCCGGCGCCAGCCGAGATAGTTCGGCAGGTTTT
>Ga0307372_10003034_pt1 | contig 27280 bp, 24 predicted proteins | sample OX1MG_FD_202533 | JGI IMG/M metagenome (GOLD analysis project Ga0307372, IMG submission 202533) | Soil microbial communities from Risofladan, Vaasa, Finland - OX-1 | ecosystem: Environmental > Terrestrial > Soil > Coastal area > Acid sulfate soil | place: Finland: Risofladan, Vaasa | collected... | reverse complement strand
TGCAGGTCGATCCGTGAATTTGCTGGCGATTGCGAGCGAGGTCGCCTAGCTAGGTGAACGGCTTCGGGAAACGCGACGGGGGCGACGACGATCCCAGACTTCGGCGCCACTGCGGCACGGCTGAACGCGCCTGGCCGTCTATCTACCCAGAAATGCCTTCCGATGACGAACCACCGGTTTCTCTCAATCCCCGATTCACGAAGCAGCCGAGGAGCGGGCCAACGCTCCAGGGTGTCGGCTCCGATTCAGGCTCCCGATCGCTGCGCTCACTTCGTCTGCAGCCTTCCGAACCTTGCTTCCCATTTCTCGGAGCATCTCGAAGTCCCACACCTCGTCGATGGAAGCCACGGTCAGTGCGTAGCCCACGGCCTCTCCATCGAAGATCGGAGCCTGCAGCGAACGGATCGAAAGCGAGTCAACACCATCTTCTGAGCCGACTAGATATTCGTCCGGTGTCAGCAACGACATCCGTTTCGCCTGGATTCGCCGAAGGTCTTCGAGCGTGGTCGTCGTCTGGATATCACGCATCACCTGAGCAAGCTGGGCTTCCACTGTGCTCTTGAGGGTGGCCACGAAACCCCGTCTCTTGATGAGTTCCAGATCTGCCGCCAACTCCTCGCAACGCTCAACACTGACCACGGTGCCCCGCTCGAACCATCTCTTCTGTTGCTGCGGATCCTGCCACGCCACGAAAAGGGAGCCGAACGGAGGGGAGCATGGCGATTTCGAGCCAGGTCGGTTCCATAGAGTGCCCAACTCAGAAGGCCCCGTGGAGGCCAGGACGACGATCTCGTCTCCGACCAGGGTGCTCAGCACGCACTCGCGACCAAAATCGGAGGCCAGTCGCTCCATGATCGGGCGCGCAAAGCTGACTTCTGGAAGAGCCTGGGCGGCGGCCTCCCCCAGAACGATGACGGTCGGGCCGATGCCGTAACGGAGGTCGATCGGTGAGCGGAAGACCCATCCAGCCCGACGCAACGTCCGGATCAATGTGTATGTCGTGGACTTGTTCAACCCGACTCGCCGAGCGATCTCGGCGACCGTGAACGTCTCGGTGGGCCGGGTGGCCAGAAATTCGACAATCGCGATGGCACGCGCCGCGCTGTTCGAGAAGGACCCATCCGACGACACACTCGCCCCTCCGTCCGCTTGCGCACCTTTGGGCTATGCCCAATCAAAGACGGTCGTCTCCGACCTAACAAGCCTAATAGGGCCGCGTCGGGTTCCAAAAGCCAAGCTGTCCCGGGCTCTGCGGCGACGCAGGTCGGAGAGGAGGCGAAGGCTCCCGCCGGCGGCTTCGTTCATTGTGTCCAACCGCCCACCGGGAAGCAGTTGGACGCTGCCCCCAACGACCCGGCATCGCGCTCGGCCGCAACTGGTGCGGGGTGGGTGTCATGCTGCCGGTGATCCTGATACCAGTGGCTTTCGTTCAGATGACACACGAAGCGCGCGGACAGTTGATGACGATACGCTCATCATTGGACCGTCGCCGCTCACGGCCCTAGGCATTTTCTGTCCGACTCCAGCCACCCCCCGTCTGGGGTCGGACAGAAAGCACCTAGGAGATTTTGGGCCCTCGTTCCAGGGTGGATTCCGGCGCACCTTCGTCAACGAGACTTAGGTCGTCGTCGAAAGGAAGTAGACCGGTGCGCGACGAGGCCGGGTTGCTCCGGTCGGGCACAGAAGGCGTCTGACAAGTATGCTTCGCAGCATCATCGGGTCTGCGCTGGAGAGGTACGTATTGTCCGAGAAATTCCAACAAATCGACTCGGTGGCGGCCATCCGGAATCGCATTGATCATCCGATCATCGATGGCGATGGCCATCTGGTGGAGTTCGTTCCGCTGCTGTTGGACTTCGTGCGGGAATGCGCTGGGCCGGAGGTCGCGCGCCACGTCCGAAAGCTGACGTTGGAGCGCGACGAGAAGCGTCCAGCTTCCACCTCATGGGGGACCCCGACCAAGAACACGGTGGATCGAGCAACGTCGTTGCTACCCGAACTTCTGAGTCAACGGCTCGACCAGTTCGGCATCGACTTCGCTTTACTCTATCCGGGCGTGCCGCTGATAATGCTCGGCTTTCAAGACGAGGAGATCCGCCGCGCTGTCGCTCGAGCCGCAAACATGTACTACGCCGAGGTGTTCGGTCCCTACAGCGATCGGATGGTCCCGGTCGCCGTCATACCGACTTTCACACCTGATGAGGCGATCGAAGAGCTCGACTACGCCGTGGGTGAGCGAGGCCTGAAAGCCGTCGTTCTCGAAGGGGTCATCTCGGAGCGGGGGCCGACAGGTGAGCTAGGGATACGCAGCCTCGGTCACGGCAGCCCGTACGACTACGACCCAGTATGGGAACGATGCGCGGCTCTCGGAGTGGTGCCGACTTTCCACACCCCGGGCCGCGGGCTCGCGTCACGGACATCGCGCACGAACTACGTCTACAACCACTTGGGCCACTTCGCCTGGGCGCAAGAGGCGGTCTGCCGATCGCTCATCTTCGCTGGTACGCCGCGACGCTTTCCGGATCTCCCTTTTACCTTCTTGGAAGGCGGTGTCAGCTGGGGCTGTCAGCTCTTTTCCGACATGCTGAGCCACTTCGAAAAGCGCAACCGCTCAGCCATGTCGAATTACGATCCGTCCAACATAGACGTGCCACTCATGCTGGAACTTTTTGACCGCTATCCATCCGATCAGATGCAGCCCTTCCGATCGGACTTTGAGGCGACGCTTCGGCCGCTCACGGGATCCGGGGGGACCGTGTCTCTCGACGACGTAGACGATTTCAAGGAGTCGCTGATTACGTGCGACTCGGACATCATCGACATGTTCACCCGGCAGTTCCACTTCGGGTGCGAAGCCGATGACCCTCTCACATCGCTGGCCTTCCGGTCCGACCTCCTTCCCTCCGGGACCCGCATGAAGCCGATCTTTGCCTCCGACATAGGTCACTGGGACGTCCCCGATATGCGTCACGTCCTGGAGGAAGCCTGGGAGCTCGTCGAACACGGTCGCATCGATGAGGAACAGTTCCACGAATTCACCTGTACGAACGTCGCCACCATGCTCCAGTCGGTCAATCCAGACTTCTTCGCCGGTACTGTTATCGAACACGACCTCACCTCATTGCTGGGCGACCCCGCCGGAGTAGTTCCGACAACACACTCTGCGACGCCGATGCGACACGATGACTGAACGATTCATAAGCGACGCCGGTCAGCGCACCGGGGCGGAGTTGATGGGTGAAGGTGGCCCCGAGGCCTTTGAGGCAAACGCCCAGAGGTGGGTCACGAGGGTCGACGAGAGTTGGGCGCGCATCCTGAGCAATTTCGTCATAAACGGCATGTACAGCCGCGACGTTCTGCCCACCTCCACGCGGGAGCTCTGTGCGGTCGCAGCGCTTACCGTTCTTGCTCGCCCCGATGAGCTCGAGGCGCATATTCGTATGGCCCTGCGTACCAATCCACCCGACGAGGTGAGGGAGGTGATACTCCAGATGGCGGTCTACGGTGGCGTGCCTGCGGCGCTGGAAGGCATGAAGATCTTCGAGCGCACGCTTGAGGAGAACGGCCCGCACGCGCCAGTCTGAGCCGTCAGGCCCTGAGTCGACGAGATGTCAACCGGAGTGCCCGTCGAGGACGAGCAACGCGTCGTCTGCCTTAGTCCCTGAACATCAGGTGCTCGGCGGAGTGGCAGGAGTGAACCGGAAGAGCCTTTCGGCATTCCCTCGTTGGATCTTGTACTGCGTCTCTGGCGGGAAGCCGGAGAGAAGCTTCTTCGCCACGCCGATGCAGTCGGGCCAGGTCGTATCGCTGTGGGGGTAATCGGTCTCGAGCATCACGTTGTCCTCACCGATGATGTCGAGAGATCGCAGGCCGGAGGACTCCTCAATGAAGCAACCGAAGACATGGTCGCGGACCGTAGCTCGGACGTCCAGCTGGTCCAGGTTGGCCATCACCTGATTGGTTTCCACGGCGTTGTTGTAGAAGGCGGCCGATGTCTTCTTTGCCCAATGGCGCTGCTTGTCGATCACCTGCTCGGCCCGCTCGATGAAGTAGGGCATCCACCCGATGTTCCCCTCCGACAGGGCGATCTTGAGCCCGGGCATACGCTCGAAATAGTCGCTGAACACCCAGGCCAACATCGTTCCGGCCGCCCGAACGGCACCGAAGGTCAGGTTGGCCAAACCGGGCGCATCCGTCGAGATGACCGGCATGGTGGAAGACGATCCCACGTGCATGCACACGACACATCCGGTGTCCTGAGCAGCCGCCATGACCGGGTCCCAATACCGACTGGGGTCGTGGATGGTCGGAAGACCCAGAGGCTCGGGGTTCTCGGAGAACGCGAAGGCAGTAGCGCCCTTGGCCGCGCACCGCTCGATCTCCTTCGCCGCCGCAGGAGGATCCCAGAGCGGGATGATGATCAATGGGATGAAACGACCGGGAGCGGATCCACACCACTCATCGATCATCCAATCGTTGTACGCCCGCACGCAGAGGAGCGCGAGTTCTTTGTCGTCGGCCTCCCAGAAGATCTGACCACAAAAACGAGGGAACGACGGGAAACACAGCGAGCCGAGAATCCCGCCTCGGTCCATGTCCTTGACACGTTCGATCGGGTCGTACGCGCCGGGATGCATCTCCGAGTAAGGCACCGGGTCGGGTGAGAATTCCTCCTTGCGCTTCCCCACCGTGACAGACAATCCCGAGGTTGGGACCTTCTTGTCCTCGTATACCCAAGAATCGTCATCCAGTAGTCGAGGGCCGACATCTCGGTACCTGGAGGGGAGCCGATCGACCCATACGTTCGGAGGCTCGATCACATGATCATCGACCGATACCAGCCAATCCAACTCGGGTGCGTTTGCTTCCATAGCTCCCCTTTTCCGCATTGCTCGGTGGCACTCATTGTACGCCCCACAGAGGCGCGTGAGGACTCAGTTGACCCAGCACTAACGTGTCCGGCGTGCAGTCGCCGAGGTGGGAGGTAGTCCTCGAGGGTTACGGCCGGCTAGAGGGACCGTGCTTCGATTCGGTCGGAAACTTCTACTTTTCAGACATGCGGCCACCCGGGAAGGTCTACCGGCTGGATCCTGACGGCCGGGTTACTCCTTTGCTCACACGCGAACACGTCGGAGGCCTCATACCGCATGCGGCAGGGGGACTGGTGGCAACGGGCCACACGGTGGCACTGGTGCAACAGGACGGCGAAGAGAACACCTTGTTCGGACCCGTTGGCGGATGGGGATTCAACGACCTGACTACAGATGCAGCCGGAAACGTGTTCGTGGGCATGCACGGCGAGCGTCCGACGGCGGGGCCCCCGAAAATCAGTGCGTCTTTGTGGCGCATCGAGCAGGGTGGCCATTTCAGCCGCTGTTATGACGGCATCGGCCTGACCAACGGCCTTCGGGTATCACCCGAAGGGGACCGCCTTTACCACAACGACACAGTGGCGAAGGTCGTCTGGGTCAGCGACATCAACGAGGAAGGCATGCCGGTCAACCGCCGTCTCCATCACGAACTTCAGCACGGCACGCCGGATGGTATGGCGATGGACGAAGCGGGATGTGTATGGGTCGCGGCGATCACCGCCGGCAAGTTGGTTCGCATCACTCCAGACGGTAACGAGGACTACACCCTCGACGCCCCGAGCAAGTGGGTGGCGTCCGTGTGCTTCGGCGGCGCCGACGGCCTTGACCTGTACATCGTGACTTTCGGAGGTGAGCCCTACGATCCCGAGCGGTCCGGCGGGGTGTACCGGACACGGGTCAGCGTGGCCGGAGCCCGCTCGTACCCCGCTCAAATCTGACTCCATCTTGTTGGCCAGTCCCCACGTCACCGACGGGCGCCGCGGAAAGCGGGAACGGTCAGGCGTGTCCCTGGACTCTCAGGCGCCCGCCAAAGGCAGTTTGTGTGGTGGCCACTTCTCCGGGGGATCCACATAATCCGTCTTGTAGAACGTGTGGGCGCGGAAATCGGCGATGGAGGCCCCCTCTGGTCCGGCCCAGAACGAGTACGGCGTGCCCGCGCTGCGATAGACCCCCTCGCCGGCCTTCAACACCCGGTTTCCATGGTGCACTTCACCTTCGATGATGAATTCTATGTAGTCCACGTCATGGCGATGGGTCGGCAGGAGTGTGCCCGGAGCCAACGTGATGATTGTCAAGCTCAACCCGTCAGTGTCGGGATTGGAGACCATGATCTTGCGGCCCGCTCGCCCGGAAAAGTACCCCACCCCTCCAGGGGGCCGGCTGGCGCCCGTGGGGTCGGGATCAAGAGGGGCGATCTTCTCGTCTTCCGAACTGTGCCGCACGTCGAAAAAGACAGAGCGGTGTTTCTTAGGCGCCTGCATCACACCTTCCCTTCTTCCTATGCGCTGCGATTAGCGCTCGCGAACTGTGGTGTTACTGGTGTGCCGTCCCGAACGTATGACGATCCCGGGCGAATCACCCGTGGGATTGCCGTCGGTGAGCGCCTGAACACCATTGACCAACACGGTCTTGACCCCGATGGGATCGGCCAGCAGGCGCTTGTTGTCGCCCGGAAGATCGAATGCGGTCCGGGTTGGCGACGACCCCACGGTCTCGGGATCGAAGAGGACCAGGTCGGCCTGGAAGCCCTCGGCGATACGGCCGCGGCCGGTGAGCCCGAACAGCCGGGCGGGAACGTCGCTCATCAACTGGACCGCTCTCGGCATGCTCACGAGGCGACGGCCGCGGAGGCAATCAGCGAGGAACCGCGTCGGGTAGGCGGAACCGAGCATCCGATCCAGGTGGGCCCCTGCGTCCGAGCCGCCGAGCAGGACGTCGGCATCCGCCCACAGCTCCTGGCGCAGCTTCCAATCGGCGTCGCTGTCGGAGCCGGGCATCGGCCACAGCACGGTGCGGAGTTCGTCGGCGGCGACAATATCTACGATCGTCGTGAAGGGATCCTCGCCCTTCTCGGCAGCGATCTGCCCGACGACGCGGTGGCGATACGGCTCGTTCACCTCGCTGAAAACGTCCCCGATCATGTAGTTGGAGAAGTCAGCCAGGCGCTCGAGTATGGATCCCTTAGCCGACGCCAGCATGCGTCCCCTGACCTCCGGGTCGCGCAGGCGGCGGATCCGCTCGGGCACCTCTATGTTCAGGATGTCCCGCCAACCGGGGATGATCCACAGGGCACAGTACGTGAGAAAACTCATGTTCTGGTCGGCGAAGACCGGCATGGTCAAGGCCACCACCCGGCCGCCCACCTCCCGGGCACGCCGCGAAGGTCCGAGCTGGTGCTCGACACGCTCGGCCTCGGCGGCACTCGCCGAGAGCACATTCCAGTTGAGGGGACTGTTGGCCAGCCTGCTCATCTTGGCAAGGAACTCGACCTCATCGTCGTTGAACCGGCCGATACACCCCTCGGTGATCAGCTCCAGTGACGTCCCATCCCGGTCGGCAAGCACCCCGCACAGACGCAGCAGCTCGACCTCGGAGGCCCAGCGGCTCGGCACCGGTTGCCCCTCGCCGTCGATATGGGTCGACGACCGCGACGTCGACAGGCCGAGGCCGCCCTCGTCCACTGATTGTTCGAACAACGTGACAATCCGCTCCAGCTCTTCGGGCGTGGCCTCCCTGGCGAAATCTTCCCCCATGACATAACGCCGCAATGCGGAATGGCCCACCATGAAGCCAGCGTTCACGGCGATTGAACCGTCCAGGGCATCCAAGTACTCTCCGAAGGAGTCCCAACTCCATGGCACACCGAGCTCGAGCGCCGTCAATGGCATGCCCTCGACCTGCGCCATCATCCGCCGGGTGTAGTCAGCGTCCCGATCCTTCAAGGGAGCCAGGGTAAATCCGCAATTGCCACCGATCACCGTCGTCACGCCGTGCCAGACCGACGGGGTTGCCAATGGATCCCAGAACAATTGAGCGTCATAGTGGGTGTGCGGATCGACAAAACCCGGGCTGACCACGAGTCCGTCCGCATCCAACGTTTTCACGGCCGCCTCATCGATCGACCCGATCGCAACCACCCGACCCCCGTGCACCGCGACGTCCGCTCTTAGCGGGTCCGACCCGCTACCGTCCACAACGAGCCCGCCCCTGATCACCAAATCGATCATGCCCGTTGACCCCCTTACGATGCGGTTGACAGTGCGGGCTGACAACTCCAGTTGAAGAGGCGCTCGGCGTTGCGCACCGTGATCATCTCAGCTTCGTCTGCGGGGACGTCCGCGAACAGCTCATCCACGATCTTCTGAGTGTTGGGCCACACGCAGCTGGAATGCGGATAGTCGCACTCCCAGAGGATCCGATCGATACCGATGTCATGGCGGACCCGGAGCCCATAAGGCTCCTCGATCAGGCAGAACCACATGTTCTTACGGCAGATGTCGGAAGGCAGAACATCGTCGGTCCCGCTCCAGTACTTGTGTCGTTTGTACATCCGGTCTGCGCGTTCGAGGGCACCGGGGACCCAGTTGATCCCACCCTCCGAGTAGACGATCTTGATATCCGGGAACTTGCGGGGCACGGGGCTGTACATCATCCCTAAGGCGTGCGTGATGGTCGGTACGAATCCGAGAGCGACATTCAGGCTGGGGTTCGCTTCAGGAGGCGTGTAGGGTCGCCAACCGCTCGAGCCAATGTGCATACAGACGGCCGTACCCGACTGCTCGCAGATGTCCCATACCGGATCCCAAAAGCTGTCGTAGTAGGAGGGCAAACCCAAGAGGCTGGTCTCTTCCGGGATTGAGATGGCGCGGAGACCTCTGTCGAGATTCCGCTCTATCTCCTTGGCAGCCAAGGTTGAATCCCAGAGCTGAACGATGGCCATAGGTATGAACATCTCCGGAGCGGCCGCACACCACTCGTCGAACATGAAGTCGTTCCACGCCTGCACACAGACGTCTGCCAGCTGGCGGTCCTTGAACTCGGGGAAGAGAGCCCCTCCAAAGCGTGGCAGAGTCGGGAAATTGAGGCTCGCCATGATTCCCTCCGCCCGGAGATCCTCGGCGCGAGCCTTGGGGTCGTAGCAACCCGGGATCATGTCGCAGAATCGCACCGGATCGAAACTCCACTCCTCTTCCGGCTTTCCTGCGACTGCATTCAGACCGATCGTCGGCATTTTGGTGCCCTCGACCACCCAAAATTCCATCTCACCGTCGTCGACCACATGGGGGGCGTCCTCGAGGAACTTTCGCGGCACCCGTTTGGACCAGACATCTGCCGGCTCGACAATGTGATCGTCAGCGCTAAAGAGTGTCCTCACGTTATGTTGCCTCCCTTATTGAGGGTTGTTCATCACCCTCAGCGGTCCATGGACCCGACCCCCGAGAAGAGACGCCTTGCGAGACTACCTCGGTTCACCGGGTGTCCGCCCTGGTCGGTCAGCCCTCGGCGCTCCGGGACGGAGCGTAGGCCCAGTTCGGTCACTCGAGACCGTCGGCTTCGAGGTTCCCGAGCTCGTCGTCGGGCGATACGAGGCGCAGCTCCATGCTCGCCGGCCCAGCGCTCTCCATGTGATCGCCGACGTCGCAATGGAGCAATCCCCACTGCCGATTTAGGGTCGGTCGACACGACGCGCAGGACGCCCTCGCTTCACTGCGGCAAACCTTTTAGATGGTCACGCGTGAAGCCCCAGGGAGAGTGCACCGTCACCCCGCCGTCCACGGCCAGTGTCTGACCAGTGACGCGAGCGGCAAGATCTGAACAAAGGAAGAGGACTGCATTGGCAATGTCACGGGCGCGTGGGGCAGCGAGAGGGTTTATCCCGTTCACGTCATATTCACCTTCGGGCTGATCCTCGTTGCCACCTCCTACGTTGCCTGGCGCGACCGCATTCACCCGGATGCCCCAGTGGCCGTACTCATCAGCGAAGGTTCTGACGAGAGAGATCACTCCCGCTTTCGCTGCGCCGTAGTGAAGATGGAACGCCGACGCGCCGATCCCGTCAACGGACGCGAGGGCGGCCAGCGCTCCCCCGGTACCTTGCTCGATCATCCGCCCACCGGCGGAGCGGAAGAGGTAGAAGACGTGTGTGAGGTTGTTGGCGATGATGTAATCCCAATCCTGATCGGTCGTCTTGTGGGCTTCCTCCCAGACGGTCCTCCCGATGATGTCAACGCAGACGTCGATCCCGCCCAGTTGCGCGACGGCTTCGTCCAGCGCCCGCTCGACCTGGGCGGAATCGGTCATGTCGGCGACAATCGGAAAGGCCTTCCCACCCGCCTCCGCTATGGCGTCTACGGTGCCTTGGGCCCGCCCCTCGTCGATGTCGATGCACGCAACTGTCGCGCCTGCTTCGGCAAATCGCAGGGAGGTCAGTCGCCCGTGCCCGGCCCGTTCTGGGATGTAACCGGCACCGGATACCACCACTCGCTTGCCACTCAGTCCGAGATCAATCACTTGAGTCCTCCAATCATCACGGTCATGACGTTACTCCTCCGCACTGCGACCTTTTCGAAGTCGGGCCAAGCGAAATTCCGACTCAACGTTGGGTATCGTTGGGCGTTCCAGGGCGATGGGCGCCCCATTCATGCCCGGATGGAACTCGCACCACCTCGGGCTCGGGAATACCTCACGCCAGCTCGTGGTCAGGAGGCTCGCGATAGGGGCCGGCGAGGTGGCCGCCATCCACCGGGATGGCCGCCCCGGTGACGTAGCTGGACTCATCGCTCGCCAGAAACAACACGACGGAGGCCACTTCCTCGGGAAGCCCCATGCGTCGGATCGGTTGGAACTGCATCAGCCTTTCGAGTCGAGGACGGGCCGGGCTGTCCGGCCCTCCCAGCATCGGCGTGTCGATCACGCCCGGATGGACGGAGTTGACCCTGACCCCCAAGGGGCCAAGTTCGATCGCCGCTGCCTTGGTCATCCCGGTGACCGCGAACTTGCTGGCGACATAGCTCGTCATGCCGAGCATGCCGGCCAGTCCGTCGATCGACGAAATGTTGATGATAGAGCCGTTGCCGCTCGCCACAAGCGCCCGTTTGGCGCACCGCATGCCGTAGTAGACGCCGTTGAGATTGACGTCGATGATCTGGGTGTGTTCCTCGAGCGCCATTCCGTCGAGGGTCCCCACGGCGCCTATGCCGGCGTTGTTGACGAGGACGTGCAGTCCACCGAACCGCTCTACCGCGGAGGCCACCGCTCGGTCCCACTGTTCAGGAGATCGGACGTCGAGCGGCTGGAAGAGGGCTTGATCCTCCAACTCTTCCGCTAACGCTTCTCCCTCATCTACGCGAACGTCACAGATCACGACCTTCGCACCCTCCGCTGCGAACAGACGCGCCTCGGCCTCCCCCTGGCCGCGGGACCCACCCGAAATGAGAGCTACCTTGCCGTCCAGACGTGCACCCACAAATCCCCCCTCGGATCACATTGCCTTTACCAAGTTTGCTCGGCCACCGTAACCATAAGCCCGCACACCGTCTGGATCGCCTGGACCGCTATGGTGGCGAGAATGTCTCCAGGACGGAGGACGGGATGTGGTGGCGGTGGTGAACTGCTTCCGATTCCTCGGGGGCTGAGCATGGGGCCCGTGTCGTCATGATCGTCGACGCGCATCAGCATGTCGGCGACCTGGCCGACGCCCTCTCGTACGACGGTCGGGAACCCACCCGACAACCCGATGTTGAAGAAGACGCCGAAGCTCGCCTTGTCCACATGGATGCGCTGGGGGTCAGATGGGCCGTACTACAGCCTTCACATGGCTACACGAGATCGGATGGCCTGGCCGACACGCAAAGGGTGAACGACCAGATGACGCGCTATCGCGACTACGCCCCGGATCGCTTCTGCGTGCTGGGTACGACTGAGCCGATGCACGGCCAGCGGGGTGTGGAGGAGGTCGACCGCCTGCATCATTTGGGTCTGAAGGGCGTAGCTTGGCACCATCGGTTCCAGGGATGTTTCATCGACAGCAGGTGGATGTGGCCCACCCTCGAGCGGATGACTGCGCTTGGGCTCGTACCGCTCGTACACGTAAATGCAGAGTCGAGCATGGAAGCTCATTGGCGGCTGCAACGTCTGGCCGTCGACTTTCCCAACCTCACCTTCTTGGCCATGGACGGCTTATGGACCTATGAGCGAGCGCGACACGCGATGATCACGGCTACGACGACCCCGAACGTGATCTGGGACATGGGTGGGCCGGTGTGCTACATATCAGCCGAGGAGTGGGTGGAACGCAACGGCTCCACGACGCTTTGCTTCAGCACGGGCACCAGCTACGGTCCACATGGGCCGGTGAGCAAGCCCCCTCTCCTTTCAATGCTTCAGGCGGCTGTCATGTCGGAGGAAGATCGAAACAACATCCTGGGAGGTAACGTCGCCCGCGCATTCAACCTCACGCCATGAGTGCCGTTTGCGGTCTGCCCGGTCATCCACGGCAATGCGGTACTAAAACACGCTGATGCCGTCGAGGGCGCGCTCGCGACGCGAGAGGGCCCGAAGCACGGTGAGGTCCCCGTGCACCGAACGGGACCCATCGACGAGCGCGTCGACAGCGGTCGTAAGCGCCAGCGCGGGAGGTGCGTTGACGAGCCCCACGCTGCAGGCCAGATCGTCGCTATGCACGATCAGTTCGACGACCCGTGTCGCCAGGTACGCAGAAAAGGAAAGGCTGTGTCCCCCCACGTCCATCGCGGCAGGCAGTCCACGCTGCAGCAGACCTTCGACGCGTCGAGTCCTGTCGTCGTAGGCGCGGTGGACATCCTCCCACCCCCACGCTGCCACATGAGCCCCATCCATCCTCACCTGGCTCTGCTCCGGGAGATCGAGATCCGCCGCAGTTTGGACGCGCATCCATGTCCAACCCACCGGCTTCGCTGCGGGTGCCTGCTCACTCACCCTCCCGCTGTCCTCGAGACGCTTGCCAACTCGACGGACAATGAGGAACATGTGGCCGCAAATGTCGCCCACGGTCATCATTTCCACGGCACTCGGGCGCGCCCAGGCGAGACGGACTTCGTTGGAAGCGAGAACGGTGCCGGCGTGCCGGCTGGCTTCGAGAAAGGCCTCGACCGTTGTCGCGTCCGGAAACGACTTCACGGAGTGTGACCTCGACCAACGCAGGTCATGGCACCGCTCTGCAGCCGACGTTGTCCACCTCGAGACCATACCGCGCGGCCTAACCGCTTCTGCGACGGAGTCCATTCCACAAAGATTGCAACCACCTGTCCAGCGGCGGCACCTCGTTACCTGATTGGGTCGAGATCGCCCTCGATGGAGTCGGCCATCATGCGCGTGCTCCCGCCTTCGTCAACGGCGGCGCGCTGGTGGAGCCGCCGGTCGGCGGGGGCGTACGGCACGCAAGGGATGAAGAGGTCGAAGAGGAGTCATTGACTTCCCGTGTGGGCCGCTCGTAAACCCTCACCTGGTAAGTTCGATCGATGACGGGCCCAGGCCCGTGTCCCGCCGATAGGGAGGGGAAGTCGAGTGCATGACGTGGTGATACGCGGTGGGTCCGTTATCGACGGAACCGGGGCGGGAAGGCGCACCGCCGACGTGGCGATCCAAAGTGGAAGGATCAGAGCCATCGGCCGGGAGGTGGGCAGCGGCCGGCGCACGATTGACGCGGACGGACTTATCGTGGCGCCAGGCTTCATTGACGTGCATACGCACCTCGACGTTCAGGGCTTTTGGGACTCGGCGCTTACTCCTTCGCCGCTGCACGGGGTAACAACGGTGTTCGGGGGCAACTGCGGGTTCAGCGTCTCCCCGCTCGACGCCGACGCAGCGTCCTACCTGCTCCCGATGCTGTCACGCGTAGAGGGCATGCCGGTGACATCACTCGAGTTGGGTGTCCCTTGGGACTGGACCTCGACCGCCGACTACCTCGATCGCCTGGACGGGACCCTCGCCATCAATGCCGGGTTCATGATCGGCCACTGTGCCCTGCGACGGGTTGTGATGAAGGATGCGGCGACCGAACGCCCGGCTACCCCGGATGAAATCGAACAGATGTCTGATCTGCTGCGAGCCGGCCTTGGGGCCGGGGGGATCGGATTCTCCTCGAGTTGGTCGATCACCCATAACGACGCCAGCGGCCACCCTGTCCCCTCGCGCCATGCCACCGCCGACGAGGTCGTCGCTCTCGCCGCGGTCTGCGGCGAGTTCCCGGGGACATCCCTCGAGTTCGTGGCCGGTCAGGAATGGGACGATGCCCGCCGCCAGGTGATGGTCGACATGACCGTGGCGGCCCGAAGGCCGCTCAACTGGAACCTGCTCGCCCCGAGTGCCCGCGGCCGCGAAGCCTCCTACCAACAGCTGGCACTGTCCGACGTGGCTCGTGCCGCCGGCGGGAAGATTGTCGGCCTCGTGATCCCCTTCGTGTCCCAGTTCCGCATGTCTTTTTACAGCGGGTTCGTCCTCGACAGCTTCGAAGGTTGGGGCGAGCCGATGACTCTGCCCCCCGCCGAGAAGGTTGCCCTGCTGGCCGACCGGGCAGCGAGGAACAGGCTGGCCGAGCTGGCCGCCGCCGACCCACGACGGGTCGCGCTCGCCGACTGGGGCGCAAAGCGCATTCTTGAGACCTTCACACCGGAGACCAAGCGGTACGAGGGCAGGCAGGTGGCTGACATCGCCAGCGAGACGGGCAAGACCGCGTTCGACGCTCTGGTCGACATTGTGGTGGCCGATGGCCTGCGCACAGGATTCACGTACGGGCTCGAGAGTGATGATCCCGCAGACTGGGACGTTCGGCGCGAGCTCTGGCTCGACCCGCGCACGGTCGTCGGCGGGTCGGACGCAGGCGCCCATCTCGACATGCTGTCGACGTTCAGCTTCGCCACGGACCTGCTCTCGGTCGGCGTGCGGGAGCGCGGACTGATCACAACGGAGGAAGCGGTGCGGCTACTCACGTCGGAGCCCGCCGGGCTCTACGGCCTCGTCGATCGCGGGATCCTACGTGAGGGTGCCGTTGCCGACATCGTCGTGTTCGACGAGGAGACAGTCGGACACGACCAGGTACGGTCGAAGTTCGACTTGCCCGGCGGTGCGGGGCGACTGTACTGCGAGGGCGTCGGTATCGAGCAAGTGCTCGTCAATGGCGAGACATTGGTGGCACGCGGCGAATTGACCGGCGCCCGGACGGGTGCCATTTTGCGATCCGGCCGCGACACTACGACGCCGTCCTTGGCATGAGCGCGACGGAGAAGCAGTCAGGGCCGATGCGCGACCTGAGGAGAGCCGTGCCCGTGTACACATTTACCAAGGACTCCACCCCACCGATGCCGGGATCCTCGCTCGACCGCGCACAACGCCTGCGCGAGCAGGCGACAGCCTTTTCCGAGGCATTGACCAGTGGCGAGGCATGGGAACGGTTTTGTGCAGGACTTCGGTCGGCCGGGCGCGCCATATTGCGATCCGAGGAAGTGGCCTCCGACACTGATTTGGCAGAGGGGTACCAGTATCTGCTCGGGCTGGTCCACAGTCTCGTCGAACGCGAGCTGTATCGCACCGATGCCAACCAGCCGGCCTTCCTTCGCGTCCAGACCGACGTTGTCAAGGTGGGGATGGACAACCCCGACGGCGCTCTGATGACGGCTCCGCTCAGTGACGACGGAGTCTTCCGTATCTTCGGCGTGGTCGGGTCGATACGTATGCTGGAGTTCGTCGTGTCGGGCAGGAGCCGGCCCATCATGCGGAACCTCGACGAGTTCGAAGTGGGTGTTGGCGGACAGTTCCAGGTAACGCTTTCACGTGAACGCGTGCCGGGGAATTGGATCGAGTTGCCGCCAGGTGCCCACTCCGTGCTCGTCCGAAGGGCGGCATACGACTGGGATTCGGAGGAGGTCCCCCATCTCTCCATCGAGCGGGTCGGCGCAGATGCAGCGATACTGCCACAGTGCCTCCGCACGCCCACCGCGGCAGAGATAGGAGAGCAACTCGACGCTCTCGGCACGCTCGTGGCGAACAATACGGACTACTGGATCGACATGGTCCACTCGTTCCGAGACGACGGCGACAACGTGATCCCGGCGCCGCGGCCACTTCCATCGACCGGAATGAACGAATCACGTTCGTCCGTGAAGGGCTTCTTCGTATTGCCGGCGGACGATGCCCTCCTCGTCGAGTTCACTCCGCCGGAGGGACTCTTTTGGAGCATCTCGGTGGGCGACATGTGGTACCGGACCTTCGACTACTCGCACCACCAGACGAGCCTCAACGGCCACCAGGTGGAACTGGACCCCGACGGTGTCTGCCGAATCGTCATCGCCCACCACGATCCCGGGATTGCGAACTGGCTCGACACGCTCGGGCACGAGCAGGGGGTGGTAATCCTCCGCTGGGTCATGGTGAGCCACCGGCCACAGCCGCGCACGCGGATCGTCCCACTCGCTGAGATCACCTCTGTGTTGCCGCCGGAAACCCGTCGGGTGGAAAGGGCGGAGCGGGCGCAGGCGATCCGCCGGCGGCGCGACGCAGTTGCCAGACGTCTCGCAGTTCCGTTGACGACTCGCTGGTCGTATTCGACTTCCGCCATAGACCCCCCTCCACCGCTGTAGCGCCTGCCGCGAGCCACGACGGAAAGGACCTGCTCATCGTGATCCCGGACGCCGAACACCTGATCGAGGCGGCCCGCGCATCGACCGGCCTCTCTGACCTCGGCCCAGATGGGTGGCAAGCTGGGCTGGAACACCTGCTCGAGGCGGCAACCTCAGATCTCACGTTGGACGATGCCGCGGCAGCCCGCCTCGAAAGAACTATCCACGGGCGGCTGACCAGTCGCCTTCTCATTGAGGATTGGTATCGCGTACGGGTGCCTGAGCCACCCCCCATAGAGGGGCTCGTGGTCGTTCATGGCCTACCCCGCACAGCGACCACCGCCCTCCAGTACCTCCTCGCCCGAGGGTCCGAGTTCCGCTATCAGAGGCGCTGGGAGATCACGAGCCCGATACCTCCCCCCGGCGCCACCTCCGATGCTGACGACGAGCGTCGCCTTGGGGCCATCAGGCAGGGGCAGAGCGCCGCATCCGGTTCGGCCCAGCACATCTCGGAACTGGACGGTCCCGTCGACGACAACGTCATCCTTGGCCTCGACTTCCACAACCAGGAACTCGGCCTGCCCCTTCCGACCTACACCCGCTGGTGGCGAGGGAGCAGCCTGAAGACCACGTACGGCTATCACGAACGCGTACTTCGGTTGCTGCACACCGGCCGACCGCCCTACAGATGGATCGTCAAGGCGCCGTACCACAATTTCCACCTCGACGATCTGGCCACCCAATACCCAGAAGCTCGGTTCGTCATGGCCCATCGCGATCCGGCGCTCGCCTTCCCTTCGGCATGCAGCACGGTCGCAACCGCACAGCGCAACGCCCTACCGCAGCATCCCCCCGACCCCGTCGCGCTGGGCTCGTTCCTCCTCGAGCATCTCGTCGAAGGCATCGGGCGTGCGATGGCTGACCGTACTGCCATAGGCGAGCACCGATTCCTCGACGTGACCCAACAGCAGCTGGACGCGGACGCAATCGGCACGGCTGAACGAATCTATGACTTCGTGGGGCTGGAACTGAACAACGTCACCCGTTCGGCCATGGGCGAATGGTCGGCGGCCAACCGGCCCGGAACCAGGGGTCGGCACCGCTACACGCCCGAAGAGTACGGCCTGACCAAGGGCGACATCCGAGCTGCATTCCGGGACTACATCGAACGGTTCGACGTGGTGCCGGAAGGCGATTAGGTGATCGACACGAAGAGCATCTCGCCGTCATCTCCGCACTGTCCGCGCTAAGGGCAGGTGACTCCGCAGTCGACGGGAAGGGTTATACCGGTTACGGCGCGCGCCTCGTCCGAAACGAGCCACAGAATGGCGTCACTTACATCTCTTGGTTCGAGAAGATTTATCGGCAATAGTCGGGGGGCGATTTCAACTACATCCGCGTTGTCGGCGTGGAACTGCTGAAACACATCGTTCATCACCATGGGTGTCGCGACACCCATGGGATGGACCGTGTTGACCCGGATGCCGTGACGGCCGAGGAGTTTCGCATACCCTCTCATCAGACCGACCACCCCGTGCTTCGACGCACAGTAGGCGGCAATGCCACCCGTGCCGTTGTGCATGCCGCTGAGGCCGGCGGCCGAACTGGTTATTACGATAGATCCGCCCCGCCCTCCATCGATCAAGGGCTGTTGGGCCACGCGGATGGTGTTGTAGACACCCGTCAGCATGACGCCAACGGCGTCCATCCACCGCTCCGCGGCTTGGTCGAGGGTTTCTGGCTGCCCACCGATGTGGAGGACTCCGGCATTGGCAATGACGATGTCGATGCGACCGAAATTAGCGAGGGTTTCCTTGACCGCTCCTTCCATTGCGTGAATATCACGAACGTCGGCAACGATAGGCACGCATCGACGATCAACCTCTTCGACCAGTTTGACTGTCTCGTGAAGGTCGTCAGGGGTCGCCATCGGATATGGGACCGAATCGATTTGACGGGCGATGTCGAGCGCGACGATGTCAGCTCCTTCGCTCGCCAATCGCACGGCGTGCGACCTTCCTTGTCCTCGTGCTGCTCCAGTTATGAAGGCGACTTTGCCCTCCAGGCGACCATTGTTCGACATCTTGTCCTTCCATTCGTTGGATGTACCTAAGTCATTGCAGTGCACCACAACATCATTGTGTGTTGATCCAGACGGACTTGGTGTTGAGGAAACCCTCCAGTGATTCCGCTCCTGCCTCCTTGCCCCAGCCACTCGTCTTGTAGCCACCAAAAGGAACGCCGGGGTCGAGCATGTTGTACGTGTTGACCCAGACGGTACCGGCCTGCAAGGCATCGGCCAAACGGTGGGCTTTGCCGATGTCGCGCGTCCATACCCCACCCGCCAACCCAAAACTAGTGGCGTTCGCTCGAGCGACGACTTCGTCGAAGGAGTCGAAAGGCAGAATGCATGCCACCGGGCCGAAGATCTCTTCGCGAGCGATGCGCATACTGTCCTGCACATCGGCGAACACCGTAGGTTCGACGAAATATCCGTGAGCCAGATCATCGTCCTCGACCCGGCTACCTCCGGCGACCAACCGGGCACCCTCCTGCTGCCCGCTCTCGACGTAACCCAGTACGCGGCCGAGGTGCCTTTCTGTGATGACCGGGCCGTGGGTTGTCTCCGGGTCGAGACTGTTCCCGACCCGAAGCGCACCCGCTATTCCCGTCAGCCGTTGCACAACGTCCTCGTATATCGGGCGTTCGACGAAAAGCCGCGTTCCGTTTGAACACCCCTGGCCGGAATTGGCGAACACCATTACAGCGGCTGTCGTCACGGCCCGCTCAACATCACTGTCGGCGAAGATTATGTGTGGCGACTTGCCACCGAGTTCGAGAGTGAGTCTCTTCAAATTGCCGGCAGCCAAACGGACGAGTTCTTGGCCCACGGCGGTGGACCCGGTGAACACGATGCTGTCGACTTCGGCGTTCTCGGCGATGGCAACACCTGCTTTCGGACCTCCGGTGACGACATTGAGGACGCCCTCGGGCACCCCGGCCTCCAGACACAACTCTGCGATCCGTAGGACCGTCAGACTTGCGTCATCGGCCGGTTTGACGACCAATGTGCAACCGGTCGCCAACACGGCGCCAAGCTTCTTGATGAATTGCGTAAGCGGACTGTTGTACGGAACGTAGGCGCCAACGACGCCAATCGCCTCTTTGCGGGTATAGGTGAGCATCCCAGGCACAGAATTCGGGAGGGTGTCACCGCTGATCTTCGTGGCCCAGCCGGCCAAGTACCGGATCATGTCCATAACGCCCTCGGCCCCGAGGCGTGGATCCGGGCCTACCGGCGAACCCATATCTGCCGCAGTGAGTACCTTGAGCTCGGCGTAGTGAGCCTCAAGGACGTCGGCGATCCTCCACAGAAGCCGCTGTCGAGCCGCAGGAGTGGTCGCACGCCATGGGCCTACAAAGGCCTTCCGGGCCGCTGCTACCGCTCGCGTGACATCTTCGGCATCTGCGTCTGCAACGTCGACCAGCAGCTTGCCCGTTGAGGGGTCGATGCTCGGCATCGTCCGGCCTGAAGCAGCTTCCACCCACTGGTCGCCGATCAGCAACTTCTTCGCGCCACCCTCCAGAAACGACTGGAGAGGCGCAGATGCGGTGGTGGCTGAGGTCATCCTGACTCCCTTGGACGAAGATTGTTGTCTCGCTCCTGCCCGCGCGCCAAGCTCGAGGCACTGCGAAAGCTGAACGCCCATTCTCTGTCAGAAACCCCTGGATTTGCAACTATCTTCTCAAACCAGGTCGAAGGACGACCACATCATCCGAACACAACGGGCACACCGTTCGGACCGCGATGCTCCAGACCGATGATCCGGGCCTCTGGGGCTTCCGGATCGAACCGGAGGTTCGGCAGGCGGAGGACGGCGTTCATGGCGACGGTCATCTCCGCTCGGGCAACGTGCATCCCGAGACACACATGAGGTCCACTGACAAAGGCGAGGTTCGCCTCAATCCTACGGTTGGGGTCGAAACGGTCGGGGTCCTCCCACCGCTCGGGGTCCCGGTTGGCGGCGCCCATGTTCAACTCGATGACCGCGCCGGTTGGAATCTTCACACCGCACAGCTCGACGTCGCGAGTGACGAGCCGGCGAATTATCGTCGCGGTAGGTTCCCACCGGAGGACCTCTTCGACTGCGCCCTTCAAGAGTTCCCGGTCGCGGCGAATGGCGTCGAGGAGATCGGGCTGCCGGAGGAGCGCGACGAGCAAAATCCCGAGCTGGCGCCAAGTGGTTCCTGAACCAGCGGTGAGGATGAGTCGGGCGAACCCGTAGATCTCGTCGTCGTTGAGGAAGTGTCGTTGGCCATCCTCTTCGATTTCGCTTTGCACCAGCATGGTGATGACGTCGTCGCGAGGCTCGGCACGCCTCTCTTCGATCACCCGTTTCAGCATGGCGGTCGTTTTGTCGCCACGATCCCTCGAGGTTTCGGACTCCTCCCGGCCGCTGTACGCCATGCCCCCCTCAGCCCCTTCGCGAAAATCGAGGGCCTCGTCTCTCGTCAACCCGAAACTCGAGGTGATCGTCTGCAGCGGGATCCGCGAACAGAATTCCGCATTGAGTTCAGCTCGGCCTCGGTGCTCGAAGCCCGACAGGGCCTCGTCCACCAGCCACTGGATCCACTTGTCGATCCACCATTGCGCCCGCTTCGGTGTGAAGGCCGGCTGTGCCAGCGCCCGATACCGCCGATGTTCCGTCCCCACCATTTCGAGCATGCTCTTGCCGAATGTCTTTGTGGTCAACCCCTCGTAGAAGGTGGACGAGAAGACTTCATTGTCACGGAACGCGATGTCATTAGCTTGGAAGCTGAAGGCCGAGTAGACCTCCCGGTTGTGGGGGCCGCCCAGGCCGCCCGGCGAGTCGTAGCCCATCAGCTGTCTCACGGTACCCTTGTGGACAGGTGCGGAGGCTCGCAACTCGGCCCACGCGGGGTAAGGATCCTCAACGAGAATCCCACCGTCGGTCGCCATGACATGGCGCTCGACGTCATAGATCTCCTTGAACCGGTCGGCGTGCGACTTGCTCTCAATTGCCATATGACCTTTTCCCCTCTTCTAACGGTTCTGAGGCTAGTTCGATCACCTGGGCCGGGCCTTGCGACCGACGATCGCCTCGAAGTGAAACGACACCCCACGAGCCGGCCAACGCTTGTCCCACCAGATCTGAAGATGCTTGACGCCGTCCTCGTCAGCCCCATACCACAGGGATGTGAGAAGGCCTGCGTTCGTAGAGACCGATAATCGCCGGCAGCTCGGCGTCAAACTGTGCCGCCCGCGTGTGGAGAATGTTCGAGAAACCTAAGGGCAGGTCACCCCAGAGTCGACGGGCAGGGCGATGCCCGTCACGGCACGAGCCTCGTCGGAGACGAGCCACAAAATGGCGTTGCTGACGTCTTTCGGCTCGAGCAACGTGATGGGCAGCAACCGAGGGGAGATTTCGAGCACATCAGAATGGTCAGCGTGATATTTCTGAAACTGCTCGTTGATGACCATTGGGGTGGCGACCCCCATGGGATGGATCGTGTTGACCCTGATGTTGTGAGTTCCAAGGAGCTTGGCATAACCCCTCATAAGACCGACAACACCGTGCTTGGAGGCGCAGTAGGCGGCTATTCCCCCACTGCCGTCGTGCATGCCACTCAGACCGGCCGTGGAGCTGGTTATCACGATGCACCCTCCCTGACCCTGATCGATCATGGGCTGCTGGACCACGCGAATCGTGTTGTAGACGCCCGTGAGCATCACGCCGAGAGCATCGGTCCACCGTACCGCCGATTCGTCCAAGGACTCGTCCCCGCGTGAGATATGAAGGATTCCTGCGTTGGCGAGAACGATGTCGAGGCGCCCGAACTCCGCCAAGGTTTCCTTCACGGCCCGCTCCATAGCACGGATGTCGCGTACGTCCGCCACGAGAGGTAGGCAACGTCCGCCCGCCTCCTTCACCAAACGCACCGTTTCGTCGAGATCCTCCCGAGTCGACATCGGGTAGGACACCGAGTCGATTTGGTCGGCGATGTCCAGTGCCACGATGTCAGCACCTTCGCTCGCCAGGAGTTGCGCATGCGAGCGACCCTGACCTCGCGCTGCTCCAGTGATGAACGCCACCTTGCCCTGGACGCGACCGGTATTCCCCATCAATTTCTGTCCTTTCAAGCGCCCAGAAGGAGTTTTTTCGTCGGTTTGCGATGACTTCTGCGGAAGCCACTCCTTGCCCCCGACAATACGAAAATGCCCTTCCAAATAGTAGGACAAAGTTACCAGCGGGTCCAGCCGTTCCGGCTGGACCCTCGGCGATGAGTATCCTCCCCCCATGAAGATCGGCGTGGTCTCCGACATTCATTGCAATGCGCCAGCGTTAGGGGTCGCTCTGCGCAGCCTCGAGGGGCAGGTCGATGAAGTCTTCGTTGCGGGCGATGCCGTCTATGAGTACCGTTCTCGAGCGAGGTGGTCGGAATGATCCGGCGCGGCGGCTTCCCCTACGTCCTCGGTAACCACGAGATGGGCATACTGAGTCGGGGCGGCGAACGAGCGCGGCTCGCGCCCGGAGTGGATCCTGACGATCTCCGATTCGTCTCTGAGCGCCCGGCCGTTGTCGAGTGCCGCGTCGGTGGGCGATCCATCACCATGGTTCATGCGAGCCCTTGGCCCCCGTACGACCGCTATCTCGGCGAGTACGACCCGGAATGGAATCGATGCGAAGAATTCAGCACGGACTTCCTCATTACCGGCCATACCCATGTCCCAATGGTCAAGAGAGTGGGCCGTACGCTCATCATCAACCCAGGATCCCTCGGCGAATCACACGATCCGGGGACCGGACCCGGGGTATCCTACGCGGTGGTTGATCTGTCTTCCGACGAGGTCGAGATAGTACGAATCACCGACCCGCAGGACTAGGGATGGAAGGGATCATTTCATCCATGGTCGAATCGGCCACCGTAGAGGAGTAACGCTTGCGCAAGTCGACCCAGACGACACAAGTTGGCCGACCTCGCAGGTTCGACGACGAGACCGAGCGCCGTCTTTTGGTCGAGGCCGCCATCCGCGTCATGGAGCGCAACGACTACTCCGACATGTCCGTCGGCGAGATCTTGGCGGAAGCCGGCTTGTCCACGCGGGCCTTCTATCGTCACTACGGCTCGAAAGAAGCACTGCTGGAGACCTTCTTGCTCCATGAGGCGGAGTCGGTCGGTCGGTCCCTCGCACGCGTCGTGGCCGCCGCGGAAGACCCTACCGCTGCCGTCGACGCCTGGCTCGACCGCTTCCTCGACGTGTTCTTCGTGCCGCGACGTGCGAGGCGGGCGGCCATGTTGGCCGCCGCCGCAACACGCTCGTCCGGCCCGAGCGCAGAAATGATGATTCGGTTACGGGAGATAGCTTGCCGACCGCTCGTTGAGGCACTCCGCGCCGGAAATGCATCGGGCGTCCTCCACTCGCCCAGGCCTGAGGCCGACGCCTACAGCATTCACGATCTGGTGGTCGCAAGCATGCACGCCAGCGATTCTGGCGATCTCAATCGGGCCGCGACCAAGGCTCACGTCATGCGCTATGCCTGGCCGGCACTCCGACTCGAAGGAGGGCTCCACCAGTGAAGGAGCTGTTCGGCCTGGATGGGCAGCAGGCGTTGGTGGTCGGGGGTGGGTACGGGAGTGGACGTCTGCTTTCGCGCCTTCTGGTCGAGGCGGGCGCCAATGTCGCGATCGTCGACATCAACGGCGACCGGGCCCGCAGCGTCGCCGCCGAAATAGGTGGGCACGCCATCGTGGCCGATGTCACCACTGAAGCCGGTGCAGTGGCAGCTGTTGACGAGGCTCACACCATCCTCGGTGGCCTCACTCGCGTCGCCAACATCGTCGGGCTCGTGCATCCTCGGCCGTTTCTCGAAAGTGATACGCAGCACTGGGAAGCACAGTTGCGCTTGAATCTCTGGTCCCAGTGGTTCGTCTGTCACGCTGCTGGTAGCTACATGGTGGCTGAGGGAGGCGGAGCCATCGCCATGGTTGCATCCGTCAGCGGGCTCTATGGTGCCCGGAACCAGGCAGCGTACGGGGCAGCCAAGGCTGGAGTCATGTCGCTCGCTCGCACCCTCGCCGACGAATGGGGCCCGCACGGTGTGCGTATCAACTGCATCGCACCCGACATCACTGCTGTACCACGCCTCCTCGAAGCGATGCCGGAGCCCGAGGAGCAGGCTCTGGCCCGCTTCGATGCGATGGCAGTCAGCGAGGGGGTTCCGTTGCGACGGTTCGGCCGCACCCACGAGCTCGCCGGGCCACTCCTCTTCCTCCTCTCCGACCTTTCGTCCTACATGACGGGCCAGACCCTTGTCGTCGACGGCGGCACGATGGTGCACTTCCCGCATCGGACTGCTGCTGACTTCGCCTAGAGGTATCGAACCGAGGCCGCGTCACAAGGGACCGCCCCATCGCCATGGGAGCACGGTGTTTGACGGCTGACAACCCTTCGGCTCGGGCGCCCTCGAAGATGACGCACCCGGCGGTCACGTACCAGGGCGTGGCAAAGTTGGCGCAATGCCCACAGAAGAACGCGTATGGTCCGGTGGCAACGAAGGTCCCCTCGCAGGGGTGCGAGTCGTGGATTTCGGCCAGTACTTGGCCGGGCCCCTCCTGGGCATGCTGCTCGCCGATCAAGGCGCCGATGTCGTCCGGGTGGATCCGCCGGGCGGGCCCCGCTGGGACACGCCTGTCAACGCGGTGCTCCTGCGGGGTCGCCGAACCATCGTCCTTGACCTGACCGATGAAGTTGACAGCGCTCGGGCGGGCGCTCTGATCGCCTCAGCCGATGTCCTGGTCGAGAACTTCCGTCCTGGCGTGACCGAGCGACTCGGAATCGGACCATCTGTGGCAATGGAGCGCAACCCGGGGCTGCTGTACGTGTCGCTCCCCGGCTTCGGGACAGGCGACCCTCGCGCCGGCGTAGCCGGTTGGGAAGGGGTCGTGATGGCCGCCACCGGGGCCTATGTAGTGCCAGAGCGCCAAGGCCCAATATTTTCTGCACTCCCACTCGGCTCAGTGTTCGCCGCCCTCGAGTCGGCTGTTGCCGTGGTCGGCGCGTTGATCGCTCGAGATCGCGACGGCCTCGGTCAACAGATTGAGGTGCCTCTGTTCGATGCACTCTTTGAGGCAGGCGGCGCGGGTCCAGTGATCGAGCGCCCGGAACCGTTCAAGTACGGAGACTTGGCACTGGCGTGGTACCGCTGCGCCGACGATCGGTATATCGCCCTCGGTTCGGCGTGGTTCCGTCACCTCGAGTGGTTCGTGCGGGCAGCGGGGTGCGCGGCATGGATCGACGAAGGACTCGTCGACTACGAACGGATGATGACCGAACCGGCCGCGGTCGAGGTGGTGAGAGCTCGCCTCGTTGAGCTGTTCTTCCGGCGTCCGGCGCTCGAATGGGAAGCGTTCGGGCGCGCCCATGGCTGCTCACTGGCCATGCCGCGGTCCCTCGCGGAATGGCTCGGCGAAGAGCATCCTCTGGCGGCCGGCACACTCGTGGATGGAGAAGATCCTCAGCTCGGTCGGCTCCGGATGCCCGGTCGGGCGGTCCAGGTTTCGACGTACCCCGTCGCATCGCGCCGTCCAGCAGGGGTGGACGAAGCGGACCTCCGGGCAGCCTTGGACGAGTTGCTGTCCGAGCTTGCGTCGTCGACCTCGGACGCTCTGGCTCCGACAACGGGCAACGCCGCTCCACCGCTCACCGGCGTGCGGGTACTCGACCTCACCCGGGTCGCGGCCGCGCCGACCGCGACAAAGCTGCTCGCCCAGTTCGGCGCCGACGTCATCAAGATCGACACTGACCCGAGCGGCCAGGCATTGGTGAACGAACCGATCGGGCACGACGTCGTCAACCGCGGCAAACGCTCCATCCGACTCGACCTCCACAACCCACCCGACCGTGACGTGCTCCGCGCGCTGCTCTCGAGGGCCGATGTCGTCGTACAGAATTTCACGCTCGGCGTCGACGAGCGTCTCGGCATCGACGAACCGTCCGTTCGCCAGGTCGCGCCCGACATCGTCTACACCTATCTCAATGCCTACGGCACGACCGGTCCGTGGGCGGAAGCCCGTGGTTACGCCGACCTGCTGAACTGCGCCACAGGGATCTGCGACCGCAGCCTCGGCGACATCGAGCTCGTGAGCGGTCACCCACTGCTGGCCGTCGACCGTCCCCGTTGGCCCTTCACTGACTACGCCGCGGGCGCACTCGGCGCATTCGCCACCATGCTCGGGCTCTTGCAGCGCGGCCGCACCGGAATCGCTCCACGCGTCGAGACGAGCCTGGAGCGAGCGGCGGTGCTGGAGCAGATCATGTACGCCCTCGACTACGAGGGCCGCGACATCTACGAGCCGCGTGGCGAGGCGCCGGGTTGGTCACCGCTGCAGCGTCTCTACAACACCGCTGACGGAGCCGTTTTCGTCGGCGCACACGATTCCCAGCGCGATGACCTGCTCAAGGCCCTCGGCGCCGACGCCGTCGAAAACCTCCCAGTGGCGTTCGCCGCCGCCAGCACCCAGAGCGTCATCTGCGCACTGGCGGCGCTGGACATCGGCGTGCACCAGGTCGAACCGGCGGGCCGCCTTTTGGCGGACGACGGGGTCGCGGCAAAGATTGGCCTCCGGGTCGAGGATCATTCCGAGACCAACGGCAGGGTCCTCATGGTGGGACCGGTCGCCCGGCTCTCACGCACCCCGTCGGTCGCCGGGGCCTTGGCCCGGCCCTTCGGCAGCAATTCGGCGGAAATCCGCCGCGAGCTGGGCTTGGGCCCCGCCTCCTAGGTCTCAATG
>Ga0307372_10003032_pt1 | contig 27284 bp, 33 predicted proteins | sample OX1MG_FD_202533 | JGI IMG/M metagenome (GOLD analysis project Ga0307372, IMG submission 202533) | Soil microbial communities from Risofladan, Vaasa, Finland - OX-1 | ecosystem: Environmental > Terrestrial > Soil > Coastal area > Acid sulfate soil | place: Finland: Risofladan, Vaasa | collected... | reverse complement strand
CCGCGTCTCTACCGCGACGCCGTCGTCTTTGAGAGCTGGGAGGGAACACACAACGTCCTCTGCGCTCAGGTGCGCCGCGACTGCGTTCGTCTGGGTCTCTTAGACGTGGTCGCCGAGTGGGTGAAGAGCGAGCTCGCAACGGTCTCAGCGACGCTCGCCTCCGCCGCTGACCAGGTTCGTCAAGCCCTCGAGCGACTGGAGCCCGAACTCGCCAAGACCGTCGAGAACCCCGTAAATTCCGACGCCAGCTTCCGTCGCCAACTCACGGCTCTTATGCGTATCGTGCAAGCGACGTGTCTGTTGCGTCAAGGCGACCAACCCTCGTCGACCGGAGCCGAGCGGGCGGTGGGTGCGGCTTTCGTACGACTCCATTTGGTGGTCCAAGATTTCGCCGACGAGCCGACCTGGCTACCCTTTGTCGATGAAGTGCTTGGCTGACGTCCAATTCCCTCGACGTCATTCGCCTGTCTTCGCAATAATGACGCACCTAACTCAATAGAACCGTGGAGTAAAGTAGCCAGTCGGTGGTAATGAATCTCGTCCAACGAATTCATAAACCATTGGGCCGCTAGCTCATCGGGTAGAGCAGGGGACTTTTAATCCCAAGGTGCCGGGATCGAGACCCGGGCGGCCCACCAGTAAAACAAAGGACTTTAGAGTCAAGTAGGGCTCCAACACCATAGAAAACTCACAGAAAACTCACACTCTTACGATTTCTGGTAAACTTGAGTGTGTGAGTGGAAATATCCGAACTGCCGGGTACGGAGTCTGGGAGGTGAGACTGGACTCCGGACGAGATCCCGTCACCGGGCGTCGACGCCAATTGAGTCGCCGTGTTCACGGCTCCAAGCGAGCCGCTCAGAAAGTCCTGAATGCTCTCGCTACCGAGATCGACGTCGGTCGATTTGTTGGCACGTCAACAACCTTCGCAGAACTTTGCACGCAATGGCTGACCCTGGCCGAGAACGATCTCAGCCCAACGACACTCCGTCGCTACAAGAATCTTCTCTCAAAACGTATACTCCCCGCTCTCGGTGATCGACCGCTGAAAAACATCCGCACCATCGACCTGGATCAGCTTTACCTCGGCCTGTCGAACAGAGTCGGACTCGCTCCTGCGACCGTTCGCCAAATCCACGCCGTTATTCGCAGAGCATTCCGTCAGGCCATCCTTTGGGGCTGGATCAACACCAATCCAGCGACCAACGCAACGCCTCCCCGGCTCGCGAAACCTGATCTCTCCCCTCCCGACATAGAGCAGGTCGCTGAGCTGATCGACAAGGCGACCGAGCGCGATCCCGAGTTGGGTCACTTTTTCCACATCGCCGCGTCGACCGGGGCGCGTCGAGGAGAAGTGTGCGCTCTTCGCTGGAGCAACCTTGACACGCAAGTTCGAACGCTCACCATCGAGCGTTCAATCATCGAAATCCTTGGGGGCCTTTCCGAGAAGGACACGAAGACCCACGCCAACCGCAGAATCAAGCTCGACCCCGTAACGCTGGAAGTCTTCGAGGCCCAGCGCGCCATTATGACCGAACGAGCAGCATGTGTGGGCATGGTTCTGGCCGACGACGCCTACGTCTTCTCACGCGAGCCGAACGGCTTAATCCCATTAACGCCGGGTTACGTGACGAAACAATTCGCATTAATCAAAGACGACCTTGGCTACCATTCGATGCGCCTGCACGATCTGCGCCACTTCGCCGCGACGCGTCTCATGGCCGCAGGCATCCCCATCCGCCAGGTCTCTGGGCGTCTCGGTCATGCGAACCCCTCGACCACGTTGTCGGTCTATACGCATTTCCTGGAGGCAAGGGATCAGGAATCGGCTGATGTGATGGGCCAATCGTTGCCCAAGTCAAAGTCGACTGCGAAGGCAAAATCGGCAGAGACGACAACGGCGTAATCCATCGTCCACCTTCGGCAAACTCGGGACCCAATGGGGCGCGGCAAATGAGTGGGGGTTCACGTCGGGTCTCCGACAACAATTATCTGATAATCTGATTTCATGACAGAAATTAGCGCCACGGAAGCAGCGAGAAACTTCGCCGAGCTTCTCGACGCTGTCGAACACAAAGGTGAACGAATTCTGATCGCGCGACGAGGTCGAGTCATTGCCCAAATTGAGCCCGTAGCAAAGGGACGGGGCACGGATGTGAAGTCTTTGATTAAGCGCCATCCGGTCGACGCTCGATGGATGTCCGTGATCAGGGATGCTCGTGAATTGGTCGTTTCGGAGGAACGGTTCTGAGCAGACTGCTGCTTGACACGACCTTTTTGGTCGACGCGGAACGGTCGAAGGATAGTCTCGACGACGTAATCGGTGACGATGACGACATTGCCGTGGCGGCAATTACCTTGGCCGAACTCTTGGTCGGAGTGGAGTTGTCAAAAGGTAAAACCAAGGCAAGCCGCCAGGGGCTTGTCGACGAAATTGTGGCGTCCGTTCCGATTGTTGATTACGACCTCTCCGTAGCACGCGCTCATTCCCGACTTTTGGCAGCGGTTCGACAACAGGGGAGACCTCGAGGGGCGCACGACTTGATTATCGCGGCCAGCGCGCTCTCGTCGAATCGGGTGGTAGTGACGGCGGATCAGACTGCCTTCGTGGATCTACCCGGTGTGACGGCTGTCTTTCACCGATAAGTCTTCGCCTAACTCCTCGATATGAAGTCGCCAGTGTGTGGTAGCAGACCCGTTCCGTCGGATCCCACTCTTATCGTCGTTGGGCAGCGCAGCGCCTGGCAGACTTGGCGCATGTCTACCGTTCTCGCCCGTCGGATACTCAAGGCCTGCCAGTTACAGGGTCAGTTCATTCTCCGCTCAGGGGTGACCAGCACGGAGTACTTTGACAAGTACCTCTTCGAGTCCGATCCGGCGCTCTTGCTCGACGTGGCGAACGCCATGGTCGACTTGCTCGTGCCGTGTGACGTCCTGGCTGGCATGGAGATGGGCGGCATACCGCTCGTCACCGTCTTATCGCAGGTCAGCGGTCTCCCCGCCGTCTTCGTGCGCAAAGACCCAAAGAACTACGGCACCTGCAAGGCGGTCGAAGGCATCTCGGTGAACGGCCTCCGAGTCGTCGCCGTGGAGGATGTCGTGACCACTGCCGGAGCGCTTATCGCTGGTTGCGAGGAACTCAGGGCAGCCGGCGCAACCGTCGATCTGGCATTGTGTGCCATCGACCGGGACCAAGGTGGGGGCGCCGCACTCGCCGCGCACGGCGTCGCATTGCGAGCGGCGGTCAAGCGATCCGATCTCGACGAGATTCGCAGGTAATCCCCGAAGGGGGTATTGCCTTCGGCCCTCCGAGAGCAAATTGGTTCAAGTTGCTAATCGCCAGTGTTTGGTACCAGATCGCTGACGTCGGGTCCCCGATATTTAACCGCTCCACCGTTCAAGCCGCCAGTCGGAGATTGAGAACTTCGGCTCTCCGACACCAGCAATATCCGACCCTGAATTCCGGCCATATTCCCGTGATCTCAAGATTGTGCTGTTTTCGGGAACTTTGATACACACATGATGTCAGTGTCCTTTTAAGGAGTTGGGCCTGAATCAAGTAGATCGCGAACGCGCAACTGTTCCTTCAGCAGGCGCGAGAATCGAGTTTGGTTGTCCGCCACGTAGGACTCGCACAGCGCCTGTCCGGCGAGGTAGGTGATCACGTAGGTACGTGTCGTCGGATCGAATAGGTACCGGACGAGGTGTGTTGCGATCACGGACGTGACTAGTCCCCAGCGTTCGAGGTACTCGGACGCCTCTGCGTGGCTGAACTTGTGCTCGTCGAGCAACAGCGCAACGTTGACGACTGCCCATCCACAGATCTCGTGCGCGCGTCGCACGGCGAGTGCATGGGGCAGATCGAACTCGACCCCGGCGTCATGAAGGACGGTTGTTAGTGCAGTTCCTCCGGCTCCTTCGAGTAGAAGATTCGGTGCCATTCGACCGATCCCCTCGGCAATCAGCGACTGTGGCGTAGGGATGAGCACAATCGTCTCCTCGAGCAGTTGCCTGTCTCGAACGAGAAACTGCTCCTTGCAGCTGCGCTCTGTGTGGTGTCCAGGGTAGGCCTCGTGCGTCGCGACCGTCAGTACTTCGAAAGCTGACAGCGGCCGGTCGACATTGACACTGATGCGACTTCGCATGTTCCCGAGGTACTTGCAGTACGCCATCCACGTAACGTCTCGGGCGGTGTCGACGGTTGTTCGTTCGCCTTCTGGCAGGACGATAATGTCACGAGTGAGGCGACGGGCAGTCTCGATGGTGTCCACAATCGTCTCTTCGAGCTTGGCACTCGGCACGACCATCGCTTCCTCCCATCCTCGATACCGCTCGGCCAGCGAGCCAGGCCCGCTCAGCAGTTCCTCAAGGCGCTCGTGCGCCGCCACGAATACGGTCTCATCGGTGTACTTCGGGCACACGCCGTAGCAACCAGTCGCTTCGTCGGCGTAGGACATCGACTCGCCCGCTAGCACACCTGCGTATGTTCGGAGACCGACCACTTGGTCGCGCAGCCACCCGTCACTCAACTCGTCGAGGAGTCCGTCTGACGCAACGACGAGTGTCTTTGGATCAGGCGGCGGTGCACCCGCGACCTCGGCCGCGAGTTCCGGCGGGCCGAAGTACGCGTCCACCACCCGCTCAACATGTCGACCGATTTGAAGCCCGAGCCGCAGATAGCGCTCTTCGATGGATAAAGCCATCTAATGAGGGTATCCAGTGCTGCTCAGGCCAAGTCCACCACCGTGCTCCCAGAACCAGATCCGCCAGTCGGATTGTTGAAGTCGGTTCTCCGGCGCCAATCAGGTCTTGGCTAGGTCAAGCCAGTGCAAGGTTGCATTTCTGTAGCGTCGGGTCAGCGACTTGACAGACATAGGAGCATCAGGGAATGCACCCTCAGAGAGGCCAGTCGAAGTGGATACGATGAGGGCGAAGCGGGAATGTCGGGCAGTCCTCAGGCCGCTGGCAGACGTCGTCCTCGCGACTACGTCGACTCAACAAAGCGGCATCCTTGAGGGGGCAGAACATGGGAGTTAGGGAGTACACCACGGGAGACCTCTCGAGCGTTCGAGCCATGATGAGCGAACTCCACGGCCGAGAACTCGCGGATTTCGATCCTCGGACCGTAAGGCAAGGTTGGAAGTCAATCGTCTATGACGACCCCGAGATTGGGATCGTGGGCTTTCTGCTCGGGAGTTTTGTCGACTACGGGATAGCGCATGAAGGCGGAGGCATGATTGAGCAACTGGTGGTTACTGATCTGGCCCGCAACCACGGTGTTGGCTCCGAACTCGTGTCTGCGTGGCAGCAATGGCTCGGGGACGAGGGGATCACGCTGGGATTCGTTCCCTTTGAGGAAGGGTCCGAAGCCGCCAGGTTCTACGAGTCACGCGGATTCACGGCATGTAAGGGTCCATGGCTCGTCTGGTCCGAAGCAACGCACGCGTAGCGGCCTTGAGCGCCGAAACTCGGCCAGCCCGTTCATATCGAGCAAGTGATACTCAAGAGTTCCAAGGCTCCCTGCGCCAGTCGGAGACTGTGCACGTCGGGTTTCCGACACCAACGATCCGACTAGTTAAGACTCGTTGTTTTTGTGCGTTTCTAATCAGCCTCTTGCTTCGATGCAGTTTGCAGGCGCTGTAATACAGGGAGCGCACCCGGGCGGACGTTTCCTGCGCCCGAGTTTCGAATGCTGGGGGTACGGCATTTCTAGTGGCCTTATCTAACAACCCCGTAATTGTCGGTGACGATAGATGATCGGGGCGCAGGAAACGTCCGCCCGCGCGCGCCGCGTCGTAAATCCGCTATGTCTCGGATCGAAAACCGCCTGCTATCCAAGAGGCCATCTCTTCGACTGGGGGCTTGTATCCGTCTGAGGTATCAATCCGCCGTTGTGGTATCGAACAGCGCAGTGGCTCGTCGAACCGTTGCCACATCGATTCGTCGCGCCCTCTCAGGACATCTACGAGCGTAGAGGAGTTAGGCCGTCGGACACATCGCTCTTGTGCGAGCTCCCGAGACAGGGTGCAATGAATGGCCCCTACATCACTCACCTCTAGAAGTGGTGCAAGATCCGCTTCGCACACCCCACTCGGAAATGTGCTGTCGGCGACGATCGAAGTTCGTTGAGCTATGAACAGGCCGAGCTCCCGAAAGAAGGCACCGACAGCCTGACGAGCCTCGATGCCCTTAGGTTCGAGTTCGACTGCTCCAAGAGTGACCGCAACGGCGAGCCGGAAGTCCTCTCGATGGATAACTGGCCACCCCAGAAGGAGTCCGAGTCGATTCGAAAGAACGGTTTTACCCGAACCTTGGGTCCCCCTTACGAGGACCAACTGAGGTCTCATGATCCCAGATCCTTAGCGTTCACGCACCTCAGAATAGCGACTTCGCCTAACTTGCAATGAGGGCATTGGATTCCTACCACTCGCCCATTCTTGTCGGCGCGTCGCCGAGATTAGACGATTCAGATCCGGCCCAGGCAACATTGCAGAGTGTCGCCCGATGCGATCATCCACTGATCGGGTCAGTTACTCGAGGGCCGAGTTGAGAGTAGGAATGCGACCATGCTTGTAACTCTGCCGGATAACACAGTCGTGCACGCACAGGGTCGAATCGGATTGGCTCATTCCGAACGCCTTCGTCAGCCCGACTTCGTCGTGAATCTTGATGCGCGATGGGAGGCTGACCCTGAACTCACCTGGCCCTATCGACTAATCGCTTGGGACTACTGTCTGGCCACGAGAGCAAGCGCCAGTCGTAGATTGTTGACGTCCGGCTCCCTGATCTGAACCCGCACCTAATTACCACGCCTCATCGGGACACTGTTTGCCGAAGAGGCGACCGTCATTAGATCAACTGGCAATCGACATCGGATCCGACGATGAGAAGGTGACCTTCTCGCCGGTTTCCAGGTATTGCTGAACGTGTGCGCGCACGATGCGCAAACTAGTCCCCACCTTCAGCACCGGCACTGGTAGTTCGCCCCGTTTGTAGAGCGCCCACGCCGTGCTGCGGTGAATACCGAGAACTTGAGCGGCATCGGCCAGGCTCATCGTCGCAGGGCCCACTTCAAAATTGAGCCTCGCGTGCTCGGGTCTGGACACGATCGCAACCTCAAACGTCTTTTCCATCATCTTTCCTCGATCTGGACACTTCGCGCCCTCACTGGTCCTGTGCCCCGATGACGAGAAACTTGTCCCGCTCCAATCCACGACAATGGGTTCATTGGATGCCCGTCAGACGCGCCACAGGGGGCCTTTTCGGCACCCGATCGTCCAATTCGTCGCTATGGCTGGCCCAAAAGCCGAAGTTTGGACGAAAGCCGTTGATTTACAGGGGTTTACGGAATTTACTTCGAGGACGTTGGTCGGGTTGGGCTCATACATGTTCGACTCGGACGGCTGGGCAACGGACGTCTCGAACATCCAGGTATCTCGTCGCGTTGCGGGCGCTACATTCCTCGCGACCCACAGCGCACTAGCCGGCAAACACCGGTCAAGTTCACCGAGACCTGGAAGTTCAGGAACCATCAACGACTCGCAGGCCAAGCTGGCCTTGGGAAACGGGGTCCGGCCAGTCAGGCCAACTGAATTGGTGACAATCTGGCAAACTAACCACCCGCCGTATGGCAAGTTCCTTGAAAACAAGGGTTTTCGAAAAGTTGGTTATGAATTGTTAGGACTCGGTTAGGCCGAAAACGCCAGTAATCTAAAGGAAAAGAGGGCCTCTGTATATATACCTAACCACTAACCATATTTATGTATATATGTAGGGGCCTACAAATATCGACCCCTCTCACATAGACCCCATATATAGAGGGTCTCTCCGGGCGCGTTAGTTTGGTTATGTGGTGAGATCCCTGATCAGTGGCAGTTTTCCCATAACCGAACCATAACAACCTAACCAAACCTCACGACCTCGAATTCTACCCCCAAAATGCGTTTTACCTAATAGGGCCCGGGTAAACGCAGTTTCAACCCAAAAACGTCGACTCTTTTTGGGCTCGGCACATAGGAAGAGAGAGACCAGCAAGAGGAAATTCTCATGACCGAAATTACGCCAACCACACCCGATCACTATCGGGCCTGCAAGTCACACGATCGCGGAAAGCCAAGAATCACACAAGCAGAAACTGCCGCGACGATGCGCGTGGCGAATTTCGAACCGCCCGAACCATATCCGGGTTTCGCAAGGCCGTGGGCGTGTCGATGCCTGCGGTGCGGTCAAGAATCGACACGGAGATATTTCAACGTGAAGAACGGGCCCCGGTGTCGATTTTGCCCCCCATCACAGGCAAGCCAAAACCGCCGGATATTGAGCGAGCCTCGTACGAAGCCCGCCGATCTTGGCAAAAGTGGGACCGAATCGACACCCGGCACATAGAGAGTCATCGAAGGAGACATCATGTCAGAAATCACCCCCATCCAACTTCACGCCCACCACATCACGAGTCAGTTCGCTGACGACCCACTGGTCACGGCCACCGCAGTCGAGGTCGGATGCACCTCGGTCGACTCACCCGACCAACTCCCCGAGTCGCTCCGCAAATACCGGAGTGCGCCCCCCGGACTCCTCTTCTGGCACCACCCCCTCGGCGGCGGCGAAGCGACCCCGCAGCTCCGTCCCGACAAGCCTGACGAAGACGCGCCCAAGTACATCTTCCCCGACGACGCGGGCTCAGTGATTTCCATTACTCCATCAATGCAGAGCCGACTCGACGGGGACACAACGCGAGCCGACAAGGTGCTAATCGTCGAAGGCACAAAACAGGCCATCTTCGCTACCGCCTACGCGCCCGACGACGTCGTGGTTGTTGGAATTCTCGGATGCTGGGGCTGGAGCTTCGACAAGATGGCAGTTGCGGCACTCGACGATCTCTGCAAGGGCCGTGACGTCGTCGTGACCTTCGATGCGGACATCTCATCGAACCGGAAGGTCTACGACGCGGCCGCGGCCCTCACCCTCGCGCTCTCTACGATTGGCGCCAAGTCGGTTCGGTTCCTCAAAGTGCCAGGGTCCAAGACGATCGGCCTCGACGACTTCATCACCCGTCGCCCCATTGATAACCGCGCCTTCGCCTCAGCGAAAATGATCACCGACGCGACACTTTTCAACAAGGTGAAGAAGCCACCGCGCGCGAGCAGCGCACTCAACACCGGCGATGAAAAATTCGACTTCATCTCCGACGAACTCGGTGAAGTCATTGAGGCCGTGTTCGAGTCGATCGCCGATGATGGTTCGGTCGCCAAAGAACACATCAACCTCACCATCGCGGGGACCATCGAAGAGAACGGCATCAGTCGCGACGTACGACGCTCATCCACGTTGCTACGTGCCGCCCCGCGAATCGTCGCGACCGTCGAAGAGAAGGACGACCTTACTCCCGATGCCGAGTCGACGTTCTACCACGACATCCAACTCCAGATCGGCCCTAAATCATCTTCGACCAACTACCTCATCAAAGACGTGCTGGACAAAGATCTCGGAGGTGTGCGTGCGTGGATAGCGAGGGCAGGCACGGCAGGACTCTTCGCGTCACTAGGACGCGGCGGACAAGGCATAAACGGGCAGACCAAAATCGCTGAAGCGATGCGTGACCTCGCGAAACACTCTCCCGACGTCGAACGGCGCACAACTCTAGTGCGTACCGGTTGGTATCAAGAGAACGACGCCGTCTACTGGGTTGACTCCGGTGGCGCCCACGGTCCCGATGGCAAGATCACCACCATCAAGGCTCGTCTCGAAGGCTCGGTCAGCTCGCTCGATATACCCGGCTACCTAGAGAACTACACGATGGACGACGTCGTGGCGTCAGTCAAGACCACGATCGGTGTGTGCGACTATCTCTACGATCCGACTCCGTGGATCACAGGCGTTGTCGGGACGCTCTGGGCGATGGCGGGCGGCCCACCTGACGCAGTGCTCTACCTCGTCGGCGGAGGCGGATCAGGCAAATCTTCAATCACGGGAGCACTCGCTTCAATGCTCGGCCCCCGTTGGGGCACTAATAAAGCTCCAATGGCTTCCGTAGAAGGTACCGAGGCGTACCTCTCGGACGTCGCCAGGCAGATACACAACTGTGCTCTAGTGCTTGACGACGCCCGTGACCGCTCATCATCACGCAGTCAAGAGAAGCAGGATGGGGCGCTCGACGCGGTGATTCGAGTTGGCTACGGCGGCGGAGGTGCCGCACGTGGCAAAAAGGTGCGTGACGCGTCGGGTAATTGGCATCAGTCGTCGGCAAGCCTTAACCGGCCCTTCGTAATTATCGCGGGCGAGACCCTTCCTGACTCCGCGCCGCAGTCGACCATCGAACGCTGTCTGGTTATCGAGGTGAAAGTCGACACGTCGCTCAAATTCGCTAAAGACACGCCCGACAAACGCTCTGGACTCGACCACCTACTTGAAGTCTCTGAGAGCGGCGCGCTGCGACCAATGCTCTCATTCTTTATTCACGGAATGGCGAAGGAGTCAACGCGAGCAATCCGTGAAGGCGAGGTCTCGGCGGCCGATGTACTCGACGAGAAACGTCAGCGTTTCGAGAAGGTCCGCGCCGAGGTCACCGAAGAAGCGTTCCTCAAGTACTGGCCAAAGAATGTCCCCGTATCTCCGCGTTTGATTCAAGTGACCGGCACTTTTCTCGCGGGCGTGGCACTTCTCGTTGAATTCATCAGCGAATTCGAGATACTCAACGAAACAGAAATCAGCCTGTTAGAAGACACGTGGTCACGCAGCATCATCGCCGCCGCCGCGTCACACTCCACCACCAATCTTGCGTCTGGCAGCGAGGTTGACCGGATTATCGCGATGGTGAAGGGGAGCATCGCGTCAGGCAGCCACTGCTTCGGGATACCACCAACTACTAGTCAGCTCTGCGTCGGTGTGGAGAAGATCATTGACATCGACGGCGTCCCTACGCCATGTGTCGCGCTCATCCCCAAGGTTGTTGGCGACATCATCAAGAATCACCACAATCTGGGTCGTCGTCTGGAGAGCGTGTTGGTTCGCGACAAGGATGGGAGGCTGACCCGCTCAACATGGATCAACGGCGACAACGTGAAGTGTCTCGTGATTCGCAAGAGCGACTACAACAAAGGCGTCGACCTGGACGACGAGCCACAGTTGCCATTAGAGGATTTCTAAATGGGACAACTTTTCCAACGTCGGCGCGAGTACTGAGCATGAGTCCCGCCAATTATTCCACCGAAACGTTCGTCTGTCTGCCGAGTGCGTCAGACATCGCATTGCTGGACGACGCCTTCGCGATCATGGGCGAGGTCTACCTCGCTGCTTGGAATGTGTGCGAGGAGATCTACCCGATCTCATCCACGTCGGTCGGGGACATGTCGCCGGCGGTCCTCGACTACTACGATGCCATATCCGCGATGGACCACGACGCACTGTTTCATTCGGCGGTCACGCCAGAACTTCGTCACCGCGCGAGCGAGCTGGGACTGAATATCGACCAGACATTCATCTTCTACGTTCGCGCTGCCGTTAGAGACCACGGTCAACGCGTAACACTTGTGAACCACGATGGCCGTCCGCACCGGCCGTGGCTCCACTTTGGATTCACCTTACCCATCGAGGAAGTCACCATCGAGACGACCGAAGACGGTGTTGATTGGTTTCGGTTCGGCGCGATCGGCCCGATAGCCTTCCGTTTTTCCATTGACTCAGTTCCGGATTGGGTCAATGAAGCCTGTTTGATGCCGCCCGAAAACGTATATGGCAGCGTATCTGACTGGGAGATCTTGTTCACGGGCGACGACACGAGCATGAAGTCTCGGTCCGACGCTCTCCACATCTCTACGGAGAGCGTCTGACCGAGAACGCCATCGAAGTGGGACAACTTTCCGCGCGTCGGGGCACAGACAAGGCATGAGCACACACACCAAGTCCAAGTCCCAACCTGACATCTATGCCGACGAGTATTCGTCATGACTATGCCGATCGTCAGTAATACGCAACCACGAGAGTCAGTTACCGCATTCTTCCCCCACGAGTCCCACCTCGATGCCACCAGGTGGCCGCAACTTACGGAACGAGGACGCTTAGTCCGCGGCTGGGTAAGTCGAGGTCAGCAGGTGAAGGCTGTAAGCGGCCGGTGGACGCACCACACCTACATCACTCCAACGCTCGCGGCTCCGACGCCAACGGGTTCGTCGTGGAGCAACCTTGACCTCTGCGGCGGATGGCGTCGCGACTGGATGTGCCCCGAGGGGCTAACGAATGAGGATTGGGTCATCCTCCACCGGGTTGTCTCTGGGGACAAGTTGTGCGGCGCCTTCCTCGCGCGCACACCAAGCGACTCGCCGTCAAACTTCTCGCGACTCGATCTAGCGACAGTCCGTACGATCGTGGACGCACACGTCGACTTTCAACTCGTGGAGACTCCATTTTTGAACCGCGACGGGCAGCCATGGACGCTACAGGACGGTACGGTCGTCACGGACGTTGTTCGGTGCTGGATCGCGCCGCGGGCCACTCTTGGTAGTGCCTGTGACGTCGACGAAGTCGCGCGTTGGTACGAAGCGATTGGGTTGGAAGGCGAGGCTGACGCGCTGGTTGACGCCGCTTCAACGTACCTGCCCGACCTGGCTAACCGCTTTGACGCCCAGGCCCCCGCAGGCCCGGCGTCATTCACAATCACTGGACTGGTCCTCGGTTACCCGCCAGGCTCAACGGCGTCGCTAAACCTTTGGTAGATCCGGCGATAACCGGCTTACCAACTGGTGCTCCCGTGACGTCACAGCCCTAGTGTCAAAGCCATGCGCACTTTTCAAACGATTACGACAGTCTCGCGATGACGACCAAGCGTCTGTAGCTCCGTCGCAGCGACGTCTGCTCCGTCTGCGGTGTCGAACTCGTGGTGGGACAGCGAGGCGCGGGCCGTGACCTGCGAACCATGTCCCGCTGTCCAAGGCACCACGCCGGCCGATGTCCACCAACGTCGATCGACGTGGTGCCATCCCCACCGGTTCCTGAGATGCAGACCGGAGTAGCGGGCCAGTCAGCCCTCAATGAGTTCGAGCGTCGCGATTCAGGGACAACTTTTTCAATATTGGCGTACTAATTAGAAGTGAGAGCAAATACCACTGTTGGAACACCCGATTACAGCATCGTCACATTTATCGACTCATCGGAGTGGACGCGAATCGGATGTGGTCGATGGCGGATCTAACGCGCAACCGCGAATTTCGATTGATTTGTTCGGAAATATTCGACCTGTTTCGCCAAACTGGCTATGTCAGTAGCGACATCACGGTGGAGTTCCGCCTCGAGGATGACGTGCTGATTTGGGGAGTCGGAGGTGAGGACGAAACCGCCGTAGCAGTCATGCGAGGGATACTCAAGGTTATTTGCACCGAACACGGAATCGATGTTGCCGCCGAAATGGATGCGTAAGTTACGGAGTCGGAGTCAAGCAAGCTCGCGGCCACGCCGAACGCCATTTGTTGCGCGGGGCACATTTCCCGCCGCTGGGGTACAGCATTGGTATGACCACCATCGCAGTGACCCTGACGCCAGAACTGGCCGACAAGCTATCAACCGTTAAGACCAAGTGCTTCTTCGAAGAGCAATCAGGTCGATTTGACCACGCCGAAATGATCGACACTCCATTCGAGGCGGACTTTGCACAAGGGACAATGTTCTGGTGCGACACCGTTTCGGACGCACTGCTCCTGCTCATGTACGAACGCGCTGAAGGCTTCCAAGCGCTACTACTGCGCGACCTCGCTACTCGCGTGTACACCTACGTCGTGATGTCGTCGCGCGCGTACGGTGCGACTCGCGCTCGTCACCGTTAAGTCCCCGAGCGAGTTCGTCACAAGGACACCGCGGTCCGGCGATAGCTGCCGCCGATGACCAATTCGGTGACTGACTTTTCGGGATCGATCATCTGCACTGGGCGTATATCAGTGATATAATCCAGTCATGGAATTCTCCACAGAACTAAAGCAACGCCGCGAGGAGGCTGGGCTGACGCAGGCGCAGCTCGCGACGTTGGCTGACACGAGCCAGTCGCGTCTGTCGTCGTATGAGTCTGGCGCCATGGTCCCCAACCCCCAGACGCAGTCCCGACTGCTCGCCGCCGCGAAACCCCTGCCGGGCGACGCGCTCGACCAGTATCGAGAGGACGTGAAGCGTTTGGCTGACACGTGCGGTTTGGACAACGTGCGCGTCTTCGGATCTATCGCTCGCAACGAGGACGTCTACGTGAGTGACATCGACCTGCTCGTGACGCCTCGCGAGGGGACGTCGCTGTACGACATGACCGAGTTTGCGATGCTCGTCGAACAGATCACCGGCTACGACGTTGACGTGGTGAGCGACAGAGGTCGCACACCCAGCGACACCATCCTCGCCGAAGCCTTGTCGTTGTGAACGTGCCTCGGCGAGGTAAGGGCCCCGACGGGGGACAGTTCATTCGACACAAGAATCCAGAGACCGTGCTCGATCTCTCGTCGAAGGAGAGCCGCGCCAACGAGAAGCGCGAACGGAACCTCGATAGGGTGCTGGCGCAGATGACGGTGCTCTTTGACGATGCTGAGAAGATCTCATCAATGGGACTGGAACACTTCCTGGACGACTGGGTAACGCGCCGCGCCGCGAAGAACATCGTGGCCGAGGTCGGTGAAGCAGTTGGACGTCTCCCCACGTCGTACACGAACGACTTTCCCGGCATCAACTGGGCGCTGCCGGTCGGAACCCTCCATCGCATCGTCCACGACTACGAGAACGTCGATCCTGCGATCATCTGGGCGGTGCTCAGCGAGGACGTGCCGGTTATGAGGTCGACGCTGGGTCTCTAGCGTCGCCGCAGAGATCGGAGCGTTCGGCCAGTGCATCCGAACCAGATTGGCGTCGGCCGAGAACGCGCAGTCCCCCGCATCGCCGTTCGTGAAAGCCGTGTTCGGATTGCCGTTTCCGAACGAGCTGTAGCGCGCGGTTGCCGGGGTGGTCGGTCCCAACGCGAGCAGTAGTGTGAGCAGCGCAGCGAGCGCCGCCAAGCGAGACCCCAAGTACCCGACCCGCAATCACATCGAGTCGTCGAGTTCGTCATACCCACGACCATACGGCGCGATAGCCGCAGCCGATTCGGTTGGCGCCCGCGCGCCAGGCATCGCCCGTTTCGTTCCCCGAGCGTTCCATCGCGAGGGGCTGACGGCTCCGGCGATAGCCGCGGGTAGTTCGGCCATCGGATTGCTTAATAAGGGGCTCGCAAACCTAAAGGTTTGCTCGCCGGTCTCGTCACGTTTCCGGTAAGTTGAGGATTCGCTGACGCGTTTCGATTCGGCTCGTCTTCTTATCGTTCCCCTCGTGGTCGCGGCGGTGCGTAGTACCTCGTGACGAACACCCGACGTGAGCCGCCCGCAGATGAGTTGGCCAGCGCCGCCCGGCGCATAGCCGCGTAGCGAAGCGGAGCGTTGCCGAGCCACCACTGACGTGAGTCACAACCCGCTGGCGCACGAGCGGAGCGAGATCGGGGCGCCAGCATCCAGAGCACCGCACGTCTCGCTACGCGAACGACTCGTTTCGTCATGGCGTCGACCCTGTCCGGTCAGCAATGGTTCGTTGCACGTGCCCTGCCGGGGGCGACCTGTTCGAGTTCTGCCGTGCACCGAGTCCGGTGTGTCGCCGACATGGTTTCGCTTCATTACCAACACGATGACGACTCGATCTCTCACCACCATTGGGCCAACCAACCGTGCAGCGCCGGCGACAACGTCACGGACCGACCACACATCCAAGAAGACACACCTTCGGCGCGCTGTTGCAGTTCCTCTGCGCCGGTCTTTGTGTGTCTTCGACGAGTGCTGGCGCTGCGTAGTCGCGGTGGAGCCGTGACGACTTTCGACAACGTTTTGCCGCGGACGCATGTGGGCAAATAAGGGGGAGAAAGGACGGGGGCCGTTTCGAACTCCTCTTTGCGGTCAAAGCCCAGCAATTGCAACGAATTCGCCGAAATATTTCCTACCCCGTGGATTGGCGAAAATTTCTCGCTCCTAGAGACCGGTTCGCGGCCCCTTAGTTGCCGCATGGTTATAGATATGACACCACATAACCCACCACGCGAATCCGCATCACAGGACATCGCTCTCACCACTGAGTTCGCCGGATCATCGGTATCCCCGCCGAGCGTGAAATTGCCACCACCGGCGAAGGTCTCGCGCGACGGTCGTCCGTTCCGATGGCCTTTTGGACCTGCCGATGGCAATACTCCCAGGGACGGGGGTACGCGTGATGTCTAATACCACTCCGCCATCGGTCGTTCCCTTTTCTGAGATAGCAAACAAAGCCTTCCTCACACGCGGCTACGGACCCACCGACCGCACTGATCCGTATTGGACGACGGTCTGGCCCAATTCAAACGGCGGGCCGGTCATCAATTGGCATTCACTCCACTCCGAGCACGCGATGGCCGACGCCGGCCTCCAAGTACCAATTCGCCACGGCCGACGAAGGCACTCCGAGTCTGAGGCGATCGCCCTACTCAACAATCGACGGACGAGGCTTATCACCCTCGGTACGGTCAATCTTTGGCGCACCATCTCGACTGAACAGTTAGTCGCCATGAGTGGCCGTCCCGGAATTGGCTCAGCCAGGTCCGAAGAAATTGGGATTCTCTTCGACGCAGGTTTGCTACAACGTGGCCGTTTCAGTTACAACAAGCGCTCGCTTAACCAGGCACCCGAAATCTTCCGTCCCAACACGCAGGCCTACAAAGTGGATCTAAGAAGCAGCTTGAGCTATGGAGACTGGCTGGGCACCACCCTCGGTGGTCAACCGATCAAGGGTCATCAGTACGACCGACACAACATCCTGACGACCGAGCTCTCGCTTCGCGCAGCAGAGATGTGCCCACTGCGGAGTGTTCTCGGCGAGGCCGTGGCGACGTGGCCGCGGCTCTTCGGCCCCGAACTCCATCCGAACCCCCACCGCTCGGCGGATGCCGTGTTTGTGAGAGAGGACGGTTTGAAGATCGCGGTAGAGCTCACAGCCACGGTTACGCCCGCGACGGTGAAGAAAATAGAACAACTCGCCGAGTTACTGGCTCGCGACAAGTCAAAGTCGTTGGTGGTGCTCTTCGTCGTTGCGGCGCACCCGAAAGATGGTCGCATGGGCGACGTGACGGGCCGACTTCGTCAAGCGATCAAAAAGTCATCGCACTTATCGATGAGTCGCATCCTGGCCGAGGTTGAGAACCGCATGCTTGTTGCGAATTGGGAGTCGTGGTTTCCTGGACCTGGTCTCGTATCTCGCGATTTCATTCCTCTTAGCGCCCAGCGGTACTCGTCGGTAGACAATGAGTGGTCTTCCACCTGGTTGCTTGACCCGTTTGACACTACTTTCGCCGGGGCTTACTCACCCGAGAGCGAGGAAACTTCAACGAGGTTGAACGACGTCTTCGGCGCACCGTGGTGGATGCGCACCGGTCCCGGCGCCGACTTCGATGCGCCCCTGCTCGAGTAGTCCGGTTTCGACGAGCGCTTGACGATCAAAGCGGCGACCGATTCCGGTCTCGGCGAATAGATGGCAATTCAGAAATCCGCGCGACGTGGTGCGATACTGGGTCGATGCGCCGTGCTGAATCAAAAAGAGCCGAGATGTCAACTGAGTTGGATACCATTCTCGCCCCCGGCGAAAAGATCGTCATGTTTGGAGGTTGTACGGCGCGGGTCGATCGCTTGGGGGTCATGGTTGTCCGTCACGGGACCCTATTCGTCAGTAACCAACGCTTTGGATTGTTTACCAAGAAGATCGGTAGTCACGATCTCGTCGGCATTCCACTTGCCCTAATAACGAATGTCGAATTAGACAGGAATGTCACAGCGGCACAGATGACAGTCGCTGGCGCTGGATTGACTCTCAAGATGGAACGGATGCAGGTGAACGGCGCCAAGGAGTTCGTCAAGGTGCTTAGGGAACAGATGGCCCTGTCGCAAACACGGGTAGAGGTGGTTTCCAAAACGTCTGAATTACCGGCCTCGATAGCGGATGAGATAAAGAAGCTTTCGAACCTTCAGTCATGCGGCGCATTAACGTCCGACGAGTTCACTCTCGAAAAAGCGAGACTGCTCGAAGGGCACTGAAGTGGAGGAAGACTTGCACGCCGTCTTAGTGTCTTTGATTGGGTACTGGAAAGTGGACGAGGAGCGCCCTCAAGAGTTTCTTATAATCTTGACCTGATGCGCAAGTTACTTAGGTGACAACTTCGCGTCGACATGTTCGGTGTGTCATGTGCGGAGGGGCCGGACCGCGCTCTGAAGAGGACGTCTTCCCTAATTGGTTGGCGACGGCGCTGGGCGGTCAGGGGCCCTTTTACACCACTGAATCCACCCAACTTCGCGGACAAGAAGTGACGAGTCGCGAGCGCAAGACAGGTTCGTTGGCAAACTTGAAACTTAAGGACGTTTGCCTTTCGTGTAACACCGGCTGGATGTCGCGCTTGGAGAACAGATCGAAGGATCTCCTCTTGCCGATGATAGGTGACCAGTCCTTGAGGTTGGGTATCCCTGAACAACGTCACCTAGCAGCGTGGTGCCAGCTGAAGGCACTGACACTAGACGCCTGGTATCCCGATCGTTTCTTGCCGGCAAATCTGCTTCATCGATTCTCCAACTCGTGTCAGCCCCTCATGTCATCAATTGTTGACATCGCACGACTTCCACCGCCCAGCGTGGGAGTAGGCACGCTAAGAGGTCGAACCATGATGCAAGTAGAGGCCCCAGGATTTGGCAAGCTCGACGCCATCAGGGTGACGTGGTCATGGGGCTATCTCGTGATTTCTTTGATCGTCTGTGCGGGCCTCCCGCCGGACCTGGGACTACGGATGGAGCGACCAGAAAGTGGCTACTTGCAGATTTGGCCTCTCGTCCACGATCAAGCCGAGTGGCCGCCGGTGTAGTGCAGCAACGCCACGCCGGCCTGCGCCCAAGCCATCATGGTGAGGCCCGAGCAGTTGAAGGCCGTGGGGCCAGTACCGCCCCAGAGATACGACTTGCCGAGCTGCACCAAGGCGTAGGTGATCGCCACCGTCTCGGCGGCCGTGGCGTTGGCGGGGATTACGTAGTTCGGCGGCAGGCCGTTGTTGCTTACTGGTGAACTGGGCAACGTGGCCGAAGCTGCCGCGCCACAATCTGGGTTTGAAACCAGTGTTGTGGTTGTGGTCGTTGTAGTAGAGCCGGCCTGGGCTGGTGGTTGGATTTTCGATATAGCGCAGGCGGCGGCCTGGGCCGTCCCACCCACGGTGCTGAACAGGATGACTAGTCCCAGCAGCGCCACCACGAAGCAAACGAAGGGTGCGACGATAAGTAGCACGATCTTGATCACGACGACGTTGGCCATTCAACGAAAGGGTTCCGCGGCACCTGAAGTTGAATCGAACAACTTTTGGCCATTTAAAGCCTCCGATATTTGGCGTGTAGCGCAACGGTCGCACCAACTCGAACTTTCAGCAGGGCAAGTTGAAGCCACACTTTTTGGCAGTCGGCATAAAATTCCTCTGCTCATGATTAGGTAAAAGAATGTCTTTGGCCCCCTAAAGAGGAGATCTGCCTTGAAACCAACGCCAAAAGCCCCCTCAGCCAGAAACGCAAGCAGCCCCCTTCGTCACCTTTGGAGGCAACCATCGGTTAGAACATCTCACGTTTAGAGGAACTCGAACTACGAGGCCGATTTAGCGTTACCCTGAGACAACTGAATGGGGACAGAGGTATCAATGACAGCGCGTTGTGCGTTCCATCTGCAAATCGCAGTTGCTGCAATGCTGGCGACCGCGGGTCTCGTCTACTCGAGTGACGTCAGCGCTTCATCGCAAGACGCCGTCGGGCCCCACACTTCCTCTGGCGTGTATTACGTAGCGCTGGGAGATTCATACGCTTCAGGTGAGGGTAATCCACCGAGCGGTGAGTACCTCATTCCTAAGCAGTTGACGTATTCGTGGCTCGACACCTACGGCCAGTTATGGAAGACCGACAACGGCTGCCATCGTTCCAGTGTCGCCTTTCCCATGTCCGTCAGCTCTTGGCTGCAGACCTATCAAGGGGTTTCAGCACCGAGTTTCCGCTTTCTCGCCTGCAGCGGCGCAACAACAATGGACCTGTGGAATTCGGGCTCACCGTTTGTCTCAAAGCCAAGCACAAGAGAGGGAACAGCATCTCGACAACTAGTCCGTGGCACCTCCAATCTCGCGGCCGCACGAATTGTGACTGTTTCCATTGGCGGTGACGACCTCCACTTCTCGGACATATTGGCCAATTGCATTGACTTCACAGTTCACGCCTGCAACGCTCAATCAAATGACGGTTGGATTGCCGATCTCGATCAAAACATTAAGACTCTTAAGGCCGTTCTGATAAGGACCTATGATGCAATTGAAAGTGCAGCCCCGAACGCAACCCTCTACGTCGTTGGCTATCCAGATCTCTTTCCTCCTCAGCCGTCAACCCTTCAGCAGATCGACACTTGTCCAAGAGCGACACAGGCTCCAAATGGAGCCATTCCACCCTACGGGATCGGATATTTGTCTCATGCTGAGACTCTGCTCGCATCAGTAATTAAAGTCGCCGCTTCTAAAGCCCGCGCGCAGTTCGTAGACCCCAACACTGGACCATACTCATTCATTGGTCATTCCGTATGCGCTGGCGATTCATGGTTTAACAAAGTCAATCCAGTTCATTCAGAATATTCTTTCCATCCCAATGGACAGGGACAACGAACATTGGCAGATGACGTCGAAGCGGCAATTGTGAAGTCGAGTGTCGTGTCCGGCGCGGGGGGGACGACGACCACTACAACCACGGTCGGCGGCGCGTCGGAGGCGTGGCCGGTGATGCGAAACGACGGATCGCCCGCGTTCTTCGAATACCTCGGGGCTAGTTTTTTATTGCCGGACTGGACGAGTTGCGATCCGAACTACTGCTTAGCCGAGTCGGGCGGGACGGTTTACGTCTTCGATAACCAACTCAATCAGGTCGCGACGATTAACGTGTCCGTGTCAAATCCGTTGAACTCACTGCTGGCAGTAGGTATTCCAACGACCGATGCGAAACAACTGCTCGCTCCTACTGGATAAGAACTGATCACTTTTCGATGTTGCTGCCGAATTGTGCAACTCAAGACGATTTGTAAATTTGGGCCGCTCGTTACCAGACTCTTCGACTCATAGTTCCAAAGAGAGAGACTGGTCCTTAAGGGCAGCAGCGTCTTGTTAAGGCTGCCCAACGATAGACCAGTACGGTCTTAGCCCGCATTTACGACAAGACGAGACCTGGCTCGACCCGTTTTAGTAGGGATACGAGTTGGAGTGAGAAGCGGCGACCACGACAATGATCACAATAATCAGTGACACTATACCGACGATACCGAGAACGATCCCAGCAATAGCCATGCCTTCGCCGCCTTGACCTCTTTCCTTGATCTGCTTGCGCGCAACCAAACCAAAAATCAGCGCCAGGATCGAACCGATCCAGTAGACCCAGACAATTCCAAGAACAAGTGACGCCACGGCGAGACCGTTCGTCGTTCTTGCGGAAATTGTCGTTATATAGTTGGGATAATTCGTTGACGAGGGCTGAAACGAATTGACACCGCATGTTGGACAGAAAGCCACATTATCCGGACAGTTATGACCGTTGACACAAATCATTTTGTCCTTTCTAGTTTCTCTAGTACTCTTTCGAAAGTTAGCATTTGGGGAACCTCTACAGAGGGTTGACAATGAACTTTCAGACCTACCTCCATCAGAGACTCATTCTTGAATTGATCCAGATACCTAAGGTTCAACAACCTCCGACTTCGAAGGTTCTTGGCCTACAGCGGTTCGGTCAGCCAACCAACCGGCGGGAGAACTAATGTTCTGTGGTTCCTGTGGCAGTTCCCTTCAAGACGGCGACGCCTTTTGTATCAAGTGCGGTGCTTCGGCGGTTATCCCTCTTAAAAATGAAACAGGTCTGGAAACACAGAAGGCTCTCGAAACTGCCACCGCCAGTGAATTCGCCCCAAGTGATCCTTCTGCTGTTTCGATTTCATCTGTTAACGCTGGAACTCTCTGTAATTCCTGTGGTAGTTCACTCCACGAGAACGCCGCGATTTGTACCGTGTGCGGTGCTCTCGCAGGCGTCCCACACGTATCTGACACAGTCATGACGCCACCCGATGGATACGAGTCTCCAAAGGTCAAGGAGCCCGTCGATGCCAACCTTTCTGAGGCGTTAGCCCCCACCACACTTCCCGCGTTGTTTTGTGGACTTTGTGGAAGCTCACTACAGCAAGACGCAACTTTTTGCACGGACTGCGGCACACCCATCAATACCCCACCTCAGCCAACGGGGGTTTCGGCGGGATCGGCCACGTTTCAATCCCCAGCGTTCGGCCAACGTCAAGCCGATACTTCAAACTTGACATCAGCGGGGCGTAGTTGGCTGGTAAGAATTCCGGGAGAAAACGACGTCCTCGTCGATCTCGCAACGCTGCAGGTATGGGCTAGAAACCGCAAGATCAGGTCCGAGACGACAGTAGTTGATTATGCGAGTGGGTCAACTTTCTCTGCTCGCCAGATTCCCGGAGTCTTTTCCGAGAAAGACTTCACCACGGCGCTGCTCTTGTCAATCTTCCTTGGCGGTCTTGGAGTTGATCGCTTTTATCTTGGCCAAGCCGGACTTGGCGTTGGAAAACTGCTTACGCTTGGTGGTCTAGGTATCTGGGCGTTGATTGACATCATCATGATCGCGACGCGCAGCGTCACCGACGGAAACGGACTCGCACTTGCCTGAGTCCGTCACACCAATTCGATCACGTAAGGAGCGAAATCTTCGATGGTAATGTTGCTCCGCGGAGAACTGCTGGCCTATCAGACGCCGAAGGGCTCTAGTGAGCACGAGGTCTGGACAGCTTTTTTGAAAAGAGGAGACGTAACGTGAACTGTGCTAACTGTGGCCGACCAAATCCCGAAGGTTATCGATTCTGTGCCGGCTGTGGAGTTCCTTCGGTTCCTACGGAACAGCAACCACCAACTCCCACGAGATCACCAACTCCACCAACTTTTTCAACTCGTCAACCAAACACAGGGACAAACTCGATGCAATTCAGTTGGAATAAGGTAATGCGTTACCAGGCGGCAATTGTCGTTGGAAGTTTCTTAGCCATCGTCGGCCTCTTCTTGCCATGGGTAAGTAGTTTCGGCTTGTCCTTTTCCGGATTATCTATTCACGGGTTTCTTTGGTTTTCATTCCTCTTCTTGGTCGCAATCATGGTGCTATCGATTTTGGAAATATTCATCCAGGGCTTTTCCGATAGTTGGCCGTTACACCCATTAGTAATGGGTATGGCGACGTTTTCGGCTCTATTGGTTTTGATTGGCCTGTTGGACTCTCCGGGTGGATACGGTTGGTCGATCGGACCATTCTGGTGTCTCATATTCTCCTTGGCGCTTGTCGCAGCTTCATTGGCCCCCTTTGTGCCGCGGTTACATTTCTTGAGAATTCCCCTATCAAGGTCTCCGGCTCTCCTAGGTACAGTTTCCGGAACGGATCGCTCTTCATCGCCATATACGCCAAGAACACCTCGACGGTTTTGCCCTTCTTGCGGAAAGGTAATCGAATTCGACTCGCAATTCTGCGCGAGTTGCGGAAGCAAGACAACATAAATAACGATCCCAAGGTCGTCGTCACGACGATTACTTTTTTTTCTTGGGCGGCGTCAAGAAACGTGGATTAACCAAAATCAGGGTTGAGTACGAAAGGAGTCCCAGCCATCGGCAACTGTCCCAATGGTCACATCACGGCGAACTCCGATCAAGGATTCTGCAAATTGTGCGGGGCAGCGCTCACTCCAACTTGTGCCAATGGGCATATCCTTCGCACCAATGCTCGCTTCTGCCCCACGTGCGGAATTCCGACACGGACTTCCCAACAACCTCAAAAGGTTGCATTAGTACAAGAGCCTGAAATGGAAAAAAGGGGAAAGGGTTTACTCCTGCTCGTCGGGGTCGCGACCTTGGTAATAATTATCGCCATCGCCTCCGTCATAGTTTTCACGCGAAAACCATCGTCACAGAGCCCCCCTTCGACAAATGCCTCGTCGACGAGCGCTTCGTCGACGACAACGACGTTCGCGCCAGTTACGTCGCCCCAAACGCAAGCATCTGCCCTTACACAATTGCTGCAATCCGGACCTCAAGACCGTTCAATACTTCAGTCTTCCATCGATGCCATTCAAGGCTCCATCAACAGTGGCGCGGGCTGCGCTTCCAATGTGTCTAGTGCCGTCTCCGAAATTCAACAAGTAGTGATTGGTCGCCAAACGCTCCTCCGGCAGTTAAGCACCACGTCTCTTTCTGCTGTGCCGAACGGAACGCTTGTCATAGCCGACCTCAGAAGTGCGTGGCTCATCTCTAAACGTATCGACCAGGACTTCAGTCAGTGGGCAAACGCCGAGGTGACCGACAGCTGTCACCTTGGTGATTCCAATGTTGCAAGTTATCGAGCGACCGAAGTGCTAGATCCTAGATCAACGGCGATCAAGACGATCTTCGTGAATCTGTGGAATCCAATAGCGCTTCAACTTAACCAGCCTTCGACGTGGACGGCCGACCAGATCTGATGCCGATGGGGCGCCGAATCTCGACACATAGATCTCCCCTCCAAATACATATGCAGCCTCGTGAGATGCTCAATGCCCTATTACGTTCTCCCATTTTTCTTCAAGAAATTGACTGATCACTGTGCCACGACCGATGCACCGCAGGCGACGATCCCGGACGCACCTTTTATTTCAACTGGTTACGGTGAGCATTGCCGTGATCGCACTAAGTCTTGTCGGGCTGCGACTTTGGCTGAATTACTCCACGACTTCACCTAGGAGCATCTCAACTTCTACGGCGCCAAGTGCGACGACGTCTTCAGTTCCTATGCATGTGACTCCGTCGGAACAATCACAATTGAAACAGACCATTGACGCGATTCTTGAGAGCCGGGTAGGGGCCATTGAAGTGGCCGTGGAAAATTTAAACTCGGGTGTCACGTCGACCTTTGGTCCCCAAAACCCACAAGACGAAGCGAGCGTCGTCAAGGTCAATATCTTGGCCGCACTTCTTGCGAAGAGTCCAACTTCCAATCCACCATTGACAGCACCGATGCGAGAACTCGCCCAAGAAATGATTGTGGCGAGCGATAACAACGCGGCGACTTCCTTATGGACCGCCGCTGGCGGGAGTGACGGCATCGCAGCGGTAAACAGGCGGATTGGATTGACATCAACGACGCCGTCTCCTTGCGTTCAATGTTCTGGCTTCCCGTGGCCGGGATGGGGGCTAACCACAACCACGCCACTTGACCAGCTCAAGTTACTTCGAGAAATCTTCTTCGACGGCGCGTTCATGAATTCGGTAGATCGCGCGTATCAACTTCAGCTCATGGAGTCAGTTCTTCCAAGTGAGCGGTGGGGTGTATCGAGCGGGGTGCCTAGCACCGCCGCCGTTGCACTCAAAAACGGTTGGCTCCCCTTGAATGATGCTGATACTGATTGGCAGATCAATAGTGTTGGGTGGGTTCGAGGCAATGGGCGCGACTATCTCATCGCGCTCTTCAGCACCGGAAACCCCAGCGAGGTGTACGGAATCCAGACATTAGATGCCGTCTCGGCGCAGATTTGGGAACATCTAGGTTCGTAACAAGTTTCACCTTTGGCCGGTTCAAGTCGACGCATGAATGTTTCGTCTCCAATCCATGACAAATGGGGCGCGGTCTTCCGCGACCAAGTAATCGCCGCCGCAATCATCGACTCAATCATCATGCCTTAAGTAATCAGTCTCTGGTAAACCCAGGCCGCTTCAGACTATTAACTTGGGCATCCCTGCAATTATTTTAGCCCTATTGAATTGAAAAAGGCACTACAGGACACGATGGGTCAGTCGTTCTTGGCCCCTCCCCCAGTCGTAGGTCAATTACTTCGCTGTCAGTCCCTTGAATAGTTGCTGCTATCTAAGCATGGGCGGGTGTGGCTGCTTTCGGCCAGCGTTTTCGCGGTTCAGTGTCGATGTTTTCGATCAGCGTTTACACAAAAGACCGCTGCTGCCGGAAGACGCCGTCGATCACTTTTCAAAACTTATATGAAGCGACTGCTTAATTCGGACGGCTGCTTGAATGAGCTCGTAGAAGAGGTCCAACTCAAATTGCTTCACATTAGCTTGAATCAAATTCATCTGATCCGAAACAGCTTTCATCGCCTCAGTAAGTTCAACTCGTAAAAAAAGCGCCACCGCAACTTCCCTTGTTGTTCTTTGTACTGCATCTGGTCCACTCGTTTGTTCGATAGCCACCACTACCATCTCCTGATTCTCAGGAGACATTAGTCCCTCCAAAATCTCACCAAAGTAAGCTAGACCTATATAGATTTCAGCTGAAGTGTAAATACCTTCGATTTGTCGAACCGCGTGGCCGATGATTTCTTCATCTCCTTGCTCAGCCGCAGTGACTAACGCAAATACAACGTCACGGCATTGACGCGGATCATGACTAATTGTTGCCGACGGCCAATATGCGTCAATACTCGGGATTTGTTGGCCACAATGGCCGCAATACTTAGCGTCCGGCGATACATCGTGACCTTGGCTACACTTCAATATCTTGGCAAGCCGCGCTAATTCAACATTTGATGACGTTGGAGGCGGGGTACTCACCATCGATGTCATTGATGCCGAAGCGTTTTCTATAAGCGCGAAGATGTCCTCTCGTAATGCTTTATACTTCGCCGCGTTTCGTATGGCTCCGCTACCGTCAGTGAGCCACCGAATTAGTCGAATTTCGACGATATTTTTGCCAGGCAATGTGTCACGATCCGCTTCTGGAAAACATACCCCCGCGAGCCAGAAGTTCCGTCCGCCTCTCGTCGCGCCTTTAAGGATCTCGGCTGGGGTTCGCGAATAGCCAATCAATAACTCCGCGCCATCGATTTGTTGAACATGAAAACAGGAATCTGCAGGGTCCACTTCACTCAGGAGAAACTTAAGACATTGCTTGTCTCGCTCGACGCGCGCTATCGATTTAACATTCTGTGACTCTATGTACGAAAGCACCAGTTCAATTGCTTCTGAAACCGACAATGCGGTGGTGCGAGTATGCGGCGCCACGAACTTCGGATTCGTCTTACTACGTATCGACTTCTCTATAGCTCCCACTATCTACCCCCAAGGTAACTATTCACCCCTCATGCTGAGATCCACCACGTGAGTCTTCGTTTCGGGCATTCTGTTGTGGGCGGAGAGAGACCGAAGG
>Ga0307372_10003031_pt1 | contig 27286 bp, 28 predicted proteins | sample OX1MG_FD_202533 | JGI IMG/M metagenome (GOLD analysis project Ga0307372, IMG submission 202533) | Soil microbial communities from Risofladan, Vaasa, Finland - OX-1 | ecosystem: Environmental > Terrestrial > Soil > Coastal area > Acid sulfate soil | place: Finland: Risofladan, Vaasa | collected... | reverse complement strand
CAGCTTCTCGCGGCCGCGCGCCTGGCGCTTGAGGGCGGACGCGACGAAGCGCAAGCCATCTTCGAGCGGCTGGAGGCGGAGCTGCGCGTGCGGCTGCGCGAGTTGCGCCCGGCGGAACTCGGCAAGCGCACGCTCGCCGCGGCGCTGCGGAGCGAACTCGACCGTCTCGCTGCGGGCGGGATGGACACGCGGCTCCAGGGCGTCGCCGCCGCGAATCGCCTTCCCGCCGGCGTGCGCCAGGTCTGCTACCAGGTCGCACGCGAAGCGCTGGCGAATATCGTCCGTCACGCCCGCGCCACCCGGGCCGAGATTCTCATCGAGCGCGAGGCCGGGATCGCGCGCCTTACAGTCAGCGACAACGGCCGCGGAATCGAACCCGGCGCCCAGCAGGCGGCGGGCGGCGGGATGGGACTGGGCGGACTCGCCGAGCGGCTGGAGTTTCTGGGCGGCACGATGCGCGTCGAATCGAGCCGCGGGATGACCCGGCTGGTGGCCGAGATTCCATTGGAGTAGCGGGCGTGGCGATGGGCACCGAGCGCATCAGCGTCCTCATCGCCGACGACCATCGCCTGTTTCGCGAGGCCTTGCGCGTCGTGCTCGAGCGCGAATGCGAGGTCGTCGGCGAAGCGGCGAGCGGCGAAGAAGCGGTCGCCCTCGCCGCTCGCACGCGCCCTGACATCGTGCTGTTGGACGTCGGGATGCCGGGGGTGGGCGGCCTCAACGCGGCGCATCGCCTGGCCAAGCAAGCTCCGTCCTCCAAAGTCGTGGTCTTGAGCCAGCACGACGATGAAGAGTACGTGATCGAGGCGATGGTCGAGGCCGGCGTGGCCGGCTACCTGGTCAAGACCGATGCCGCCGCCGAATTGCTGAGCGCGCTGCGCGCGGTCGCCGCGGGACGACGCTATCTGAGCGCCACGGTCGCGCCGGCCGTGCTCGCGCGGCTCAAAAGCATGCGCGGGACGGCCGGCGGGGGCGCGGTGGCGGTGGTAAAACTCACGCGGCGCGAGCGCGAGGTCCTAAGCCTCATCGGCGAGGGCGCGACCAGCAAGGAGATCGCCGCGAGCCTCGGTATCAGCCCCAAGACCGCCCAGGTCCATCGCGACAACCTCAAGCAGAAACTCAAGGCGAAATCGACGGCTGCGATGGTGCGTTACGCGATCAAGCATAAATTGATTCGCGCCGAGTAGGACCCCGCCGGTTCGATTTCGCGGCGCGCTCCGTGATAATGGGATGGCGGCCGCGCTGGCCGGGACGAAAGGAGTTTGATCGCCATGGCGGAGATCGGATTGTTCGAAGCGACATACACGGCGCGAGCGCTCAGGCGCTTCAAGCCCGACCCGGTGCCCGACGAAGTGATGACCAAGGTGCTCGACGCGGCGATTCGCGCGCCGTCGGGCAGCAACGCGCAGAGTTGGCTGTTCGTCGTGGTCAAGGATGAGGAGAAGCGTCGCCAGCTTGGCGCGATCTATCACAAGGCGTCGCAGATCCTGACCACGCTCTACGCCGAGCGCCCGCGCGCCAGCCACTTCAACGAGGAACAGTACCGCCGCTTCATGAGTTCGGTGACCTACCTGTTCGACCACATGCACGAGGCGCCGGTGCTGCTGCTCGCGTGCCTCAAATCGGCGCCGCCCGGCGCCGCGGCGAGCAAACTCAGTCCCGAGGTGCAAAGCGCGATGGCGAAGGCGGCCCGCACCCAGGGCGCCAGCATCTACCCCGCCGTGCAGAACATCATCCTGGCGTGCCGCGCCTTTGGTCTGGGCACCGTGCTGACCACGATTCACACCTTCTTCGAGGAGGAGGTCAAAGCGATCGTGGGGCTGCCACCCGAGATATCGACCTTCGCGCTGATGCCGATCGGCTATCCGCGCGACAAGTTCGGACCCGTCCGCCGCCTGCCAGTAAGCGAGGTCACCTGTCTGGACAGTTACGGAAAGCCCTGGCCCGGCTAGCGATGCGACGGCGTACCGGGGCTTGAGGCGGGCGCCGCGATGATTCCGCTGCGCGACAGCGTTGCGCGCCATCGGCTGAGCCCGGTCAACACGCTGCTGATCGTGGCCAACCTCGCCGTGTTCGTGCACGAGGTTTCACTCGGCCACCACTTGGATGCGTTCGTCACGCGCTATGCGATGGTGCCGGAGCTGCTGGCCCGCGCGCATCTGCACGGCGCCGTGCTGCTGGACGCCCGCGGTCGTCTGTGGCCGCCGTTTACGGTTCTGACCTCGATGTTCGTCCATGGCGGCGTGGCCCACGTCGCCGGCAACATGCTCTACCTGTTCATCTTCGGCCCGGCGGTCGAGGAACGGACTGGTCCGGCGCATTACCTGTCGTTCTACCTGTTAAGCGGCATCGCCTCGGCCGCCGCAACGGTTGCGATGGGGCCGCATTCGATGGTGCCGGTGATCGGCGCGAGCGGCGCGATCGCGGGAATTCTGGGGGCCTATTTCATCCTCTATCCGCACGGCAGCATCCTGACCTTCTTCCCGCCCTTCTTCTTCCGCCTTCCGGCCGTGCTCTATCTGATCGTTTGGTTCGCGGCGCAGCTCTACTGGGGAATCGCCAGCGGAGCAACCGGGTCGCTGGTGGGCGGCGTGGCTTGGTGGGCGCACATCGGCGGCTTTCTGTTCGGGGTCGCCGCGGGACCGATCGCGGTGCGCGAGCCGGAGCGCCGACGCGTGGCCCGGCGCTAGATTTCTTCGTCTCCACATCATTCACGTCCGCCGACGGCGGTCCGCACTGTTGATAGTGTTCAAAGTCCTTTCCATTTTTACCGGTATTTGCCACTTCCCACTTGTCCACCGCCGCCGCATTCCTGATACTTGATTCTCGGTCACGCGGAGCGGTTTTGAGCGGGAGGGGGGTTGGTTGTGGCGGCGGTATCCACGAACGATATTCTAAGGCGCGTTCCTCCACAGAATCTCGAGGCCGAGCAATCGGTGCTCGGCGCGATCCTGCTCGAGAACGAGGCCATCAACCAAGCGCTCGAAGTCCTCAATCCCGACGATTTCTACCGCGAGTCGCATCGCGAGATCTTCCGCGTGATGACCGAACTGTCGGACCGTAGTCAGCCGGTCGACGCGATCACGATGACCGACGCGCTGCGCACGCGCGGCAAGCTCGAGGCGATCGGCGGCCCGGCCTACATCGCCGAACTCGCCGCCTGCGTCCCGACCGCTTCCAACGTCGCCCACTACGCGCGCATCGTGCGCGAGAAGGCGGTGCTGCGCGCGCTCGCCTCGACCGCGACCGAAATCGCCTCCTCCGCCTACGACGCGCCCGCGCGGGTCGACGAGTTCCTCGACGAAGCCGAGCACAAGATCTTCGAAATCTCCGAGCGCCGCATCCGCGCCTCGTTCCACACGATGCACGAGTTGACGCGCGAGTCGCTCAAGATCATCGAGCGGCTCTACGAGCGCAAGGAGATGGTGACCGGAGTGCCGACCGGCTTCACCGACCTCGACCGCATCACCGCGGGCTTGCAGCCGGCCGACCTGATCGTGATCGCCGCGCGCCCCTCGATGGGCAAGACGGCGCTCGCGCTCAACCTCGCGGCGTACGCGGCGACCGAGGCTGAACCGCGCCGCGGCGTGGCTTTTTTCTCGCTGGAAATGTCCAAAGAGCAGCTCGTGCTGCGGCTCCTGTGCTCGGAGGCGCGGGTGGACAGCTCGAAGGCGCGCGCGGGGTACCTCGGCGAGCGCGATTTTCCTAAGCTCGCGGTGGCGGCGGCGCGCCTGGCCGAGGCGCCGATCTTCATCGACGACAGCTCGGACACCTCCGCGATCGTGCTGAAGGCGAAATGCCGGCGCCTGGCGCGCGACTCGAGCGCCAACCTGGGGCTGATCATCGTCGACTATCTGCAACTGATGCGCGCGGCGCGGCCGGGCGAATCGCGCGAAAAAGAGATCGCCGAAATCTCGCGTTCGCTCAAGGCGCTGGCCAAGGAACTGCGGGTCCCGGTGATCGCGCTCTCGCAGCTCAACCGCCAGGTCGAAACCCGTCCCGACCGCCGCCCGCTGCTCGCCGATCTGCGCGAGTCCGGCGCAATCGAGCAGGACGCCGACGTAATCGCGTTCATCTATCGCGACGAGATGTATCATCGCGACAGCAAGGAGCCGGGCGTGGCCGAAGTGATCGTAGCCAAGCAGCGCAACGGCCCCACCGACACCGCCAAGCTTACCTACATAAGCCAGTTCACCCGTTTCGAGAATTACGCTCCCGAGACCGGCTACTTCGAGGGCGCCGAAGAGCGTTAGCATCGCACCGTCCGCGCCTAATCTGGTCCGGTTGCGCCGATTGCGGCGCCGGGGCGCGCCGGGCTAGTTTGCCTCCAGCATCGCCGGGAGGCCGCAGATGAACCGCTGGAAAATTGGCGACGTCACCATCACCCGGGTCGCCGAGATGGAGACGACCTCGAAAGCCACCTTCGTGTTGAAGGACGGCTCGCCCGAAAACATCCGCACGGTGCCGTGGCTGCGCCCGCACTTCGCCAATCCCGACGGCAAAGTGCTCATGAGCGTGCACGCCTTCGTCATCGAATCACCGGGCTATCGGATGGTGGTCGACACCTGCATCGGCAACGACAAGCGGCGCGCATTTCCGGGATGGAACATGCTGCAGTTGCCCTTCCTCGCCGACCTCGAGAAGGCGGGCTTCGCGCGCGCCTCGATCGACCGCGTGCTCTGCACCCATCTGCACGTCGATCATGTCGGATGGAACACGATGCTCGTCGACGACAAGTGGGTCCCGACCTTTCCACGCGCGCGCTATCTCATCGGACGCAAGGAATGGGAGCACTGGTCGAAGGCCGGCGAGCCCGACACGCGCGAGCTGCTCGCCGATTCGGTGCGGCCGGTGTTCGAGGCCGGCCTCGCGGACCTGGTCGAAAGCGACGCGCGTATCAGCGATGAGGTTCGCCTCGAGCCGACTCCCGGCCATACGCCCGGCCATCACAGCGTGCGCATTTCGTCGCGCGGCGAGGAAGCCGTGATCACGGGCGACCTGATGCATCATCCGGTCCAGATGGCGCATCCGGAATGGGGCAGCCATTTCGATTCCGACTTCGACGAAGCGATCGCGACGCGGCGCGCGTTCCTCGAGCGCTACGGCGATCAGCCGATTCTGGTGCTGGGGACGCATTTCGCCACGCCGAGCGCGGGCCGAATCGTGCGCGACGGCAACGCCTGGCGGCTCGAGATTTAGCCGCGCGGCTCTATTGCCGGCGCTAAGGGATCGCCGGAGGAGAGATCCATGGCTGACTCCGATGACAGCGCGGCGACCGTCATGTCGCTCAAGACCTGGGAAGTGACCGGCCGCGTCCTGCTTGGACTGGAGCCGAACTACGGACTGCTGTTCTGAGCCTGCTTGACCCGGTTCGCGGCGGATGACTTATGCCCGAATTTTCGCTATTGCCGTCGCTGGAGGTGCGATCGCACCCTCAGGAGCGGACACTCTATGGCCGACATGGATGGCGCGCCAGCCGACCGCAACCGGATTGCATTCGCCGGATGGGACAAGCGAATGCGCGAATCGATCCGGCCGCTGCTCACGAAAAAAATCATCGCCGAGCACAAGCGCGACCCGGTAGGCATTCACAGCGACGCGCTTGACCGCATACTCAACTATTTTCGCCGCCCCAACCTGCTGGGCCACTACGCGATCGTCTGCACGCGACCCTTCAAACAATGGCGGGTCGCGCGGATAGCCGCCGGGCCCGGCCAGAGTCCGGTGTTCGTCGACGAGCGCACCTACAGCTCCGAAGCCAGGGCCGCGCATGCCGTGTTCCTGCTGCGCATCGAACAAACGATGCGCGACTAGTGTCCCGCCCCGCAACCGCGCCCGCAGGAGACCATCGCGATGCCAACGGCCCAGATTCACGGCTACAGCGACCAGCTTAGCGTCAAACCCGGCGAGCGCATCCGCTTCATGGTGAGCGTCGAGGGCGCCACGCGCTATCGTGCCGAGATCGTCCGCCTGATCCACGGCGACGCCAACCCTGCCGGACCCGGTCCCAAGGAGGAAGCGGTCGCGACGCCGGCCAATGGCGAGTATCCGGGACGGTTCCAGCCGATTTACGGCGGCTCGCACGTCGTGGTGGACGATCCGGACGGGCTCTTGAATATCGGCCAGTCGATCACGGTTCACGCCTTCGTAATGCCGACCACGCCGGCCAAGGGCGTACAGGGAATCGTTACCCACTGGGATCCGGCGCGGCGGATGGGATGGGCGCTCGTGATCGATGAGCAGGCGCGGCTCGCGTTATGGCTGGGCGACAGCGCGGGGCGCCTGGTGCGGATCGCCGCGCCGGAGCCCTTGATGGCGGGCGTGTGGTACTCGGCCGGCGCGAGCTACGACGGGACGACCGGGCGCGCGATCATGCATCAGGCGCCGGTCCTCAACGCGGTCAATTCGCTGGTCGGACGGGTCGCGATACCGGCGCCCGCGGTCATGCACGCGAGCACCGCCGAGCGGGTCGACTTCCACTCGCAATCGCCGACCGTGATCGCCGGATGGGCCGCGGGCACGATGGCTTCAGGAGCCATCATCGCCGGCGGTCATTACAATGGCAAAATCGATCGCCCGCGCGTCTATGGCCATGCGCTCGGCGCGGCGCAACTGGACGAAATCGCTTCGGGACGCGAGCCCGACGGCCGCGGACTGGTCGCGCGATGGGACTTCGCCGACGGTATCGGCCCGGACGGCATCCCCACCGACCGCGTCACCGACGCGTCGGGCAACGACCTGCACGGGCGCTGCGTCAACGCGCCGGCGCGCGCGATGACCGGCCATAACTGGAGCGGCCGCGAGGAGCATTTCATCCACGCGCCGGCCGAGTATGGCGCGATCCATTTCCACGACGACGACCTCGAGGACGCCGGATGGGAGATGGATTTCGAGCTGACGATTCCCGACTCGATGCGCTCCGACGTTTACGCGGCGCGGGTCAGCGCCGGCGGCGCGGTCGACTACATACCGTTCGTCGTGCGTGCGCCGGCCGGTGCGCCCGCCGCGAAGATCGCGTTCCTGGCCCCGACCGCCTCGTACCTCGCCTACTCCAACGAGCGCCTGAACTTCGGTCAGGGCACAGAACCGATCCTCGGCCACACGATGGTGCTGGGCGCCGAGGACCTCTATTTGTACCAACATCCGGAATTCGGGCTCTCCACCTACGACCATCATTCCGACGGCAGCGGCGTATGTTACGTGTCGCGGCTGCGTCCGATTCCCAACATGCGGCCGCATCACCGCTTCGGCGGAACGCTATGGGGCCTCGCGGCCGATCTGCACCTGGTCGACTGGCTAAACGCCAAGGGCTTCCGCTACGACGTCATCACCGACGAGGACCTGCATCGCGAGGGCGCCGCGCTGCTCCGCGGCTACAAGGTCGTGCTCACCGGATCGCATCCCGAGTACTATTCATCCGCGATGCTCGATGCTTGGGAGGCCTACCTGACCTCGGGCGGGCGGCTGATGTATCTGGGCGGCAACGGTTTCTATTGGGTCACGTCGTATCACCCCGACAAGCCGTACCTGGTCGAGGTGCGCAAGGGCGAGGGCGGCTCGCGCGCATGGCAGGCGCAGCCGGGCGAGTACTTCCACAGCACCACCGGCGAGCGCGGCGGGATATGGCGCAACCGCGCGCGAGCGCCGCAGAAGCTGGTCGGCGTCGGTTTCGCGGCCCAGGGCTTCGACCGCTCGTCGTACTTCCGCCGGATGCCCGACAGCCTGGATGCGAACGCGCGCTTCATTTTCGCGGGCGTCGGCGAAGACGAGCTGCTGGGCAACTTCGGGCTGGTGGGCGGCGGCGCCGCGGGACACGAACTCGATCGCTACGACCTGACGCTCGGCACGCCGCCCAACGCGATGCTGGTCGCGAGCTCGGAAGGACATAGCGACAACTATATGCGCGTGGTCGAGGAGATTTTTTTCAACTACCCGGGCGCGGGCGGCCGGCAGGACTCCGGCGTGCGCGGCGATATCGTGTACTTTCCCACGGCGGGCGGCGGCGCGGTCTTTTCGGCCAGCTCGATCGCGTGGTGCGGAAGCCTCTCGCACAACAACTACGACAACAACATCTCGCGCATCACCGCCAACGTGCTCGAACGCTTCGCGAGCGATGAACGTCCTCCCGGCGCGTAACGCGAGGGTGCGAGCGCGGTAGAGGCGATGCTCCCGAAAGGCCCCGCGCGAGGGCGCAGGCGCGCGATGAAATGAGAAGGCGGGTCGCAACGGTCGCCGAGCTGTGGCGCTACCCGGTCAAGTCGATGCGGGGCGAGCGCCTTGACGAGATGACGCTGACCGCGGGCGGCGCCGTGGGTGACCGGCTCTATGCGATGCGCGAGCTCAAGTACGGCTCGATCATGAGCGCGCGAATCTGGGCCGCGATGCTCCGGTTGCGCGCCGTATGCGAGCGCGCGCCGGCCGGCGGCGCGCGTGCGAATCGAACTTCCCGACGGCGCGGCGATCCACGCCGGCGATCCCGGCGTCGACGAAATCCTCTCGGCCTTGTTCCGGCATCCGGTGCGCCTGGAGCGCCCGCGCGGCCACTTGCCGCCAACTACGGCGGAGATCGAGGAGATAAAGGCAGGCCGCGCCTTCCTGCCGCCACGCGATCTCTATGACGAGGACGTCCTGCACGTGCTCGCCAGCGGCACCCTGGAACATCTGCGCCGGCTCCACCCGGCCGATTTCGATCCGCGCCGCTTTCGTCCCAACATTTACCTCGATACTGGCGCCGAGCCGGAGGGCTTCGTCGAGGACGGATGGCTCGGCGGCGAACTCGAGGTCGGCGAGAGCGGCGTGCGAATCGTCGCGCTGCGCCCGGCGCTCCGCTGTGCGATGACAATCCATCCGCAGGAGGAGCTCGCGGCCGATCCGGCTATCCTGCGCACCGCCGCGCAATATCACGGCGCCTATGTCGGACTGTTCGCCGCGGTCGGCACGCCGGGGCGCATCCGCGTCGGCGATCCGGTATGGCTGATCATGGGTTGAACGGCGCCACAAAGCTGCGTGAACCGCGCTGCGCGGTCCGCGGAGGCGATCGCAACGCCGCGAACGAAGACCGCTTTCGAGCTTTTGCGCAGGCCTCCGGTTCTGTGCTAGAGGCGAGTAACTATAGAAAATCGTAAATAGAAATACCGGCGCCTTTCCAGCAGCATGAGGCCTCATCAGGATGGCCTGGGAACCCTGCGGTCTCGGTTAAGCGACAGGAGAAGGCAATGAGAGCCAGGCTGTTCACGCCCGTGATTGTCTGCGCCATCGCGCTTGCGTTGACACCAACCGCGAACGCTGCGGAGCCGCTCGCCGCGCCCAAGCCGCAAAACCAGGCCGGCTTTCCCGCCCAGCTCTACTCGTGGGTCATACCCGCGGATAATCCGCAGACGCCGGAGAAGGTCGAGCTCGGGCGAAAGCTCTTCTTCGACGATCGTCTCTCGCCCGATAATACGGTGTCTTGCGATCAGTGCCATGCACCCGCCAAGGGCTTCACCGATCAGCTCCCGACGTCGATGGGTATTCATCACGCCTTCGGACAGCGCAACGCGCCGACCGTGTTGAACGCCCTGTTCAACACGCTCCAGTTCTGGGACGGCCGTGCGCCTACGCTGGAGAAACAGATCGAGGGCCCGATCCTCAACCCGGTCGAGATGGGCAACAAGAACTTCGACGATGTAGTCGCCAGGGTGAAGGCGATTTCCGAGTACCAGCAGTCATTCAAGACGGTATTCAACGGCGCGATTACGATGGACAATATCGAGAAAGCAATCGCGGCTTATGAACGCACGCAGACCGCTTTCGATACGCCTTTCGATCACTTTATGGCGGGCGACCAAAACGCCATCGATGCCAGCGCCAAACGCGGATGGTCGCTGTTCAACGGCAAGGGCCGCTGCATGACCTGTCACGGATGGAACCCGACGCAGCCACTGTTCACCGATAATCGCTTTCATAATATCGGCGTATCGGCGCACAAGTCGGACTTTGTTCCGCTGGCGCGCAAAGCGTTGGTATTGATCTCTCAGGGCGGCGGCGGGTTGCAGCAGCTCGACCAACTCGCAATCCAGACCGATATGAGCGGGCTGGGGCGTTTCCTCGTAACCAAACAGCCACACGATATCGGCGGCTTTCGCACGATGGGCTTGCGCAACCTCCTGGTTACTCAACCCTACTTCCACGACGGTTCGCAGCAGACGCTCTGGGACGTTCTGGATCACTACAACAAAGGCGGCGTGCAGAATCCGTATCTCGACGGTGGCCTGCTGCCGCTCGGGCTCAGCGAATCCGAAGAGGACGACCTCGTCGCCTTCCTCGCCACTTTGACCAGCCCCGAGTACGCGAGCGCGGCGAACGAAGAGCTCAGCAAGCAGCGCGCGCGAGCCAAGACCGACCGTCCGCAGCGCGACGAGGCGGCCGCGATGGGCAAAGCCGGCCTCGGTCCCGGTTTCAAGGGGCCATTTGGGGATATGACTCCGGCGCAAAGCGAGGAGAATCCCGCGTTACTTGGCGGCGACTGACAACATCCTATCCACGAGGGAACCAAGCTATGGCAGCGCGGCACAAGAGCGTCGAAACCAAGTACATGGAAGACCGCGATACGGTGCTGCGCGGGCTCGCCCGGCTTGATCGCCGCACCTTCCTGAAGGTGCTCGCGGCGAGCGCCGGTGCCGTGATGGCCAAGGGTCTGGTCCCGCCGCATACTTTCCAGCTCGTAAACGTGGCCGAGGCCGCCCTGGACAAAACGACAAGCGCCATCGGCGCGTCCGGGACGCCGCCGTTTAGCTTCGCCTATGTCTCCGACACGCACATGTACCTGCGGACGCTCAACCAGCGCTTCGTCAAGGGCGCGGTCAAGGCGGTCGAGGATGTCAACGCGCTCGACCCGCAGCCCGACTTCGTGCTGTTCGGCGGCGACCTGGCGCAACTGGGACGGCCCGAGGAACTGGAGCAGGGCAAGGGCGTGCTCTCGATGCTCAAGGCTCCGGTCAAGATGATGGTCGGTGAGCACGACTGGTTCTATGACATGGGCGAGAAATGGCAGGAGCTGTTCGGACCGCCCAACTACTCGTTCGATTGGAAAGGCGTCCACGTGGTTGTCCTGATGAGCGTGCATGAGAAGGACTTCTGGACCGCGCGCAAGCTGACCCCGGCCGAGCGGATGCAAATCGTCGCGGGCCTGGACAACGGGATCCAGTCGCGCTTTGAAGTCGGCGAGGAAGAACGCGCCTGGCTCAAACGCGACCTCGCCAAGGTGCCGGCCACCACGCCGCTGCTCGTCTTCTCGCACTCCCCGCTCTACAAGTACTACCGCAACTGGAACTTCTGGACCGAGGACGCCGAACAGATACAGGCGATACTCAAGCCCTATCACTCAGTCACCGTAATCCATGGCCATACGCATCAGTTGCTCTTCAACCAGATCGGCAACATCAGCTTCTACGGAATGCTGTCGACCGCCTGGCCTTGGCCATACGCGCCCGAGGGCTTGCCCCCGCTCACCGTGCAGATGAACCGCGCCGATCCCTACGATCAGCTCGACGGCCTCGGTGACGGGCAGGTGAATGTCAACAAGGACGGCCTGGCGGACATGATGTACAACTTGTGGGACCGCAACCCGGTTACCGTGCGGGCGCAATATCTGCGATCGCAAGGCAAAGTCTATCGCCCGCCCGCGCCACAGTTCGCGAGCTATTGATCGCCAACGATACCCCGACCGTTCTCCACTCGACGAGGCGACAATGATCTCCAAACGAATAGTACTCCTGATGTTTGGAACCACGATCGCGGTGGCCTGCCTGACGGTCCGCGGCGCGCGCTTACATGCGCAGCAGACGGTTACCCACGACGTGCCCGTATCGAAGAGCGGGGGTACGGTCGTGATGCTCTGCGACGGCAAGACCAGTATCGAGGTCAAGAACCTGAAGCCCGGAGAGATGATGTCGCGCGCGCAGGCTCAGGCTGTGAGTGATGACCTGATGGCCAAGTGGCGGCGCGCGCATCCGGGCGAGCGCTGGGAAGTCGCCCAGGCCTCGCCGGCAAACGAAGGTTCGATGGCGGCGCCGGCGGCGGCGCCCTCGCTGTCAGTCCAGCAGGGCGACACCTATGCGAGTTTTCAGCCGCGCGACTACAAGGTCTGGAAGGCCGAGACCGACAACTTCGTCGCCGAAGGCAAGCGTGTCTTTCACGACGCCAAGGCGCTCGGCAGCACTATCGGAGTAAGCTGCGACATGTGCCATCCCGACGCCGCCAATACGCACCCCGAGACCTATCCCAAGTATCAAGTCCAGCTCCAGCGCGTCGCGTTGCTGCGCGATATGATCGACTGGTGCATCGAGAATCCGGTCAAAGGCAAGGCGCTGGACCCCAACGATCCGAAGCTGCGTGCGCTCGAAGCCTACATCTACGCGCAGCGCAAGGGCGTGCCGCTCGATTACGGCAAGCACTGATTCGGAACGTAAGCCGGCCGCGTCGGCGATTTCGGAGCGGCGGGTGACGGACCGAAGGATACAAAACGGCGCGCTTTGGCGCCGTCCTCTCCAACCCTCAAGTGCGCGAGGCGAAGCAGTCGAGGCCGCCGGTAAATTCGGCCATCCGGAACACGTCGGGCAGGATCTTCTCGAGGAACTCGCGGTCGAAATCGATCCCGTTGGCGCGCAGGTAGGGCTCGGCTTCATCGACGATCATCCTCCAGTCATCGATCAGCCGCAGGCGCTTGAAAACGTCGTCGTGCGGCGCCGCGCCAAGCGCCTCGACCAGCAGGTCGGTGTAGTTGAGCACCCGAAAGGAGTTGTCGTTCTCCGCACGCACGAAGGAAGCGTGGCAGTTGTGGTAGAAAGTGACGAGCACGTCGGCGCCCGTCTCACGCACGCGATCGATCAACTGCGCGTGCTCCTTTTTCATCATCTCCGGCGCGCGCGCGCATCCCGAGCCGCCGCAGGTATAGCCCGATTCCAGCACCGTATCGACAAGCTCCAGCCCCGGAATCGCCGCCAGCACCCGCGCCACGTTGCCTCCCAAATCGGCCAGACCAACGTGCGCGTGCAGCACCGCCTTTAGCGGCAGCGGACGGACGAACTTGCCGCGCAGCTCGTCGAGATGATCGGCGAGGTAGGTGGTGAAGTGGCCAAACTCGAAGCTGGTCGACTGAAACCCGGCCAGCGTCTCGCCGATATGCAGGTTGCACGACGGACACCAGCTCAGCACCTTCTCGGGGCTCAACCCCTCGAAGCGCGTGAGCGTCGCGTTGATCATTCGCTCGCCTTTGCCCAGTTCGCCTTCCCACTTCGACTGCACGATTCCGCAGCACGATCCCGGCCCGCCGACGACTTCATAGTCCGCGCCCAGCGCATCGAGCACGTACATCGCGTTGAAAAGAAGATGCGGCGTGCGGAGCGCATTGCATCCCAGGTAGAAAACGATCTGCGCCTGCGTGCGGCGCGGCGGATTGAGCACCCGCGCGAACTCGGCCGGCAACAACTGCATCCCGGCCATCAGCCGGATGGCGCGCGACATCTTACGGAAGAGCTGCGGGGTCCGGCTGCGCTCGCCGGAATCCATCGTGTTGGCCAACACCAACATCTTGCGCGGGTTGACGCCCTCGGGACAGGCGGGAATGCATTCACCGCATCCATTGCACGCGTGCGCGAAGGTTGCCGAAGCTCCGGCAAGCGGCCCGCGATGCGCGAGAAAATCGACCACGCCGCGCGCCACGGCCTTGGGATCGGCGTCCTTGAGACCGGCATACGGAACGACCGGGCATACTTCGACGCACTTGCCGCACGCGGTACAGGCGCCGAGCACCTTGGCGGTTTCGGAGTCGAAGTAGCTCGCGAGTGATTGCGCCTGAGCGGCCATCGGGAAATCCTTCGCCAATCCGCCGGAGTTTCGTAAAGCTTCGCCGGGTTCGGAGCCAGGCGCACCCCCCTACTCCAGCGCCCGGCTCACGATCATGAAGCTATTCCGGTACGCGCTGGGCTGTCAATTCGCGTGCCAAGCTCGGCGCAAACGGAGCCGGACGAAGCGAAAGCGTGCTCAGACGACCCTCATCAAAGAAAAAGAGCTTGAAAATATTGAGTTTATCGAGCCGGATGGTACTGCGCGGTCAAGCCATATAGGATAACGCTTGATTGAAAGTCTGACACATTGAGAGGGCGGCCGAAGCGATGCCTAGAGTTTATTTCGACAATCTGGCGGTTGCGGTCACGCGCGACGACGTCGAGGAGTATTTTTCCCGCGCCGGGAAGGTGCGCGGCGTGCTGGTGGTTACCGACAAGGCGTCGGGAAAATCACGCGGTTTCGGCTGTGTTGATATGGAAAAGCTGGACGACGCGCTCCACGCGATCAAATGGCTGAACCACGCCGACCTCAAGGGCAAGCGGATTCGAATTCATCCGGGACCGCTACGGGAGCAGAACTGAACCGATTACGGGACGCACGCAGCCAGGTTGAGACGATTCGAGCGAGCGGCACGGGAGGACAATGCAGACACAAAGAGGCAGAAACCCCTGGGACAGTCACGACTGGAAAGTGAAAACTCTCGAGTCGCTGACCCCGGGCGGCGGATCGCGGTTGGGATTTACCTGCAGAAGTTGCGGACGCAAGTTCGGCCACATGACGATCAACCACCGTACGTGGGCGGTGAACGATGAGGGGTTAAGCCTCTCCGATGAAATCACGTCGCGATGGATGGTGCAGTGGTGTCTGGGTCACGCAATCGAAACTGACAACGAAGATCGCAAGAGCGTAAAGCATCCGCACTAGAGTCGCGGACGCTATTTTCTGGCGGAAGGCGGGGCTGTTATTTCCATTTCGCGCTTGAGCATCCGGCGCAAGAGCGCGCGCAGCGTCGTTACGATTTCGATCCGCTCGGCGCTTGCCGGTCGTCCGGTGCCTTCCGGCGATGACGCCCCATGCAGAGCTTCCTGCAGCTCGACCAACAGCCCCTGCAACTCCACGTTGCGCGCTCCGAGCGCGGCGGGCGACGGATATTCCACGTCACGCTGGCCACCCCGATCGAGCGCCGCGGCCAGCCTTTGCCGCAGCGGCTCGAGATCGGCGCCGCAGCCATTTGATTCCGCCCGTTCGATCATCACACCAACCTGCCGCAGCGTTTCCTCGATATCCTTGTTGTCGGCGTAGAGATACGGCCCGGTCTTGTCCCACACCGCGGAGACCCGGCGGATGATGCCGATGGCGGCCTGGATCTGCCGCCGTGTGGGTCCCGCCGGTATTTCCGGAAGCACCGATTCGCGCAGGCTCACCGCTACTCCGTTCAATAAATCGCCGATGGTTGGTTTTGTCACAATCGATTCCCCGGCCAATCTCTCGTTCCTTACTCGGGCAGCCAATCCAGAAATTGCATCAGGTAACCGGTTGTGGTCGAGGCTCGATCGGCGAGAAACAGGTTCCGCGTCCGTCCATCCATGAACGAGCGTGCGCCGGTCAAAGAAATGATGCTGTGCTTCACTTCGCCGAGTAGCCGATAGAAGCGCAGCGTCTCGTAAGGAACCGGTATGCCGCTCAGTTCTGTGTAGCGCACGACGAATTCGTCCAGCGGAAAAAATGCCTGAGGACCCCACAACGAGCGATAGGCCCAGGCGAGGTCTTCGACCGGATCCCCAAGATGCACCATCTCCCAGTCCAGCATCGCGTTGATGCGGTCGCCTTCGTATAGAAAATTCCCAAAGCGGAAGTCGCCGTGTACGATACTGATCCTGCCGGCGACCGGAGGATGCTCCTTCAACCAGATGAATGCCGCGGTCATTACCGGATGTGGCTCCATCCGATGCTTCAGAAACAGCGATTCCCAATATGAGATCTGCCGCGCTGCCGCCGTCTCGGGTGTCGTGGCGGGCAGGAAGTCCACGCCCAGCTTGCTCCAATCGACCGTGTGAAGTCTCGCGGCGATCGCCGCCAATTGTTGTGCGATGGCACGGCTGCTCCCGGCACTTTCAGGCTTCAGCAGCGCGGGCAAATCCGTGACGCCCGCCACCTTCTCCATTATGAAAGCCGGACGCTCGAGCCACCTCCCCTCGCTGTCCATCCAGAGCGCCCGCGCAACCGGAACTCCGCTGTCCCATAGCGCGCTGATTATCCTGAATTCTGGAACCAGGTCGGTCTCGAGCTGGCCGGCCTCGGCCTTGCGCAGCATCACGCAACGGACCTTTCGTTCCTCGCTGCGCTCGAGCCATCGCACGTCGAACTCCCACGCCTGGCGGGCATTGCCCGCCGTGATGGGAGCGAGATTGTCTATCCGTATCTCCAGCGCGCCTTCCAGGTTCGCCCCAAGAAACCGCCGCAGGCGGGCGGCCAGGTTTTCAACCGCGCCGGTCGGCGACGCGCTCACTCCAAAAACCTCCAACCCGGCCGTCCTCGCGCGCAGGCGTTGTAAGCGTCAGGCTCGAGGGGTTGAAGGATACCAGTAGTGGTCTCGCCATCGCAGGTGACTTCGCAATGATGCTCGTTGAGGCCCGTAAGACGGCTGCGAACCTCCGCCCTGGTGACGTCGTACTTGTCGCCTTCGACGACGTTGTCGCCTACGTACTGGCCCTGGTAAATATTTTTGTCGGGGGTGCCGCCGTACATCCCGCATCGCATATACGCGCTTTGATATCCGAGGCGCCGATAATGGACTTGCTTTACCTGTCCTGTCTCCAGTGTGTAGTCAATGACACCTTCGAGAAAAATCTGAGTATCCGGCTCGAATCTCAGCCGGCGCTCGGTCTTGACGATCTTGCCCATACCCGGGCGAGGATCGCCGAAATTATACAGGACCGTATTGCCCCAGATGGAGAAGTCCTTGAAAGATACCCAGTTGCCGCCAATCCAGCCCGCGTGCAACTTGCGACCCGGCTGAAAGCCGGGACCGCCTACGCCCCGGCCGACGCCCCAATGACGATCGCGCGTCCCGCCGCTGGTCTCCCGGGTGAGCTCGATCCGCTCGCCGTCTACTTTCACCCAGCCCTCGGCGACGCCGAAGCCCTCGAAGCCCGCGGTGACGTCGGCGCGCCTGCCGCGCGGGAAGCCGTCGGCCACTGACCCGGATGAAGCGTGATAGACCTGCCGCCTGGTGTCGTACCAATGCAAGTCATAACTGATGCCCCATTCGTTTTCCTCAAGTACGTAGCGCCAAATCCGCATTCCCTGGATGATCGTCGGCTTGATCGGGCCGATGTCCATGTTCATCCGATCCGCTCCGAGACGCTGAAACGCGCGTACGGAAATATGCCGGCCTTTGAAATTGACGATCGCATAGGCTTCGGCGGTATCGAGATTCGGGTAAAAGCTCGCGCCCGTGACCAGCAACAGCTCGCCCTTGTGGTCATGGCAGATGACCCAGAAGCGTTCGTAAATTCTCGGGTCCGTGGACCAGACCACGCGAATCGGGTCGGGTGTCTGATGGATCATGTAGTCATCGATTGGAGTCAGCGGAAACTGCTCGTCGAAATGACTATCGTCGGTCGCCGCCCCCGGCTTCGGATCTTTCACGGTCATGTGCTTACCTCGACCTTGGGCGGCCTGAGCCTACGGCAAGGCTGCCGGAGGCGAGTGTAGATGAACGCCAATAAGACCTGCAAATGCCTGACGGCCGCGGTTGCCCGGCATAGCTGGCTGTCCTATAGAGTTAAGACTATGCGAGCGGGACCGCACGCGAGGCGCCGAGGTTCGATTAACCGCTGCCCGACGCGCGGCGCCTGCAGGAGATGCCAATGGTTCAAGTAACCGAGTTGAGCTACATGGGCATCGGGGTGAAGAATCCCGATGAATGGAAGAACTTCGCCAGCCGAATTATGGGCATGGAGCTGGCCGAGGGTGAAGCGCGCGACCGCTGCTACCTCCGCATGGATTATTGGCATCATCGCATCGTAATGCACACCGACGCCAGCGACGACCTGATGTACCTGGGCTTCCGGGTGGCAGGGCCCGAGGAATTCCGCGAGATGCAAAAGCAAATTTCGTCGGCTGGAATACAATTTCGCGTGGGCTCGGACGAAGAAGCGGTCGAGCGGCACGTCCTCGAGGTGCTGAAGCTCGACGATCCGGACGGCAATCCGATCGAGATCTTCCACGGTCCTCAGGTTCAGTACAGCAAGCCCTTTCATCCGGGCCGCCGGATGCACGGACGCTTCAAAACCGGCGCCGGAGGCTTGGGGCATTGCATCATACGCGAGAAGGACGTCCCCGCCGCCATTCGCTTCTACAACGTGCTCGGGATGCGCGGCGGCGTCGAGTACAGACTTCAGATGGGCAAGCAGGTCGCCATGCCGGTCTTCATGCACTGCAACGAGCGCGACCATTCGGTCGCGTTTGGAATCGGCGGAACGAAAACGCGAATCAATCATCTGATGATAGAAGTGGACAATCTCGACGACGTGGGCCTCACCTACGACCTGGTGCGCGAGCACAAATTGCCGATCAGGATTACCCCCGGCAAGCACTCGAATGACCATATGTTTTCGTTCTACGTCGGCAATCCTTCGGGCTGGATGTGGGAGTACGGGTGGGGCGCCAGACCCGCTACGCATCAGTCGGAATACTACCTCGAAGACATGTACGGGCATGAATTCGAGCCTGGCGCGTTCGATTGAATACCAACTCCAGCGAATTAAAGATGAAAATTCAGGCTGCCGTGTTTCGCGCCCCCAAACAGGCGCTCACGATTGAAGAGGTCGAGATCGACCAGCCCGGCCCGCGCGAGGTCCTGGTGCGGACCGTCGCCAGCGGCGTCTGCCACAGCGACCTTCACTACGTCCACGGCCTGCTCCCGCTGAAGCCTCCCGCGATTCTCGGGCACGAGCCCGCCGGAATCGTCGAAGCGGTGGGAACCGGCGTCGCTTCGGTGCGGCCCGGCGATCATGTGGTCGCCTGCACTTCGCTATACTGCGGCAACTGCGCGCAGTGTCTGTCGGGGCGGCCCTATCTGTGCGCCAACCGCGCCGACTGCCAGCGCGCAGCGGGCGAGCGGCCGCGGCTCTCACAAAAGGGTGAGCCCATCCATCAGTTCGTCGACCTTGCGGCCTTTGCGGAAAAAATGCTGCTGCACGAGAGAGCCGTGCTCAAGATCGCTGACGATATACCGCTGGACCGCGCCGCGCTGCTCGGATGCGCGGTAACCACCGGCGTCGGCGCGGCCCTGAACACCGCGCGGGTCGCTCCTGGCTCCACGGTGGCGGTGTTCGGCGCGGGCGGCGTCGGCCTTTCGGTCATTCAGGGCGCGCGTATCGCGGGCGCCCGGCAGATAATCGCAGTCGACTTGCTCGACCACAAACTCGAAATGGCGAAACACTTCGGCGCCACTCACACGGTCAACGCTTCGTCGAGCGACGCAGTACGGGAGATCAAGCGCCTGAGCGAAGGCGGCGTCGATTATTCCTTCGAGGCGATCGGCAACAGGCTGGTGGCCGAGCAATGCTTTTACTGCCTGGCGCCTCGCGGCACCGCCACCCTGGTCGGGGCCATCGCGGCCGGACAGAAGGTCGAACTCAACGCCGCCCACTTCTTCGTGGAAAAGAGAATCCAGGGCTGCTACATGGGCTCCAACCGTTTCCGGCTCGATATGCCGAAGTATCTCGACTTCTATCGGCAGGGCCGCTTGAATCTCGACGACATGGTAAGCCGCCACGGCCGGCTCGACGACGTAAATGAGGCGTTCCGTGCGATGGAGGCCGGCGAGGTGGCGCGCACGGTGCTGATGTTCGATTGATCGGCTCAAGGCGCCGATCGCGATTACCCCGGCGGACCCTCGTCAGTCGAATTCGATTCCGGAGACGCGCGCGGATCGCTACTGGCCGCGCAGCGGCCAGCGGATCCGCGCTGGCTCGAATAACGGGAAATATGGTTTAAAGATATGCTGCGGGCGGACGCGACCGCTGGGCGCTGACCGCTTTGCAATAACGGAGGTTTGACAGATGGCAGGAGATTGGTCCGAGGAAATCACCCACGTAGCGGGGACTGACCTCGCAATCATCAAGAGCGGCCAGGGCAAACCCCTGCTCGTCCTGCACGAGGAGATGGGACATCCGGGGTGGCTGAACTGGCATGCGGCGCTGGCCCGCGAACGTACCATCCTGATTCCGATTCAGCCCGGCTTCGGCAAGTCGCCGCGCGTCGAAGCGATCCGCAACGTCCACGAGTTGGGACTCTTCTACTCGTGGGTGCTGCGCGACATGAACCTCGCGCCGGTCGACGTGATCGGATTCTCGCTCGGCGGATGGGCCGCGGCCGAGATGGCGGCCGCCAATCCACGGCAATTCCGCAAGATGGTGCTGGTCGCGCCGTTGGGAATAAAGCCGCCGGAGGGCGAGATCTTCGACATCTTCGTGGTAACGCAACGGACCCCGCTTAACCTGAGCATCCACGATCCGAAGACCACTCCGGAGTTCGCACTACTTTACGGCGGCGAACGGACCCCGGAGCAATACGAGGCCTTCGAGGACGCGCGCACCGAAACCGCGCGCATCGCCTGGGAGCCGATTCTTCATAACCGGAGCCTGCCCTATTTTCTGCAGGGCGTGAGCGGCCTGCCGACCCAGATCATTTGGGGCCGCGAGGACGCGTTGGTGCCCGTGAGCGCCGCGCAAGCCTACCAGCGGGCGCTCGAGAACACCGAGACCCGGGTCACGATTTTCGATGACTGTGGCCATCGGCCGGAAATCGAAAAATCCGCCGAGTTCGTCAAACTGATCAAAGAGTTTCTGGCCTGAGCCGGACTATAGCGTGAGCTGAAGGAGACAAGCCATGCATATAATGTATTTCACCGAACGCCCTTACCGCGAAGTTCCGGAAGAAGAGGTAATCAAAAACCGTAGCTTCTTCGGAGTTCCAAACCGCTTTTTCGACCGCGAAGTCGGTTCGCGACTGTACAACGAATACCTCGACGAGGCCGTCTATGCCGAGGAGATGGGCTTCGACGGCATCATGCTCAACGAGCATCACGGCACCCCGTTCTGCATGGGCGCGGTGATGAACGTCGAAGCCGCGATCCTCGCGCGGATCACCAAGAAGGTGCGCATAGTGCTGTTGGGAAATCCGCTGCCCACGCTGAAAAATCCGCTTCGCATGGCGGAGGAGCTGGCGGAGATCGATCTGATCTCCAAGGGCCGGCTGGTACCCGGATGGGTCCGCGGAGCCGGGAGCGAACAGATATTCAACAATGCCAATCCGGCCTACAATCGCGAGTACTTCAATGAGGCCCACGACGTCGTCATCGCCGCCTGGACGCGTCCAGGACCGTTTCGATGGGAAGGCAAACATTTCACATATCGCTTCGTCAATCCGTGGGTGCTGCCATATCAGAAGCCACGCCCGCCGATATGGATCCCCGGCGTGATCAGCGCTGAAACCGTCGTATGGTGCGCACAGCATCGTTACCCATACATCGGGCTGGGCACCGCACTGCAATCGACGGTCGAGTTGTGGAATCTGTACGGCGACACCGCGATGCGCGAAGGGTACATGGCCGGACCCGAGAATTTCGGCTACTTGCAGCAAATCTTCGTCGCCGAGACGGAGGAGAAAGCGCAGGAACTGGGCAAGGCCGCGCTCTTCGGCGGCGGCGCCGCGAATTTTTCGCGGCCCGAATGGACCTTGCCGCCGGGCTACAACTCCAAGGAAGCGACGCGCCGCCTCGCGCGCCAGGCAACCGACTACGGCTTTCTCGGCCTCACCAGCGAGAAGCTCAAGGAAAGTCGCGGCGACGGCCAACACGGAAAAGACACCCGCGGCAGGCTGCGCCGCGGCGAAGTCGGCATCGAGGAAGCCAAGCGCAAAATCTACGGGACCTACCAGAAGGCGCAGGACGGCCTGCAGATCATCATCGGGACTCCGAAGTCGGTGCTTCCCAAGCTGCGCCTGATCATGGAGGTGCTGCATCCCGGAGTCTTCGGGCTGTTCCAGGCGATGGGTCCGCTGACCCTGGACCAGCGGATGACCTGCACGCGCCTGCTCGGGCAGGAAGTGCTTCCGGCGATGCGCGAGATCGCCAAGGAGCTCGGTATCGTGGACCCATTCGAGCGCGAGCCCGGGTCGCGTCCGTATACCGCGGGCACGCAGCGCGATTCGCTGGTCGACCTCGACGCGCTGAAGCGGGCGCCCCAGCGCGACGAATCGATACGCGTATAGCTACAGAGGAAGTATCATGGAATTCGGAGTAACGGTAATAACTCATATCGGAAAATCGCCTGAGCAAATCCGGCTGGCCGAAGAACTCGGGTACGATCGCGCGTGGGTGCCTGATTCGCAGATGATCTGGTCCGACTGCTATGCGACGATGGCGCTGGCGGCCGCGAGCACCAGGCGGATCAAGCTCGGCACCGGCGTGGCGATCGCGGGTACCCGAATCGCGCCGGTGACGGCGCATTCCATCGCCTCGATCAACCAAATCGCTCCGGGGCGGGTGTTCCTCGGTATCGGCACCGGCCATACGGCGATGCGCGTGATGGGACAGGATCCCATCGGGGTCAGGGATTTCAGGGAATATCTGCGCGTGACGCGCGAACTGCTCGACGGCAAAGCGGTCGACTACACTTATTCCGGAAAAACCCGAGAGATAAAGTTCCTGCATCGCGACCGCCACTTCATCAACCTCGACAATCACATCCCAATCTACGTGGCGGCCAACGGCCCCAAGGCCTGCGAGGCCGCCGGCGCGTATGGCGACGGATGGACTACGATTGGCAGGACCACCGAAGACCTCGAATCCCGCCTCTCGCACATTCGGGCCGGCGCCCAGGCGGTTGGCCGCAAGGTAGGCTCCGATTTCCACGTCGTGCTCTTTACGGCCGCCTCGGTGCTCAAGCCGGGCGAACGGCTGACGAGCGAACGCGTGATCGACGAGACCGGCCCGTGGGTGACCTGCGAACTGCATTTTTTCTATGAGATCTGGAAGAAGGAAGGCAAAAATGACGCGCTGATTCCGCCTTACTTCCGCGACGTCTGGGGCGACTATGTAAAGCGAGTGGAGAGTTACAGTCTGCCTGAGAATGCAAGGTTTCGTCAGATCCATGACGGTCACGCGACCTTCGTGCAGCCCGAGGAACGGCGCTACGTCACGCCCGACGCGATCAGAGCGACTGGGCTGGTGGGAACGCCCGAAGAAATCATCGCGCAGATTCGCGCGCTGGAAAAAATCGGGATCAAGGAGATAAACATCGTGCCCGGTCCGGACTTCGCCGAGGGGCCCTTCCGTGACCTGGCGCAGCATGTGATTCCGGCTTTTCGCAAGTGACCGCGGCCTTCGAATAGATCGCCGGCAGCGCAGCTTTCTTTGCCACGCTGCGTTTGCGCGTCCGTACTAGCGCGGCCGGGTCTGCAAGCGCCCGCCCGCATACGCCGAGGCTACCGTGCAACGAGGCATCCATGGATTTCGATTTTTCGAGCGGCCAACAGGAAATTCGCGAGGCGGTTTCAAGCCTGTGCGCCAGGTTTGGCGACGAGTACTGGCGCCAGTGTGACGAGCGCAGCGCTTATCCCGAAGAGTTCGTGCGCGCACTCAGCGAGGCCGGATGGCTTGCCGCGTTCATCCCTCAGGAATACGGCGGAGCCGGGCTGACGATGCTCGACGGCTCGATAATTCTCGAGGAGATAAACCACTCCGGAGGCAACGCCGCCGCCTGCCATGCCCAGATGTACACGATGGCCTCGCTGCTCAAGCACGGCAGCGAGGAGCAGAAGCGCCGCTATCTGCCCCGCATCGCTTCGGGCGAACTGCGGCTGCAGGCTTTTGGAGTGACCGAACCCGACGCCGGTTCCGAAACGCTCAAGATTAAGACCTTCGCGCGGCGCGCGGGCGACAATTATGTAATCAACGGCAGCAAGATTTTCACCTCGCGCTATCAGCATTCCGACATGCTATTGCTGCTGACGCGCACGACCGCGTACAACGAGGTAAAGAAAAAGACCGACGGCATGAGTCTGTTCCTGGTCAACCTGCGCGAGTACGGCGACGCGATCAAAGCCGTACCCATCGCGACCATGATCAACCACGGCACCAACCAGCTTTTCATCGACAACCTGACCGTGCCCCGCGAAGCGCTCATCGGGGAGGAAGGCAAGGGCTTCCATTACCTGCTGAGTTCGCTCAACGCCGAACGCATCCTGGTCGCAAGCGAGTCGATCGGCGACGGCCGCTGGTTCGTGGAGCATGCGGTCGGCTATGCCAACGAGCGCAGGGTCTTCGATCGCCCCATCGGCATGAACCAGGGCGTACAGTTTCCGATTGCCAGGGCTCACATGTCGGTCGAGGCGGCCTCACTGATGCGGCTTAAAGCCGTCAGTCTCTTCGACGCCAACCTGCCGTGCGGCGGCGAGGCCAACATGGCAAAGTACCTTGCGACCGAAGCCGCATGGGAGGCCGCCGAAGCGGCGATGAATACGCTTGGCGGATACGGTTTCACCAAGCAGTACCACGTCGAGCGTAAATGGCGGGAGGCGCGCCTTTACCGCACCGCTCCGATCTCCAACAATCTGGTCTTGAGCTTCGTCGCCGAGCATCTGTTGGGATTACCCAGATCGTACTGAACACGATCTGGTTTCGCGCATGCGCCGGGAACGACCTGTAAGTTAGCGCCAAAGAAAGTCGTAGATAGGAGAGACCGATGAAGATTGGAATATTTGCGATGCTGTCGGAGATGACCTTGGACCCGGCCTCGGTCGCCCGCAAATGCGAGGAGTTGGGTTTCGAATCCATCTGGGTGCCCGAACACGCGATCATTCCGGTCCACACGAAGGTGCCCTACCCTGCGCTCGACGGCAAAATTCCCGACGTGTACACGCGCTTTCCCGACCCCTTCGTGCTGCTCGGGATGATCGCTTCGGTGACCCGGACACTGAAGCTGGGTACGGCGATATGCCTGGTACCGGAACGCCATCCGCTGGCGCTGGCGAAGGAAGTCGCAACCCTGGACTACTTTTCGGGCGGCCGGTTTCTTTTCGGCGTCGGGGCGGGATGGCAGGCGGAAGAATCCGAAATCATGGGCGTCGACTTTCCGCGCCGCTGGCCGATCACGCGCGAGTATCTGCGTGCGATGAAGGAGATCTGGACCAAGCCTGAGGCTACTTTCGATGGACGGTTTCTGAAATTCCCCGCGGTCATATCGAATCCCAAGCCGGCGCACAAGCCGCATCCTCCGATCTTCATCGGCGCCGGCGGGCTCAACTGGAAACGCGAACGTGCCATCAAGGACACGGTCGCGCTGGGCGACGGATGGATGCCGGTGGCCTTGCCTCCGAAAGATCTGGCTAGCGATCTGGCCGTGCTGAAGCGGCTGTGTGCCGAGGCTGGGCGTGACTTCAGCCAACTCGAAATCTCGATGACCTTTCTGCAGCAACCCGAGTTGCAACCGCAGGACCCCAAACGCGCATTGGCGGAGTATGCTGAGGCCGGCGCCCATCGGCTGATTGTTGCGCCGGTGCTCGACCGCAAAAATGCCGAGCGGGTCCTGGAGCAGACGGCAAACGACTATTTGAAGTAGGGCGAGGTCAAATCTCGGCCTTTGGATACCGCTCGCGCATCCAGGCCACAAAATTCTCCGGCACCGCCATGGTCGAGAGACGCCCCTGCCGCACCAGCGCCCAGTCGTTGAATTTGCCCGACTGTTTGATCTCCGCGAGCGTCACGGGCGGCTCGAGGCGCCCGGCGAACTCCAGATCGACCACCGCCGACTTCGGGTTCTGCGGGTCGTCACGCGGCTCGGACTTGACGACGCTCATCCCGACCACGCTGGACGCGCCGCCGCTGTGATAGATAAACACGCGGTCGCCCGGGCGCATCGTGCGGATGGCGCGAACCGCCTGCGCGTTGGTGACGCCGTCCCACGCCGTGCGTTGCTCGCGCTCGAGATCGTCGATCGAATAAGTCTCCGGGTCGGTCTTGGCGAGAAAATGGTTCATGGGCCCGTCCTCTGCGGCCGCGATTCAGGATAAAAATAACACAGGCGGCGCCCAACCTGGCAGAACGGCGCGCGCGCGACTCCGATGCCGGAACTACCCGACGTTACCGTTTACGTGGAAGCGATCCGAACGCGTGTCGCCGGTCACCGGCTGATTCGCGCACAGGTGAAATCGCCGTTTCTACTGCGCACGGCCGACCCTCCGCTCGGCGCGACCGAGGGCAGAGCAGTCCGCGACATTCGGCGGGTGGGCAAGCGGATTGCAATGGGCGTCGCAGGCGACCTGTGGCTCGTGCTGCATCTCAAAATCGCCGGCCGGCTACATTGGGGCCCGGTGGCTCCCAAAGCGGGCGGCAGAAACCTGCTGGCCGCGTTCGAGTTCGACAGCGGATGGCTCTGGCTGACGGAAGCGGGCACGCAGCGGCGCGCCGCGCTCCACGTGGTCAGCGGCGAAAGCGGCCTGCAGTCACTCGACGCCGGCGGCCTCGAACCGCTCGACGCCAGTCTCGACGCATTCAGCGCCGCCTTGCGCGTGGCGAATCACACGCTCAAGCGCGCTCTAACCGATCCGCACATTTTAAGCGGGATCGGCAACGCATATTCCGACGAGATACTGCATCGCGCACGGCTATCGCCGATCGCGATGACGCGGAAGCTGACCGCGGAGGAGATCGAGCGGCTCTTCGAGGCGACCCGCGCGACGCTGATCGGATGGACCGATCGCCTGCGGGCCGAAGCGGCCAATACGTTTCCCGAGCAGGTAACCGCATTTCGGCCGGGCATGGCGGTCCACGGCCGTTATGGCCAGCCCTGCCCGCGCTGCGGCGCCAAGATTCAGCGCATCCGCTATGCCAGCAATGAGACCAACTATTGCGCGCAATGCCAGACCGACGGCCACCTGCTCGCCGACCGCGCATTTTCGCGCCTGCTGCACGACGACTGGCCGCGGACGCTGGAGGAACTGGAAGCGCTCAGAAAGCGATGAGATTTCCACAACCGGAAGACCTGCCGGCATTCTCAGGGGCGAGCAAGTCATGGCGGTCGTGCTCGATATTTCGTATCTCGACTTTTACGACTTTTACGACAGCTTCGAACCCTCTCTCAAGAGCTTCGCCCGATTGTCCGAAACGTTGAACGAGCCGAGGCGGCGCGAATAGAGCGCGGCCAGCCTATCGAACGAATCGATCAGCCGCTCGCAGCGGGCCGGCTCCAGGCCCAGCCGCATCGCGCCCGTCTCGCCGTCAGCCCCGAAAGTCCGAACCCGACGGCGCGACGAGCGCACAAAACGCTAGGCGCGGTCCACCCTAGGTTCCGTGCTGCATAATGGAAATTAACACCCAGACAACTACCGCACCCAATGCCAGCATCAACACCGTACCAACAATGATGTCCCGCTTGCGCATTTAACC
>Ga0307372_10003030_pt1 | contig 27290 bp, 23 predicted proteins | sample OX1MG_FD_202533 | JGI IMG/M metagenome (GOLD analysis project Ga0307372, IMG submission 202533) | Soil microbial communities from Risofladan, Vaasa, Finland - OX-1 | ecosystem: Environmental > Terrestrial > Soil > Coastal area > Acid sulfate soil | place: Finland: Risofladan, Vaasa | collected... | reverse complement strand
GGCTTCCGCGCCGCCGGCGCTCGAATACCTTCTCGTTTCGAGTCGCGGACTGCGAGGGATACGTCACCGTCGGTGAATATGACGATGGTCGGCCTGGCGAGGTCTTTTTCAAGGTCTCCAAGCAGGGGTCGACCCTGTCGGGTGTGATGGATGCCTTCGCGATATCGGTCAGTCTCGGGCTGCAACACGGTGTTCCGCTCTCGACCTTCGTGCACAAGTACACCAATATGCGCTTTGAGCCGGCCGGTATCACCGATGACGCCGAGCTGCGTCTTGCTTCGAGTCTTGTCGATTACATCTTTCGGCGTCTCGCGCTTGACTATCTGACCCTTGACGAGCGCATTGACCTTGGCATCTTGTCCACGGGCGAGCGCACGCAACCAACGCTTCCCGGACTTGAAAACCTCGAGATCGAGACCGCTGTGCGTGACGAGCACCAGCGATACGGAGTCGGTGGCGACTCGGCAATCTCGGGCACCGTCGTCCCGCGTGCCGATGCAGAGACGGTCTTGCCACAAAGCAGCGATGCTCCGTTCTGTTATTCATGTGGCAATGTGATGCAACGTGCCGGTTCGTGTTATTGCTGCCCGTCATGTGGTTCAACAAGCGGCTGCAGCTGAACAGAGCGGTCTCGGTCCCTCTCCATATCATTGCGATCATTTCGCAGCGCGTCTCACGGCAAGTGGCGCCGCCGTGGCCAGGTCATCTTTTGCGATCACGTATTGAACCAGATCCAGCCGGTCGAGGTCGGGAAGAATTCTGTAGGGTGATCTGATTCGCGCGATTGAAGTGCGCGCGTTGGACATCGCGGTCTCGGTGGGCGCCATTGTCAGCGCAAGCATCGGCATATTCCCGTTGTAGCGCGATGACGCCGTGACGATGTACGAATCATCTAAAAACACAGGTCAGCTCGATTCGCTCGGGGTCTGAGCGAAGGTATCGATGGGCGTACCGGCTCGATTCGGTCTCGTGAGATCTGGCGGCATCTCATACTCTTTTGGCGAGTGATTGCGCGTTCGACATCCGCGCGAGTCTTGAGGATGTTGTCGAAAGAATTATGGCCATGAATCTTTCGACGAGAATAAAACCAGTGGCGACGAGGATCGTTGCGGCGATCATCGCGGGCATGCTCGTCTTCGTCTTTGAGATTTTTGTTCCCGCAACAGCCGCAATGCACGTTGTCATCGCCTTTTTGGTCTTCGAAGCGTGGCTCCTCTCTGAACTTTTTATCGAAGTCGCGATACGTGAGCCGACGACGAGCCAGGCAATCCAGGATCTGAGAACGCTCCTGAGAGAAAAGATCCCCAATCTCGAGGCGCTTCGCGTCCTCGCTTCGCGTGAAGAGGCTGATCTCTATCTGACGGAGGCACTCGCAGAGGAACCCTTCGTGAGAAATCCAGGATTCCAACCAGTACGAGCATGGATGATTTCCCTCGGAAGCGAGCTGATGATGCTTTTCGAAATGCGATTCCGAAATCCCTCGATGACAAGAACTGCATCCTGCGCGAGCTGATCTTTGACTACCCTCCCCTTGTCGACGAGTCGACACGGATCCAGTCCGAGGCAAACGGTCTCTATGAATTTTGCGCGTGGCACAATCCTCCAGCCGTTTTCATGGCATTTGTCGTCATCGAGTTCAAGGAGGCGGCGTGGTCGCCCGAGGTGATTGTGGGCTGGGCTGTTGCTGCAGGACTGGCATTTGACTCGCATTCGTTTATCCTCATTGAGCCAAGCGTTGACAAGTGCTATTCCCGGTTGTTCGAGGCGCTTTGGAACAGCGGGCTTCATCATGTCGAAGAGGCGGAGTCGGCGCTGTCTGCATCGGAGGCGAGGCGGATCGACGAGCATGCGCCGGAGTGCAGGAGGGGTCGCAGGGACCTTGATTGCCGTCGGACCGGCGCCACATCGGGCCAGAAAGGAAGAATTCCCTCACCCTCGGGAGTCCTGAGCACTCCGAGATAGCGTCGTCCCTGCATGATCTCCCTTTGCGGGTGAAATGGAGCCAAGCGCGAAGAAAGTTTTGGTGCTTCGATCGTCAAAATTGGTGCTTCGATCGTCAAAAGAGGTAGAATGACGTTGACCTTTGACAGCGAGGGTATCGAGGGCTGGTGACAGCGCGCTTGCTCAGGTCGGAGGCATTGGGATGTCCAGCAAGTGCGACTCCAATTATGAGTTCGGCGTTTCCGTTGTTTTCGGTGGCGATCGGGCAAATGTTGAGGTACTTGGTGTACTCGATGGTTCGAACGCGCACCTTCTCGGGGAATTCCTCAACGCGGCGATAGCCAGCGGGTCGGACCTTGTCGCATTGCATCTCGAGGAGTTTGATCTTGAAGATCCGATTGGAATTCAGATCATCGCCGAGGCTGCACACCACCTGGTTGCGCTCGGCGGACGACTCACGATCCACGCGGCTCAAACTTTTCTGGCCCGTCTGACCACGGTGGACGAATTCAGAGATCTCGTCGAGGTACAAGCGCGTGAACAAGACCCAGAACATCTCGGAATTGCGCAATCGATTTCATCCGCAGCCATGACGCCGCGTGTTGCCTCGCTCCATCCCGAGGAGGAGCTCCGCCGACTCATTGCCGTACCCTCCAGCCGCGATGTCGTCGACGGGGTGCTGCGCCTCCTTCTCGGGATTGCCCAGGTAGCCATCGGTGGTGCGGATGGCGTCAGCGTTTCGCTTCGACGTCAGGGGGTTCTCGCCACGGTCGCCGCAAGTGATCAGACCATCTCGGCGATGGATGCGAACCAGTACCGGACCGGTGAGGGCCCATGTGTTGACGCCTCGGTTACCGGTCGCTGGTTTCACGCCGAATCATTGTCGTCTGAAAGCAGATGGCCGCGCTTCACGCCGGCGGCTCTCGGTCTTGGAATCAATGCCATCCTGTCGTTGCCACTCCTTTCAGAGGACCATCCGGTTGGCGCACTGAATATCTATTCTCGCACCGAGTCCGCGTTTGGATCTGATGATCAGCGTTTGGCAACGTTGTTCGCGGAGGAGGCTTCATCCATTCTCTCTGCCGCGGGAGTAGATCTAAGTGACACACAGTCGTCGCATCAGATCGGAAGGTCGCTGCAGATCCGGAGGACCATCGCCCAAGCCGAGGGAATCATTATGGAGCGACGAGGCGTCTCGGCGGACGCAGCCTACAGCGAACTTCGCGACCATTCCCAGAGAACAAACCAGCCGTTACGCGAATTTGCGGCAAGCGTTGTCGATTCGACACAACTGCCGAAAATTCCAACTGAAGACAGATCGAGTGGTGGTGAGCATGAATCAAAGTAAAAGTGCAATGCTCGACAGATACCGTCAGGAGGCGGGACTCTCCCAAGGGGATCTCTTCCTGCGTTATTTCGAACTTGGCGGCATGGCTACGGCGCTCGAACTCGAGGCAGCGCTCTTCGGCGCTCTATTGCCGAGCATGCACGACCGCGAGGTGATCGCCCACGCTCTCAATGAACGTTTCGTCGAACTTGGTGGCAACCATCCGGTGCCCTATAAATAGCTGTTGCGGTAGGCCAGGCTGCGGAGCGTTTTGCGCGGTGGTTCGATCGAACATCGAACACCGTGTAGAAGAGCGCCGCGAGATGGCGCAACTATTCGACCAGTTTGGCGATCTCGTTGGACGGAGACCTTGTCAACCTCGACAACGTCGGAATGGCTCCTCTGATCGGCCCGCAAGAGGAGACGATTTCAACGGCCATTGCAACGAGTCTCTTGTTGTCGTGCCCAAGACGCGCGTCATTGCGGGATGGTATCTGGGTGCTCTCCATCTGTCGCGAGACAATTTTCGCCCCGAGAGCAGCGCGGTAGAGGGTGGCCCATGGGGTTGTATAATTACTGAGCGTGTGATTGTCGACTTGGAGGAATTTGATCTTCAGACCAATCGGACGAAAATGGATCGTGTCTGCACGACGCGTCGGAGGAGCGAATTTCGGTGGTTTCGTTGCCTTTAAGCCGGTCAGCAGCTTGTGCGCGCGAGCCGCGCGGTGATGGACGATGAGCGATCCCTCCGCGGTTTCCGAAGACTCGGTTTTGGTTATGGCGGTCGACCTCATGTACGCCGCCAGGCTTCTCTTTTCCGCAGGCAGTCTGGAACAGACGCTCGCTCAGATTGTGGAGCTCTCGGTGAGCACGATCGAGGGATGCGAGTTCGCGAGTATTTCACTTGTCGAGGGCGACACCGTTCCCTCCTCGATTTACCCTGACGCGAAAGTTATCGAGATACGTGAGATCCAGCGCCGCCTCGGAGAGGGACCATCGATCGACGCAACGACCCAGCAGGTCACCTTTTATGCTGCCGAACTCGGTTCTGATGAACGTTGGCCACGTTTTGGACCCGAGGTGGCATCGCTGGGAGTGCATAGCATGCTCGCGCTTCCACTTGCCGCTGAAGGGACTCGCGGGTGCCTCAATCTTTATGCCTCCCGCTCCGCGGCATTTGATATCACTGACCGCGCGAGAGGTCTGCTTCTTGCCTCGATTGCCGCCCTCGCCTCTTCGTTCGCCCGAATCCACGAGGACGAGGAACGTCGCGCGGAGAACCTCCATGCTGCCCTGGCAACGCGTGAACTCATCGGTCAGGCCCAGGGAATCCTCATCGAACGCGAAAGGATAACTGCCGATCAGGCATTCGCGATCTTGCGTCAGGCCTCGCAGCATCTCAATGTGAAGCTGCGAGAGGTCGCGCAGCGTCTCGTCGATACCGGTGAGCGTCCTGAAGACGGGCAGCCGCACACTCCATAGACCGACGAAGGGGTCGAATGACCTTGGGCTCCCTGTTGCCTCACGTCAAATCCTCCGGGAACGGCTCGCGTACGGATAGGGTCGCCCTCTGGTAGTATGGAGACAGCCTCGGGTGATGCCTTCCCCAGGTGGGCTGCTCCGATCCCGGGCAAGCCGAGCCCTTGGGGCTGAGGCGAGATAGCCGAGTCATCATGTCCAATCGGACGCAACTCAGTATTCCAGTTCCCGTAGAGACCGCATTTGGTCACCGACTCCAGAACGGCCTGCGGTTCGCTCCGTCGCTCCGTACTGCCTGGCAGATCATTCATTCCGAAAATTCCGGCGATCTGAGAGCGATTGATCCGGAATATCCTTTGGCTTCGCCTGAACCCGATGCATTTCCAGATGGCACGGGAGACGCTCCTGGAGGAGTTCAGATCACCGCGCCGGTGGCGTCATGAACAAGATCATCCACGTGTCGCGCACCAAGCTTGTTGCCATTCCTCTTGCGATCGCCCTTACGTTGTCGGTCGGTGCCGGAGTCGCCATGGCGGCAACATCGCCGCCAAAGGTATCCACCGGAAGCGTGGCATCGATGATGCCCACCTTTGCCGATGTCAACGGGACCGTCAATCCGAACGGAGCGGCAACCTCGTGGTACTTCGAGTATGGGTTGAGTACCGCGGTCGGATATGCGTCAAAAACAGCCGCAAAGAGTGCAGGTTCTGGTACGACAGATGTCAGTGTCACCGGCACGCTCACAGGCCTCTCTCCTGCGACGAGTTACAACTACCGGATCGTCGCTGTGAATAGTCGCGGTACGACGGTTGGCGGGGTCGGCATCTTCAACACCTCAGCCGCTCCAGCGGTCGTTACCGGAGCCGCGAGCAGCATCACCGCATCCTCGGCAAAGCTGAACGGCATCGTCAACCCGGAGGCTCTCTCGACGAGCTGGTATTTCCAGTATGGGTCGACAACGGCTTATGGCTCGAGCACCCTGACGAAGCAGGTCGCGACAGATTCCGGTGACACGATTGTGAGCATCGGGATCGCGCATCTCGCGGCGAAGAGCACGTATCACTATCGAGTCGTGGCAAAGAGCAGTGCCGGCACGAGTTACGGCACCGACATGATGCTCACGACTGGACTCTCCATGACGATGAATGCCTCCGTCCCAAGCGTCATCTACGGGGGTTTTGCCACCCTGTCGGGCGCGGTTGCGACCGGGAAGTCCGGAGTGCACGTCACCGTTATGAGCGAAGCGTTCGATCAGACCGCATTTTCGGGTATTGCAGACGTCACCACCGGGAATGGCGGTGCATGGAGTTTCTCGGCACAGCCGACGGTGCGAACCACCTTCAAGGCGCAGACGAGTAGTGGATCAAGCTCTCCCGTGATGATCGGTGTCTCTCCGAGGGTCTATCTGAATGTCGTCTCCGGAGGCCGACTGTCGACCCGTGTCGTGGGTGCGATTTCTTTCGCCGGGCATGTTTTACAGCTGCAACGGCTCTCACGCGGACTGTGGGTTACGTGGAAACACGTGCGCCTGAACGGTAGTGCAAAGGCGGTCTTTTCCACCTCTCTTCCCAAAGGAAGCACCACGATTCGCATGGCCATTGGACCGTTTGTTCCGGGAATCAACCAGGCGGCTGCGGGATATCTCGCTGGATTTAGCCGCACCGTCCAATACCGACGCTAGCGAGCAGATGAACTTCATCTCGGACGGGTCTCTCGTCCTCGGAGATGGCAGGTACGGCAAGTCTCACCAAGAGGAAAATTTGATGAACGGTTAGGTTGGCCAATGGCTGCAACGGCCTTGCAATGATAGATGTCCCGGATGTGACCGATACGAGAACAACGGACATGAATGCCGTTACGGAGCGAATCCCCCGTATCGTCGTTCTGCACCCGCACCCCTCGTATCGAACCACTCAGTCACCTGCAGTGGTGCGGGCGTATTCGCTGAGTCCCCCCCAGCGAATCCGCCCGCGTCCTTCGGGCAATACCGCGAGACGACGTGCACGCAAGGTTCCAGCACCGCTTGGCCTGCGGATCATGGTCTCGCTCCTCATCGTGGTGTTTTTCGCGAGTATGGCGGGAGTCGTCGCGCAAAGGGCACGTCCAAAATGGTTCACGGGGCTTGAGAACTACATCCACCCACGGTCACCGGGAGTCATCTCCCAGCCAGCCCAGCTGCTCGATCACGCGGTGCTGGTCTCTTCGACACCGACCTCGATTGTCTATCAGGTACCGGCCGCAAGGTATTCCATCGTGCTCTCGGTCGACCACCGGTGTTGGTTCATCGTCAAATCACCCGCCGGTGGAACCTCGACACTCGCAGCAATGGTCCTGGCGCCCTCTGCGAGTCCGATGTCGATACCCGTCTACGGGAGCTCCTCGCTCATGGTCGGCGCACAGACGCGATCGGTCGCGATCATCTCGGGAACCCATCGGCTCGGATCCATCGCATCGCCGCGCGTTGGCGTCATCTATACGTTCGAATCAAAGCCCTGAACGACCGGCCACCACGCGACTAGAACAATCCAGCTCCACTGAGAGGGTGAGAACCCCAGTTGCATGTCGCGGACGCTCTCGTGGCTGCACTCCTCTTTCGGGTCACGAACTCTCCGAACGGTCCGATGTGACTGGACTTGCCTTGGACACCTCATCTGTTCAAGCCAGACGGACGAGTTGTCACAACGACGAATGCGTTGGGAGTTCAGCGAGTCTCTCTGCCACAGACGCGAGCGAGCATCTCGTTCGGATGATCGGGGGCGTGATTCGCGCTCCATGCGACGTATTGGTCGGGGCGCACGAGAATGAGCGATGCTCCGTAGCGATCCCGATCTTCACCAAGGTCATCGCGCACGACACGCAGGGGAATGCCGAGCCGGTCCGCCTGCATGACAATCGTCTCGACCTCTGCGTTGTCCGCTCCAAACGCAAGCAAGGTGAGATTGTGTCCGAGCTCTTCGTAGACATCGCGTGAAGAGCTAAGACGACAGGGTGCGAGGTGGTGTCCCGGCTGGGCGAGGAAGGTGTGCTCTCCATGGATGCCGATGTCCTTCGATGTTGCTCCGACGATGACGCTTGAACCGTCATAGCGCGGTTCATACCAAGGAGGAGCGAACTCACCTCCGGTGCGCGAGTTCCATGCCTTCTCGAATGCGGGTTCATTGACGTTGGGGTCGTAGCGGGAGAAGAACTCCGCGTCGTCATCGATCCACCGCCCGATGACGTCGTCTCCGGTCTCGGCGAAGATCGGATGACGCTCTTGCGAGTAGGACTCGAGCAGCTGCTCTCCGCCCCATCCCTGCAGGTTTGCCGCGAGTTTCCAGCCGAGGTTGGCGATGTCATCGAATCCGGTGTTGAGTCCGAGTCCTCCATAGGGGGGATGGACATGACTCGCGTCGCCGGCGATAAAGACGCGACGGTTTCGGTAACGCTGCGCGACCTCGATCTTGAGATCCCAGAGACCGATGTGCTCGAACTCACATGCGAATTGGAATCCAGCCGCCTCTTCCAGCATCGACTGGAGCGTTTCGGTATCTGAGACTCTCATGTCATCGGGCACCGGGCCGTGGAAGAACCAGCTCTCTCCAAGTTTCACCCGTCCAAAAAACTGCCAGATTCCGTGGTACTTCGGGTTGAGAACCCGATATGTCGTCCGCTCGGGAAACCGTTCGAGACCCGCGTGGAGTTCTGTTGAGCGAAACACTGCGAGCACCATCTTCTGGGAGAAGTCGCGTGTCCTTCTCTCGATGCCCGCACATTCGCGAACAAGCGAACGCGCTCCATCACAGCCGACGACAAAGCGGGCGCGCAGCTCACCGATGTCGGTCGGATCATCGCTCGATTCGAAGACGACCTTCGCGTAATCCGCGTGCTGATCGACGTCGGTCACCGTCGTGGCGTAGTTGATGGTGATCGTGCTGACTTTCCCAGCTCTCGCGCGAAGAACCTCTTCGGTTCGGTATTGCGGAAGACGTTCATTTTTTTGGAAGAAGAACTGATCGACGACATCAAGCCCCTCGGGGAGGTACCAGTAACGCGACGAGAGGCTTCCATATGCGGTGATGCCACCGATCGGATAACCGGGTGGCAGAACCCGCGCCGCGCGGAGTTCCTCGAGGCATCCCCAGAAGTAGAAATGCTCAAGGCTGCGGTGCATCAATGACTGGCCCTTGGGAATCGTGCCGACGCGTTCGCGACGCTCGATGACCACGCAGGTGATGCCGCGTTGGCCAAGGTCGATCGCGAGTGCCATGCCAACGGGTCCGCCTCCGACGATGACTACCTCGACATCGACCTCAGCCTCGCGCCCGGGGATCGTCATCGTTTCGCTGCAAGTCGCTCGAGCAGATGGTCGAGCGCGGGTTCAGGTGTCTGGTGAATGGTTCCTCCAGTTGATTCGATGAGCGACGCTATCTGCAAGTTGACGGTTGTCGCCCGGTTGTCACCACTCGATCGTGGGTCGAGGCGGAATCCGCCTGCGATCCGACCGATTCCCACGGCGTAGCCGATCTCAGCTGCTGTACCGTCATCGACGGAGACGCCGTCGAGACAGGCGAGCAGTCCATCGCATTCCCGGATCATCGCCATGTTTGCCCTACCGACAACGAGATTCGCCCGGGCGATCTCCTGCTCGCCGGCGTTGTTCGCGCACAGCTCCCCAAGCATTCGTCCTTCGTTGGTGTTCCACGGATCAAGCGCCCGGGCTCCCTTTCGTGTGACGAGCGTGACGAGTTCCGAGTTGAACGCGCGCGTATACGCCAAGAATCCGAGTGGGCTCGCGATATAGATGGAAGGTGGTGCAGGCATCGGCTAGCCGTTCTCCTCAGGCGGATTTGATTGCGGATCCGTTGGCCATGGCCCGTTCCGCGAGGGCGCGTTTACCGCCCGTCTCGGGAACCTTGAATGCGACGATCAACGCGACGATGCCGCCCGACGCGCCGACGAACAAGAATGAGGCCGCATAGCTCACTGTCGCGAGCGAGGCAAATATCACCGGTGAGAGGGCAACGCCTCCCTGGCCGACGAATCGCCAGAGACCGAGGAACATTCCGCGCGCCTCGGGCGGTGCGACATCTGCGCCGACGGTCTGGATGGAGCCCCCGGTGATCCCCTGCGCGAAGGCGGTGAAGAGGAAGATCGTGACATAGACCGCTACGGTCATGTTGAATATCGCCGTCAGGGCGAGTCCGGTCATGGTGAGCGCGACTCCGCCGAATCCGGGGACCATGGTGCGCTTGCGGCCAAAGCGGTCCATCGCCCAGCCGGCGACAAAGCCGATCGGCAACATGATGAACGCGGCCCCCGAGGCGAGAAAGCCGATCTGGTCCGGCTTCAGGTGATAGCGAAAGGCCGCGTAAAGGTTCAACAGGCTCGCCTGGATCGGACCGCGCGCGCATGCGGCGAAGAAGGCGATCGCGAAATAGTTTGTCCGGGTCGCGAGCAGGCGGCGATAGGTGAACGGGCGTGCGCTGGTTGTTGTGGATGTGGTTGAGGTCTCCGTGGCTGCCCCGTCGGCAGGAGCAACCTCGCGCCGTGGCGTGTCCTGGATGTATCGATAGGCGGGAACGAGCGCGAGAAGCGCGAGGGCTCCGTAGGCGACGAAGGGGGAGCGGATCCCCCAGGAGGTCGCCATCACGCCGCCGATGAGCGGCCCGAGGGCACGACCGGTGTTGTCCATGCCGAACATCCAGCTGACCTGGCGCCCGCGCTGTTCGGGCGCCGAGCCGTGTGAGATCCCCGCGAGTCGACCCATCAGCCAGAGCTGTGCGGCGAAACCGTCCGCGAATCTCAGCGCAAGAAGTTCGGGATAGGTGTGGGCGAAGACAACCGCGAAGGCCATCACCGCGGTGAGAATCGGTCCCATCAGCATGACCCTCCGACGACCGAAGCGATCGATCAGCCAGCCGGCGGGGAGCGCACCGGCGACGTTTCCGATCAAAAACGAGGTGGTGATTCCGGTCGCGACGGCGAAACCGACGTGAAAAGACTGCGCGATCGCGGGGATCGAGGGAACCGCGATTCCCGTGCCCATGGCAAGGATCAGTGCAGGGAGATAGGTTGAATTGAACGCCGCCCACGACCATGCCTTCATTCCTTCGGCAGCTGCAGTGGCACCCTCTGGTTCTCTGGCGGCCGGGCCCGTCTCGCTCATGAAACCTTATCCACCCCTGTCGCAAAAAATGCCGGAACAATCTGGTCGGTAGATCCGCTCTGACGTGACGAGCACCAAAGTCTGGATCGAGAGAGAACGTTAGTTGCCAGATGATGCGCTGGGCCATTACGAGGGCGTATTACCAGCTTGCTCTGGTGTCTTCGTCGTGAACGCGGTTGTCGTCGATGACAAAAGGGGTAATCTGGATGATCAGATTTTTCCCGATTTCCCTGAGCAGCCACGCGCCCAACGGTCTGAGCTAGAGGATGTCCTTGTTCGAACAACGCTCGTTTATCGACATCGACGAGGTTGGTCAGCCAACAACCGAGCTTGCGGTCGAGCAACACTACGTCGCGATGCTGTACTCGACGCTCGACCGATACAAAGAAAAGATCCGGGAGCAGCTGAGCGACATCCGCGCTGCTTCCGCGACGGGCACCCACCAGTGGAGGACCGAGCGCGAGGCGCTCGCCTACAACCTCGAGCGCCGTCTGGCGGGAATTGCCATCGGTGACGCACCGGTATGTTTCGGGCGCCTCGATCTCGAAGAGGGCTCAATTCTGCACATCGGACGGGTCGCGATCAGCGGTGATGACCAGGAGGTATTGCTTGTCGACTGGCGGGCCCCGGTGGCCGCGCTGTTCTATCGCGCGACCTCTGGCGCGCCCGAGGGTGTGCGCATGCGGAGACACCTGCTCGCCAAGGGTCGCGATGTGATCGACATCGATGACGAGATCTTCGATCGCGAGCTGCTGGAACACAGTGACCCACGCATGCTGCATGGCGACGCGGCCCTTCTCGCTGCGGTCGGTCGTGCCCGTACCGCGCTGATGGGTGACATCGTCGCGACCATCCAGCGCGAGCAGGATGCGGTTATCCGTTCTGATCTCTCAGGGATCCTCGTCGTCCAGGGGGGGCCTGGCACCGGCAAGACTGCGGTCGCTTTGCATCGGGCGGCCTATCTGCTCTATGCACATCGCAATCGCCTCATTCAAAATGGCGTTCTCGTCGTCGGACCGAACCGGGTTTTTCTCCACTACATCGAACAGGTGCTTCCCTCGCTCGGAGAGACCGGAGCGATGCTCGCGACTCCGCATGGCCTCTATCCCGGTGTCCGACCGACGCGTCATGACGAGGTGACCGCGGCGCGCATCAAGGGCAATCTTGTCATGGTCGAGATCATCAAGCGCGCGATCGCTGACCGTCAGCGCGTTCCTCGCGAAGAACTCGTGCTCGCGTTCGAGCGCTCTCGGCTCCGTCTGCCCCGGGCGGTCGTTCGTCGGGCGCGAGATATTGGCCGGTCACGCAGGCGTACGCACAACCAGAGTCGCGTCGTGGTCGAAAGCGCGCTGACGGAATATCTTGTCACGCAGGTCGTGCGCGCGATGTCCGATGCCGGTGAGCGAGTACCGGCCCAAGAGGAGTTCAAGACGATTCGTCGCTCGATCGCGCGCTCTCATGATTTCAGGGTTGCTTTGGAGCGGATCTGGCCGATCCTTACCCCCGAGCAACTGTTGAACGACCTGTTCGGAATCCCAGCGCTGTTGCGTTCGGCGGCAGTTGACCTTGACGAGCATGAACGTGACTCGCTGGCACGCATGCGCATCGAGAATGCGGTCGGCATTGACTGGACGATCGAAGATGTCGCGCTGCTCGACGAGGCGGCCGAGTTGCTCGGCCCGGCAGATGATGCAAAGAAAAGACGCGATGCACGTCGCAAGATGACCGAGAGAAAGGAGGAGGCCGCCTACGCTCAACAGGTGCTCGGTACCTTCCGCGTGGATCTCGACATCGATGCGGACCTGCTCGCAGACCGCTTTGCCGGCAAGGGTCCAGAGGATCTCGCGGCGCTCGCGGCGACCGATCGCACCTGGAAGTTCGGTCATGTGATCGTCGATGAGGCGCAGGAGCTCTCGCCGATGACCTGGCGGATGATCTTTCGCCGGAATCCGACGCGATCGATGACGATCGTCGGAGACCTCGCACAGGCGAGCTCTCCGTGGGCACCTCCGAGCTGGGCGTCGGTGCTCGATCGATACGGCAACGACGGCTGGCGCGCGGTTGAACTGACGGTGAACTACCGGACACCGCGCGAGATCATGGAACTCGCGGCTCCGGTACTCCACGCTGGCTCTCCGGGTATGGTCGCGCCAGGAGCCATCCGTGACTCTGGCCACCTGCCGGTCGCCTACGAGAGCACGCCCGACCAGCTCGGAGTCAACACCTTTCGCGCCGTCGCGCATGAGCTCCAGCACCTCGACGAGGGGCGCCTCTGTGTGCTCGCACCGGGTGCGCTGATCGACGAGATCCGTGCGACGCTCGCTGGACTCTTGCCGATCTGGTTCGCGAGCGGGACCCGCACCGATGACTCGCGTGTCGTGCTGCTCGACGTGCGCGACGCGAAGGGACTCGAATTCGATGTCGTCGTCCTTGTCGAGCCCGAGATGATGATCGAATCCTCACCGCGGGGCCTGAGTGACCTCTATGTTGCGCTGACGCGCGCCACCCAGCGACTGGTCATGGTACACGCGAAGGGTCTGCCAGAGATGTTTCTGCCTGGCAGCTACGAGCGGCACGACCTTCCCCTCGGTTGACCTTAGCTATCTGTTATGCACCCGGCGGGTGTGATGACCTGACGGAGGAGATTGTCCCCTACGATCTTGTTGTCATCGTCGATGAGGTGGCTTTGGCTCGACGATGACGAGAACGAAAATGGATGCTGTGCCGAGGTTTTTGGAGATGGCGATGATGCACAACGCGATGCACAACGTGATGAACCACCGATGACGCTGTTCTCCTCACCCAGGGAGATACAGCTCGCTCTGCGTGGGGTTGACTATCTCGTGGACGAGGCGCTTGCGACCGTGGTCTTTCTTGCGCTCGTGATGGCGCGGCCGTTGTTCCTCGAGGGCGAGCCTGGTTCGGGCAAGACCGAACTCGCGAAGGCGATCGCGCTGATCACCGGAGGCGAACTTCTCCGGCTGCAGTGCTACGAGGGGATTGATTCCTCGCAGGCGCTGTATGAATGGGACTATTCGCGACAGCTCGTCCACCTGCGTCTTCTCGAGGCTCGTGCCGAACTCGGTGACCTCGATGAGGAGGAGCTCTTTTCCGAGCGGTTCCTTCTCCGACGTCCGTTGCTCCGCGCACTTGGGACAAAACAAGATGGGGCGCGACCCGTATTGTTGATCGATGAGGTGGATCGGGCAGATGACGAGTTCGAGGCATTTCTCCTCGAGGCCCTCTCGGATTATGCCGTGACGATCCCAGAGATCGGCACCATCATCGCCGAGCAGCCTCCGATCGTGGTGCTGACCTCGAACAGGACAAGGGATGTCCATGATGCCCTCAAGCGCCGATCGCTCTATCACTGGCTCGATCAACCATCGTTCGAGACCGAGGTTGCCATCGTGCGGGCGCGCGTTCCATTGGTGAGCGAGGAGTTCGCGCGCGAGGTGACCGGTGCGGTCCGTCTGCTGCGCGGGGTTGGGCTCTACAAGCCACCTGGCATCGCGGAGACGATTGACTGGACGGTTGCCCTCCAACATCTTGGAGCAATCCATCTCGAGGCCCCGTCGGTCGAGGCGACGCTCGGTCTCGTGGTGAAATACCGCGAAGACGTTGACCGAGTGCGCGAGATTGGCATCGGGGATATTGTCGCGCGCGCAATTTCATGAACTGAGTCATCGTGATCTGGCCCAAGGATGATCAGATTGACATCACAGAGCTTGCAGTCGCTCTCCGGAGAAGTTGTACAAGAAACGGTCTCGCGCTCTCTGTCTCGGCGGCGATCGATCTTCAAGAGGCCTTCCAACAGCTTCCACGACCTGACCCCGCCGGGCTGTATTACGCATCTCGCGCAATTTGTGTGCATCGTCTTGAGGAACGGGTGTTGTTTGACCTGGCGTTCTTCTCATTGTTCGATCAGGTATCGACAGACGATCAGGTGATTGCCGATGAGCTCGTTGAACGGTTCGAAGGTCCCGGGCCCTATGGATCCGAAGATACGACCGACGGCCAGCCAATGTTCAAGGTCGGAGCCTACAGTCGCAATGAATACCTTCAGGATCGTGACATTACGACCTGCTCGGTGGATGAACTCGAGATGATCAGCGCCGCTCTCGCCCGTCTTGACCGGCGCCATGCGAGACCCTCTCGCCGTCGCACGCGCTCTACGCCAAGGAGCTCGGAGGCGATTGATCTTCGTCGCTCGATCGGAGTATCGCGCTCGATTGCAGGCGAGATATTTGAGCTTCGCTACCGTGCGCGGCGTGCCAAGTCGCGACGCGTGGTATTTCTCGTCGATGTCTCGGGGTCAATGGAAACTTATGTCCCGGTCTTTCTCCGCTTGATCCATGGAATCTCCCGGGGCGCGATACGCGTCGAGGCATTCAGTCTCGGCACGCGCCTTACCAGGTTGTCCCGTGCGATCTCGCGTACCACCGTTGGAGAGGCGCTGCGCGAAATTCGTGGCTTGGTGCAAGATTGGTCAGGGGGAACACGTCTTGGAGAGTCGCTCGAGCGATTCAACGACCTTTTCGGAATCCGGGGTCTCGCCCGGGGTGCGACGATCGTCATCGTCTCTGATGGTCTCGACAGAGGAGATCCCGAGATGCTTGCGCGTCAGATGAGACGCCTGCATCTCGTCGCCCGCCAGGTGATATGGATCAATCCACTCAAAGCGAGTCATCACTACGAGCCGCTCGCGCGCGGGATGCGGGCAGCGATGCCGAACATTGATCATTTCATCTCCGGTCACTCGCTTTCCTCGCTCATCGAACTCGTTGGGCTCATCCACAGACCCGTTCGGTTTCACCCCTTCCGAGGCGCACCTGTGATCGGTCCTGGTCACTGAACGCAGGCGCCAGGGCCGCAGTGGGGCTGATTGTCGCGCGAACGGTGAGTTGCCCTAACCTCGGATCCCAGACAGCGCCCGGTGCGCTCCGAATGATCCGGGAGAAGATTTCATGCGCGACGGTTTTTTGGTCTATGACACCGATACCCATATCTCACCCTCCGCCGAGGAGCTTTCGGAATACCTCTCGCCGCGACTCCGCGCGTTGGTTCCCGACCTAGAGAGTCATCTCTATGAGGTGCGTATCGGATATGCGGGCGAGATCAACGAACCTCCGTTTCGACACCGTTACCGGTTTGCAAACGCGGTGGCGGGATGGGGATCGAGCGAACCTCGCGTTCTCGGAGAGGCCGCACCACGCAAACAGGAGCGTCACTTCCAGAGGTTCATGGGCAAGCGCCTGCCGAGCGACGGTGGTCATGAGATCGTTGGGGTGAGGCTCAACGACATGGACGAGGAGGGCGTCGACGTCCACATGCTCGTTCCCGATCCCGCCAACGGAGCGGAGAATCCAGAGATCGAGTACGAAATGCTCGCCGCACAGCATCGTTGGATCGATGATGTGACCAAAATGGCGCCACATCGACTCAAATCCCTGATCGTCGTGAGTTCTCGTTCAATCGACTGGTCGGTGCGCGAGATCCATCGATATGGATCCTCTGACTGGGCTGTCGGAGTCCAGGTGTACATGCCACTTGACTATCCGATCGATCACCCGGATCTCGCACCGATCTTCCTCGCGGCCCAGGAGGAGGATCTTGCGATCGTGCACCACTCCTTTGCCACGGGATATCCGGGTTATCGCGATATGTGGAACAACCCGTTTCTTGGCAGGTCAGCCTCGCATCCGTGGGCCGCGGCCCGCTTTATCGGTGCGGTGATCGGTTCGGGGATGTTCGACAGCTACCCAGAGCTGCGGTTCGGTGTGCTTGAGTCGGGATTCGGTTGGCTGCCACACTGGGCGGTTCGACTCGACGACCAGCTCATCTATGTCGGATATTGCAATGAAAACCTGAAGTACAAGCCGAGCGAATATCTCACCTCGGGCAGATTTTTCTGTTCGATCGAGATGCATGAGGGACCGGAGATGGTGAAGATGTTCACCGAGATCCTCGGTGACGAGATCCTCACCTTCGGCACCGATTACCCCCACGCCGAATCGCGTTTTCCCGAATCGGTTGACCGGGTACTCAGCTGGACCAAATCTGGTGTCAGCGAGGGTGCGATCAAGAAGATGATGTGGGACAACGCGGTGCGTTTTTTCGGTCAGCCGTAGATTCGCAGGCATACGATCGGCCTGGCGGGTTAGCCTCACACGAGGGCAAAGCCAACCGAGTCTACCAACCGATGCCGGCACGCTTCTGCGCTGCTCGCGAGCGCCAAAGAGCGAGCGCGTGAAAGGTGAAAGGAGAGCGATGAGCGACGATGTCACGCCATTCCTCTTTGGCTGGAAGCTCACGGAGATCGTCTTCGTCGAGGATCGCCTGCATCTGCGCTCTGGAACTGTCGGCGTGCTCGTCAACGTCGACAGTGCGGCCCGGTGTTTCAAGCATGCGGAGCACGACGCGCCGATGGCGAACTGTGCCTGTGGGTTCTTTGCCCGGTCGACGAGCGAATCGCTGGTTCTCTATGCGCGCTATCCCTTCTCCCATCTGATCGAGGTCGAACTCAGCGGCAGGGTGATCGCCAGGCGTGGGGAGATGAGGGCGCAACACCAGCGGATCCTGCGCCTTCTGTTGCTGCCGACCTGCTACCGATGCGGAGGTGGTGCCTCGATGCTCACCGAGCCAGCGCCGTCGCGTTCACGTGTCGAGGTCTTTCCCGCTCCGGCTTTGACGAGCGTCTGTGAGGACTGTGCGGGAGCACGCTGGTGGCTGCGCGATGAGGTCCAGAGCGAGCTTGAGATTCCGGTCAGCTGGGCGGTTCCGAGCGAGGCGCTCGTGCTTCACGGGGTAGGGATGAACCTCGGAGACCACTGACTGTGTGTCTTCCTTTGACTCACGCGCTTGGCACGAACGAAGGAGATGTCAAGATAGGGGCGACGGGTCTCTCGATACCCAGATTGTGAAAGATGATAGGGGAGTCTGCAATGATCACCACCGAACACAACGACCGACTCACAAGGGTCGGCAAGGGAACTCCGGGTGGCGAGATGATGCGCCGTTACTGGCACCCGATCGCACCAAGCGCGAAGCTCGACGAGAACCCGGTACAGAGCGTGCGCATCCTCGGCGAGGACCTCGTGTTGTATCGCGACCGTTCGGGCACGCTCGGTCTGATCGGCAGACAGTGTGGGCACCGACTGGTCGACATGGTCTTTGGGATCCCAGAGGACAAGGGCCTGCGCTGTCCCTATCACGGGTGGTGTTATGACGAGACCGGTCAGTGCATCGAGACACCGCTCGAATCACCCAACTCGAGACTCAAAGAGCGCGTCAACATCGGGGGCTATCCGGTCAAGGAGCTGGGTGGTCTCGTCTGGGGCTACCTCGGTCCACTCCCGGCACCGATCTTGCCGCCCTATGACTTCCTTGTTGTGCCAAATGCCATCCGCCAGATCGCAGTGACGATCATCCCGTGCAACTGGCTGCAGTGCCACGAGAACTCCGCCGACCCCTATCACAACACCTACCTGCATGGACACTTCTTCAAATACCAGCTCGAGCGACTCGGCACACTTGACGAGCGCGCACCAAACCCGGAGGTACACCGCGCCTATCTCTCGATGCGCGGCACCGATGCGGCGGATGGGATCGCCTTTGAGCGCGACGCGTTCGGTTTCAAGAAGGGCCTCAAGATTTCCAAGGCCAAGGGAGCCACAGAGGACACCGTGCACTGGTTTCCCTACAACATCTTCCCGTATTTCTCGCGCGGTGCCGGCGGCATCCGGACCCAGGTGAACATCCGTGTCCCGATGGATGACACGCATACCTATCACCTCAGCTACATCGTCTTTCATGAGCCGGGCGTCGAGGCGCCCGCGCAAGACAGCGTGCCCTATTTCGACGCGCCGATCTTTGATGAAGTGGGCAAGCCGGTGCTCGACTATGTCCTTTCACAGGACATGGCGGCGTGGTGGTCACAGGGCGAACGGACCGACCGGTCGAAAGAACACCTCGGTGCGACTGATCTCGCGATCATCGAATTCCGCAAGATCATCGAGGAGCAGATTGCCCTGGTCGAGGCGGGACAACAGCCAATGAATGTCTTTTTCAACCGCGAGGAGGTCGGAGAGATGATCGAGTTCGAACCGCGTCTCGCGGCGCGTACCAAGACCGGCGTAGCAGCGGCAGCGCTGTTTCGTGCGAACTACACCTCGAACTATTACAACGATGATGTCGATCGCTACAGTCCTGCGATCCCGCTTGCCCAGGAGCTCCTGCGCAGAGTCGCCGAGGCAGCTGATCGGACCTGAGTCGGTTGCATCTCCCTGGCATCGCCTGAACCGAAGGAGCAAACGACATGTCGACCTCAGCTGAGGGCTCTGGCGGGGGGGAACTCGACCACCGCGCAGAGTGGGGGTTCGTCGCGGTCTCCGAACATCGATGGCCTGCTTCATTGGCAGTCGCAGTCGCGATCGTGTTGCAGGTGATCCTGCCGGACCGCGTCATCACCGGGATGGGTCCCCGCTGGTTGATTCCCCTCCTCGAGGGCGCGCTCGCGACGGCATTGCTGGTCGCGAACCCAAAGCGCGTCTCGAGTGAGACGCGCTACCTGAGAGCCGCGGCGATCGCCTTGATTGTATTGATCAATGCGGCGAACGTCGTCTCGCTCGGAGAGCTGATCCATGCGCTTGTCTCGCATGTCTCCTCTCCGACAACGGGACGAGCACTCGTCACGGCCTCGGTTCCAATCTGGCTGACCAATGTTCTGGTGTTTGGACTTTGGTACTGGGAGCTCGATCGAGGGGGACCGGGAGCACGTCTGGGCGCGGATCGCCGCGAACCCGACTTCCTCTTTCCCCAGATGGTCGCAGTCGGCGCGACGCGTGACACGTGGAGTCCGAAATTCCTTGATTATCTCTACACCTCGTTTACGAATGCGACGGCCTTCAGTCCCACCGACACGATGCCGCTCACTGCGTGGGCGAAGCTGTTGATGATGGTGCAGTCGTTCGCCTCGTTTTTGACGGTGGCGATCGTGATCTCGCGCGCCGTCAACATCTTGCAATAACGCGCCTCGAACGCTGCAGCGAGGTGCCAACGCGAACCCGTGGCAAAATCGTTTGGCTCAGTTGGCGAGTGCCTGCTCGAGGATTTGCCCAGTCGCGCGTGAGCGGCGTCGCTTGATCGGTTCGACGAGCGCGAAGCAGGCAATCGACGCGCCGAGCAACATGACGGAGCTGATCGAGAACACCCGGTGGTATCCGCTCACCAGCGCCACCTGGGCGATTGCCTTCGAGGGCCGATGATGTCCGACGTGATCGACCAGATAGCTCGCTGTTGCCGATGCGGCAAAGGTGTTCAACAGCGCCGTACCGAGCGAACCCCCGACCTGCTGGGTGGTGTTGACCATCGCACTTGCGACCCCGGCATCATGATCTGCCACGCCGATCAGCGCAGTGCTGCTCAGTGAGACAAACGCGAATCCGAGTCCGATGCTCATGATCAGCTCGGCGGGGAGGACATGCGCCCAGTACGAGCTGTGGACTCCGATCGTGATGAGCCACGCGAGTCCGACGGAACAGGCGAAGAATCCGCTCCCCATCAATGGGCGCGGGCCGTATCTTGGCAATAGCTTGCTTGCCATTCCTGCCGCGAAGATGATTCCGGCGGAGAAAGGGAGATAGGCGATCCCCGACTTGAGCGCGCTGTAGCCGAGGGTTCCTTGGAGGTAGTAGGTAAGGAAGAGGAACATTCCGAACAGCCCGACGCCGGCCATGAACGATCCGAGGAATGACCCACCTCGGTTACGGTCTTCGAGGATGCGCATAGGGAGGAGCGGGTGCTTTGTCCGAAGCTCGATCAGGACGAAAACAACGAGCAGTGCCATCGCGGCCACGAGATAGCCGATCGTGGTCGGAGAGCTCCAGCCATCCTGATCTGCCATGGTGAAGCCGTAGACGAGCGCGACGAGTCCGATGGTCGCACTGAGAGCACCTGGCAGGTCGTACCGGGTGTCGCCGTGTGCCTTGCTCTCCTTGATGAACCGGATCGCGCCCGACGCGGCGACCACGCCGATCGGGGTGTTGATCAAAAGACACCACCGCCAGGTCGCGTATTGTGTGAGGACGCCGCCGAGGATGAGTCCGATCGCGGCCCCCCCTCCTGCGATCGCGCCGTAAACCCCGAAGGCCTTTGCGCGTTCCCTGGTTTCGGTGAAGGTGACCGTGAGCAGTGAAAGCGAAGCTGGCGCCATCAGGGCGCCGAAACTTCCCTGGAGCGCGCGTGCAGCAAAGAGCATCTCCTGATTCTGCGCGAGGCCGCCAAGCGCACTCGCGAGGGCAAAACCGATCAGACCGATGATGAATATTCGTTTGCGCCCGACAAAGTCGGCGATGCGCCCCCCGAGGAGAAGAAGTCCACCGAACGCGAGCGTGTAGGCCGTGATTACCCACTGACGGTTCAGCGTCGAGATGTGGAGATCGCGCTGTGCGGAGGGAAGCGCGATATTGACGACCGTCGCGTCGAGCACGACCATCAACTGCGCGAACGCGATGACGCCAAGTGCCCACCAGCGGAGAGGATCGGGCTCTTGATCGATTGGCGCTGTCGGCATTGTCTGTGTTGTCATCGTTCCTTCGTTTGTCGATATGGAAAAGACTTCAGTTCCAGTACTGGTTCTCGAAAATAGCTCTGGAGACAGACATAGGGGTTTCGGGCCGAGAGGATCTCGGTTGAGGGGCTCCGGGATACGCAATGAGCAACGTCATCGAAGAGCGCATTATTCCCGTTGTCGGAGTATTTTCGTTCCGGTCCGAGTCTCGCGGGATCGGTCATCTTCGTCGGGCCGGTATGGATGACCCGTCGATGGGGAACTGGAGAATCGGGCAGGGAATGCCTAGCGTGTTCTGGTGCCGTTGGGAGCGAAAACGAGCGAGGCGAGCGTCAACCAGCGCTTTATCGTCGCGCTTGTTCTGTCGAACTTCCTGCTCTTTGTCGGTTCGAGCGCGATGTTGCCCCTCTTGCCGAGCTTTTTGAGAAGGGGCGGATCAAGTCCGGGGCTCGTCGGAGTCGTCATGGCGGCGTTTTTTGCGGCGAGTGTGGTGACCCAGTACCCCGTGGGGCGCCTCGCTGACCGGATTGGCGCCCCCCCGGTGCTGCTCGCCGGCCTTGTCGTCTTCGCGATTGGCAGTATTGGATTCGCTCTCACCACAGGTCCCGGATTCGCGATTGTCTTTCGCGGATTGCAGGGAATCGGATCGAGCGCGGCGAGCATCGCCGAGGGGGCGATCATTGGATCCCGGGTGCCCCTCGAACGTCAGGGGCGTGCCTTCGGGGCGATCTATGCAAGCCAGATGGGCGCATTCGCGATCGGTCCACTTCTCGGCTCGCTCGCCGGACTTGGTTCGATTCGAGAGCTGTTCGTTGCCGCTGGCATTGCCGCGCTGGCAGCATGGTTGCCGATGGGTCGCATGGCGTCGCGGATGGCTCAACCCGAACGGGAAGAACCAGTCACCCTCGAGCTTGGGCCGATTGACGATATCGCGACCAGGGAGGGTTTCATCAGCGCGCGCATCGTCTCGCTTTTGCATCGGAACCAGAACGTCAGCATCTTCACGCGCGGTCTCATCGGCGCGATTGCCTTTTTCAGCGCGCTGGGTTTCCTCGGCGGTGCCTACGAGTCCTGTTGGACGCTGTTGCTCGATGCGAGGGGCGCGACGACCTTTCAGATCGGACTCTCCTGGACGCTCTTTGCCCTACCCTTTGCGGCGCTGAGTGTTCCGGCGGGAAGGGTTGCCGAACGGGTCAACCGTAAACGGTTGGCGATGGTCTCCATCTTGATCTCTGCGGGCTTTGCAGTGCTCTATCCGTTCATGCATGCAGTCGTCTTGTTGATCGGTCTCGGTTCGGTCGAGGCGGTGTGCGCCGTGTTCGGTGGGCCCTCGGCGATGATGATCGTCACGCAGTCGGTTGGAGTCAATGATCAGGGAGCCGCCCAGGGTGTAGTCGGCACCTCACGCACCGCCGCGACGGCCATTGCCGCGGCGATCAGTGGAGTGCTGTTCGGCATCGATCCCGTTGTTCCCTTCGCGGTCGCCTCTGGTCTCGTACTTTTGGCACTGCTCATCGTGCAGTTCAGTTGGCGGCGAAGCTGACTGGCGGGCATTCCGGTGCACCGCACGGGGGTATCGATGGTGATTTGACCCCGGACAGGCCTGGCTTGCTAGGGTCGCAAAATGCTAAGCGTCGTTGAGGGGATCGTCGTATCGGGAGACCATCGTGGAAGAGAGCTCGGATTTCCGACTGCCAATGTGCTCGGAGACGAGTCGGTGCCACTGCCCGATGAGGGTGTGTACGCCGGATATGTCACCCGCGAGCAGGGCACGGTCTACGTCGCGGCAATCTCGATTGGTCATCGGCCGACGTTCTATGACGAGACGGGAACATGTCTCGTCGAGGCACACCTGCTTGACTTTGACGGCGACCTCTACGGTGAGCGGCTTCGGGTCGAGATCACCGAACAGGTACGCGACCAACGTCGATTCGAAACGGTCGAGGAGCTTGTCGACCAGATCCGTCGCGATGTCGCGCGCGTCCGCCTGCTCACCGCGCTACCCCGCCACGGATAATCGGGTCAAGGTCGGATCGGTATGAATGCCAAAGCCGATCTGTCAGAGCGCGATCGATCGCTTTTTTCCGCGCTCTCCTCCTCGATCTCGGGGGAGGTCGATTCATCGCTCTCAGCCCGTGCGCTGTTTGCCTCCGACGCCTCGAACTATCGCATCGTTCCGCTCGGGGTGGTCTTTCCACGATCCGAGGAGGATGTACTTGCAACGCTCGCGAAGGCGCGCGATCACGGGGTATCGATCGTCCAGCGTGGAGGAGGAACATCGACGGGAGGTCAGGCGGTCGGGTCGGGGATCGTGATCGATTATTCGAGATTTTTCGACCACGTCGTGGCAGTTGATCCGGCGGCGAGGCTGGCGCGTGTTCAGCCCGGTGTGGTGCTCGATGAACTCCAGCGTCAGGTGGCCGGCCACGGGCTCAGGTTCGGTCCAGATCCCTCAACGCACGATCGATGCACGATCGGCGGAATGATCGGCAACAATGCCTGTGGAGCGCATTCGTTGCCGTGGGGCAAGACCGACGAGAATGTGATTGCGCTGCGGGCCGCGACCTATTCGGGCGAGGTGATCAATCTTTCCACGCTCGACGAACTGGCGAACAATCGATCGGAGTTTGCCGTCGGGCTCTCCCGGAGTCTCAAGGAGTTCCTCTCGCGCTATGAGTCCGTGATCCGGACCGAGATGGGTCCACCGATGCCGCGCCGCGTATCGGGATATGGCCTCGGCCATCTTCTTCCCGAACGCGGCGGGTCGCTTGCTGGCGCGCTGGTGGGGACCGAGGGTACCTGCGTCGCTTTGCTCGAAGCAACGTTGAAACTTGTCGCACCACCACGGTCGAGAGTTCTCGTGGTGCTGGGATTCCCGGACCTTTACATCGCGGCCGATTTTGTCCCGGAGCTGCTCGTTCATCGACCGCTCACCATCGAGGGCCTCGATGCTCGCCTCGTCGCGCTTGCAAGGAATACCAGTGCAGGCGCAGGTGCGAGGCTCCTGCCTGCCGGCAAGGGGTGGCTGTTGCTCGAGATCGGAGGCGATACGCCCTTTGAGGCGCGCCATCGAGCCGATGAGCTCGTCCGCGAGGTGATGCACACCTCGGTGCCGATCGGGGCGGCGGTCGCGGAGCATCTTGACGAACAACGTGCGATCTGGCGTCTTCGCGAGGATGGCGCGGGCCTCGCGACGCGCCTTCCTGACGGCTCCGAGGCATGGCCGGGCTTTGAGGATGCCGCGGTTCCACCAGAGCATCTCGGTGACTATCTGCGCGGTTTCGATGCACTGTTGGCCGAGCATGGACGTCAGGGAATGCACTATGGCCACTACGGCGAGGGATGCATGCACATCCGCATCGATTTTGATTTCCTGACCAACCATGGACGTCGGGATTTCCGACGCTTCATCGAGGCGGCGGCGGATCTCGTGGTCTCTTTCGGGGGATCGCTCTCGGGCGAACATGGGGACGGTCAGGCGCGTAGCGAGCTGCTCGGAAAGATGTATCCAAGGGTGATCCTCGAGGCGTTCGCGAAGTTCAAGCAGATCTTTGATCCCTTCGCACAGATGAATCCCGGCAGGGTCGTCGCTCCGCGAGCGCTTGATGCGGATCTTCGTATCCGCATTCCGGTGCGTACGATCAATCAAAACCCGCACCTCGCACTCGAGGTGGATCACGGGGATCTCGAACGCAGCGCGCGGCGCTGTGTCGGGGTGGGCAAGTGTCGCAGACTCGATGGAGGTGCGATGTGTCCGAGCTTCCAGGTCACGCGCAACGAACGTGACTCGACCCGTGGGCGCGCGCGTCTTCTCTCAGAGATGTTCGCGGGCGACCTGATCGTCGATGGCTGGCGATCAAAGGAGGTCAGGGATGCGCTAGATCTGTGTCTCTCGTGCAAGGCATGTGCATCTGACTGTCCAGTCGGTGTCGACATGGCCTCGTACAAGGCGGAGTTCCTCTCACACCACTACGAGCGACGTTTGCGTCCGCGTTCGCACTACGCACTCGGATATCTTCCAGTGCTCGCCAGGAGGACCCTGCCGATCGCAGGATTCGCCAATCGGCTGCTCGCCTCTCCGTTCGCACCGTTGGCGAAGTTCCTCGGAGGAATCGACCAGGCGCGGGAACTTCCGAAGTTCGCCAAACACACCCTGCAAGGAATTGCCCGCGAGAATCCGGATGCACCGGGAGTCATTCTCTTTCCCGATACGTTCACCAACTACTTCTCGCCGGAGGTGGGCGAGGCCGCGCTCGCAGTCCTTGGCGCGCTCGGCGAGCAGGCGGTTATTCCAAGCGGGGAGATCTGTTGCGGGTTGACCTGGTATTCCACCGGCCAATTCGACCGGGCCCGTGCGGCGCTGCGCGCGACGATCACATCGCTTGGCGCGCTCTCCTCGTCATCCTCGCCGATCGTGGTGCTCGAACCGAGCTGTGCCTCGATGATGCGAGACGAGATCACGGAACTTTTCGCACATGATGACGAGGCATTGGCGATCGCCTCGCGGGTGTGCTCGCTCGGTGAACATGTGGCAAAGATTCTGGCGCAATCGCCCTCGCGTCCTTTATTGAGTTCGGGAGATCGTTATCTCGCCCAGGTGCACTGTCACCAACGCGCCACGACGGGGTATGCCGACGAGGAGGCGCTGCTTCGCCTCGTCGGCGCAGACTTGGTCGAGACCGAGACGAGCTGCTGTGGACTTGCGGGAAACTTCGGGTTCGAAAAGGGTCACTATGCGCTGTCGCGCGCGATCGGCGAGCGCTCGGTGCTCTCGAGGATTGCCCGCGCCGAGGATGACGGCGAGGCGCCACTTGCCGTCGTCGCAGACGGGTTCTCCTGTCGAACCCAGATCGCGGAGTTCAGTTCGCATCGCCCAAGGCATCTCGCCCAGATCCTCCGTGATGCGCTGTGTGTCGATGGCACGCCCGGGGGCGACCGCTCTCCCGAGTAGCGGCTCCGATTCGCACAACTTGGCGCGAGTTGGTCGCGCGTGGATGGCAGTTGAGAGCTGGTGCCACAAGGACTCGTCGGCCCCGTTAGGACTTGTAGGCTCCGGCCTCCCAGGCACGTCTTGACAGATCGGATGCGAGATCCATCGCCGGGCTGTAGCGGTCGGCGTCATCTCGGTAGTAGCCGTCGTGGATGCGTTCGCGTCCACCACCGAAGGTCATCTTCGATCCGATCGCCGGCTCGAGGTTGACGATCTCTCCGAGTTCGTCTGGGTCGCGAAACACATTGACGGGATCTCGACCCTCTTCGACGGCAGTGATCTGTTCGTCGATGATGTTTCGGAACTCGATCACCGCAAGATCAGTTGCTCCCAAGGTCTCCTTCGTGCGATCGGTGATGGCTCCCTGTGAACACCATGCCGCCATGTCCTGTGCCAGCACGTAGTCGAGGATCGGCTTTCCCTCCTCGTCGTACATCGGCGCATGGAAATAGGGAATCGAGTCCTGTTTCGGCGCCTCGATGCCCGGAGCATGGAAGAGGGAATAGTTGAGATGGTAGGTGTGCGTATCGTCCATCGGAACGCGCATGTTGACCTGTGAACGCAGTCCTCCAGCGCCGCGCGAGTAGTAGGGGAAGATGTTGTACTGGTGCCAGAAGTCATAGTCTCGGTCGGCGCCGCGCTCGACGCTGTAGTGCACGCCCTTACGAAAGCCATATTGGTCGCGCGCAAAGACAATATGGTCGGTTCCGACGCTGCGCTCGATCTCGCGTGCCGAGCGGTGCACGTCACCGTCTGCCTTGCGTTCGTGCATCAAACCATCGCGTTCGAGGATGTACTTGAAGAAGTGTCCGTGCAGATAGATCGTGTGAAATGG
>Ga0307372_10003027_pt1 | contig 27317 bp, 23 predicted proteins | sample OX1MG_FD_202533 | JGI IMG/M metagenome (GOLD analysis project Ga0307372, IMG submission 202533) | Soil microbial communities from Risofladan, Vaasa, Finland - OX-1 | ecosystem: Environmental > Terrestrial > Soil > Coastal area > Acid sulfate soil | place: Finland: Risofladan, Vaasa | collected... | reverse complement strand
AAAGTCGCCCAATGTTTGGGTGATCAGCGGCGTGCGTCGTTCGCCGTCGGCGCAGCTGACGGTGAGGGCCAGGGTCACGTTGGTCTCCGGGAAGTGTCGATGCGGTGTGAGCGGCATCCTACGCGGAAAATTGAGATCAGTAGCGCGGTCCACGTTGGCCATATTGTGCGCCGCAAGCGGAAAACAGTACCATCCGGCGGTCGGCCACCAATGCCCGGCGAAGGAGCCATCGGCATGATCACTCTGTATCACCGCCCAAAGACCCGTTCCACTCGCTTTTTATTCCTGCTCGAAGAATTGGACGCCCCGTACACCATCCAGATCGTCACGACGCGCAACAGGGACGGCAGCGGCGCGGCCGATCCGGCCAATCCGCACCCGCACGGCAAGGTGCCCGCGATTTCCGATGACGGCGTCATCGTCTTCGAATCGCCCGCGATCGCGCTGTATCTGACCGACAAGTTTCCGAGGAACCGCATCGGGCCGCTGGTCGGGGACGCGGCGCGCGGCGAGTACCTGTCCTGGCTCTCCTACTACACGGGCGTGCTCGAACCCGCGTTCATGTCCAAATTCATGAAGGCGGAGGTGCCGCGAGCAACGGCAGGATGGGTGGCCGTTGAGGAGGCCATGCCCGCGGTCATGGAAAAGCTCTCGCATGGGCCGTTCTTTCTCGGTGATCGGTTCAGCGCCGCCGACGTGCTGTACGCCACCACGTTCGCGCTGTTCGCGGATAATCCGATGATGCCGAAATCGCAGTCGATCGCGGACTACGTCAGGCGCGTCACCTCGCGGCCGGCCTACGCGCGGGCGATGGCGCGGGACGGCGGCTGACGCGCCCGCGCATGAATCATTCAGGCCTGCGCGCCGCGGTCGAGCCCGTCGGCTTCGACGTCAGCCGACTCGAGGCACACTTGCGCGCACAGATCGCCGACTTCGGCGGACCCTTGCAGGTGCGGCGATTCGACGGCGGCCAATCCAACCCTACGTTCAAGCTAACGACACCGAAGCGCAGCTATGCGATGCGCTGCAAGCCCGCGCCGGCAGCCGAGCTGCTGCCCTCCGCGCACGCGATCGAACGCGAGTTTCGCCTGCAGACGGCGCTCGCCGCGAGCGACGTCCCGGTCGCCAGGATGCACTACTTGTGCGAGGACGAGGCGGCGTTCGGCTGTGCCTTCTATGTGATGGAATTTGTCGCGGGACGCATCTTTTGGCAGCCGGCCCTGCCGGGACTTTCCAGCAACGAGCGCGGCGCAATTTACGACGAAATGAATCGCGTGATCGCCGCGCTGCACCGCGTGGACTACGCAGCCTTGGGCCTCGCCGACTACGGCAAGCCGGGAAATTACTTTGCGCGCCAGATCGATCGATGGAGCCGCCAGTACCGCGCCTCTGAAACCGAAGAGATCGAGGCGATGGACCGCTTGATGGATTGGTTGCCCGCGAATATTCCGCCAGAGCAAGAGCCGCCGACGGCGATCGTGCACGGGGACTTTCGCATCGACAATCTGATCTTTCATCCGAGCGAGCCGCGGGTGCTCGCGGTGATCGATTGGGAGCTGTCGACGCTCGGACATCCGGTCGCGGATTTCGCCTATCACGTACTCAATTGGCACATTCCTCCTGATCAATTTCGCGGGATCGCGGGACTCGACATCGCGGCCCTCGGCATTCCGGCGGAAGCCGAATACTGGAATGCTTATCTTGGCCGGACTGGCCTCGGTATCGCGGGAAATCGCAGCTTCTACCTTGCCTACAACTTGTTTCGCGTCGCCGGGATCCTGCAGGGGATCGCGAAACGCGTGCAGCAGGGCACGGCGTCCAACAGGCGGGGCGCGAGCGCGGGCAGGTCGGCCCGCCCAATGGCGGATCTGGCGTGGCAATTCGCGCTGCGCGCCGAAGGAGGCTCGTGACGCGCGCGTAGCGGGCGTAGCGGGCGTATCGTAGGAACAGGAAGCTCAAATGACCGCCAGATATCAGGTTTGTGACGGCGTTGCCGTCATCGAATTGGACAACCCGCCGCTGAACGGCTTGGGATTCGTCACGCGCACGGCCGTCGTCGAGGGCATCGATCGTGCCCAAGGCGACCCGGCCGTGGTCGCAATCGTCATCACCGGCGCAGGCCGGGCTTTTTCAGCGGGTGCCGACATCCGCGAATTCGATACGCCAAAGGCCGCGCAGGCGCCGGCGCTTTGGACCGTGCTGGAAGCGATCGAAGGGAGCACCAAGCCGGTGGTCGCCGCGATCAACGCCATGGCGCTGGGCGGCGGTCTCGAACTCGCGCTCGCGGCCCACTACCGCGTTGCGGTGCGCGGCGCTCCAATCGGATTTCCGGAAGTGAAGCTCGGTTTGCTGCCCGGGGCCGGCGGCACGCAGCGCTTTCCACGCGCCGTGGGTTTGGAAACCGCGCTAAACATGATCGTGTCCGGCGCGCCGATGAAATCCGAGCAACTAGCGGACACGCGGCTTTTCGATCGAATGATCGACGGTGACCTGCGGGCAGGCGCGATCGCGTTTGCTCAGGAGGTGGCCGCCCGCGGGAATCGGCTGCCGAGGATCCGCGATTGGAAAGTCGAACATGCCAACGCGCAAGGATTTCTCGCGTTTGCACGGCGCAGCATCGCCGCAGCGTCGATTAACCTGCCGGCGCCGCTCAAGTGCGTCGACGCGATCGAGGCGGCAGTCGAGCAACCCTTCGACGACGGATTGAAGGTCGAGCGCGAGGCATTCATTGCGCTGATCCAAACGCCCGCCTCGAAGGCGCTTCGGCACGCGTTCTTCGCAGAGCGCGCCGCCGCCAGGATTCCGGGAATAGGCGACGACATCCTACCGCGCGTGATCCGCTGCGTGGCGATAGTCGGTGCCGGCACGATGGGTGGCGGCATTGCGATGAATTTCCTCAACGCAAAAATTCCGGTGACGCTGCTCGACGCGCAGCAGCAAGCGCTCGATCGCGGCGTCGCGACGATCCGCCGGAATTACGAGAACAGCGCCAAAAAGGGCAAATTGCGTGCGGAGCAGATCGCGGAGCGCCTGGATTTGCTTCGCCCGACGCTCTCTTACGACGCGCTGGCCGACGCGGATTTAGTGATCGAAGCGGTGTTCGAGGACTACGCCGTCAAGGAGGCGGTGTTCAGGCAACTGGACGCCGTCGCCAAGCAAGGCGCCATGCTTGCCACCAACACCTCGACGCTGGACGTCAATCGCATCGCCGCGTTCACGCGGCGCCCGCAGGATGTTCTGGGAATGCACTTTTTCAGTCCCGCCAACGTCATGAAGCTGCTGGAGATCGTGCGCGGCACCGAGAGCGCGCCGGATGCCTTGGTGACGGCGATGGATCTGGCCGCCAAGATCGGCAAGACCGCGGTGGTTGCCGGCGTCTGCGACGGCTTCATCGGCAATCGCATGGTAGAGCAGTATTCCCGTCAGGCGGGATTTTTGCTCGATGAAGGCGCGTTGCCGGCACAGGTCGATCGCGCCATGGAGCGCTTCGGCTTCGCCATGGGGCCGTTCCGCATGAGCGATCTGGCCGGCAACGACATCGGCTGGGCGATACGCAAGCGGCGCCAGCTCGAACGTCCGAACTTCATTTATTCGAAATCGGCCGATCGGATCTGCGATCTCGGCCGCTTTGGCCAGAAGACCGGCGCCGGCTGGTACGACTACCGGCCTGCTGATCGCACCGCCCACCCGTCGAAGGAGGTCGAGGCGCTGATCGTCGATGGCTCGCGATCGCTGGGCATTGAGCGGCGGGAGATCACCGATGGGGAAATCGTGGAGCGCCTGGTGTATGCGCTGGTCAACGAGGGCGCGAAGATTCTGCAGGAAGGCATCGCCGCACGCGCCTCCGATATCGACGTCGTCTACCTGAACGGCTACGGGTTCCCGTCGTGGCGCGGCGGTCCGATGTTCTACGCAGACAGCGTAGGCCTCTACAACGTGCTGCGCGCCATACGCAGGTATGCACGTGGCTACCGGGGGACGGCGTGGGAGCCGGCGCCGCTGCTGCTGCGGCTTGCCGAGTCCGGCGGGAAGTTCAATTCATGAGCGCGCCGGAGCGATCTGGTCAAATTGCGAATCAGTGGAGCGGGTCATGACCGACGCGGTAATCGTTTCTACGGCGCGTACTGCGCTCGCCAAGAGTTGGAAGGGTGCACTCAACATGACGCACGGCGCGACCATGGGCGGCCACGTCGTCCGTCACGCGGTAGAACGCGCCGCCATCGAACCGGGGGAAATCGAGGATGTGCTGATGGGCTGTGCCAATCCGGAAGGCGCGGATGGCGGCAACATCGCCCGCCAGATCGTCCTGCGCGCGCAACTCCCGATCACGGTACCCGGCGTAACCGTGAACCGCTACTGTTCGTCCGGATTGCAGACCATCGCGATGGCTGCCCAGCGCATCATTGCCGGCGAAGGCGAGGTGTTCGTTGCCGGCGGCGTCGAAAGCATCTCCTGCGTTCAAAACGAGATGAATCGTCACATGTTCACCGAAAGTTGGCTGTGCGCTCACAAGCCGACCATTTATTGGAACATGCTGCAGACGGCGGAGCACGTGGCCCAGCGCTACCAAATTTCGCGGGAACGTCAAGATCGCTACGGCGCCGAGAGCCAGCGCCGCGCCGCCGCTGCCGCGGCGAGCGGAAAATTCGACGACGAAATCGTACCGATCACGGTGCTGGCGGGCAGCGCCGATCGCGATAGCGGTCGGCTGCGAACCGTAGAGGTTACGCTCGCCGCCGACGAGGGTATCCGCGCCGATACCACCTATGAAAACGTCTCGAAAATTCGCGCCGCGCTGCCGGGTGGCGTGATCAGCGCGGGCAATGCGAGTCAATTCTCCGATGGCGCCTCGGCGACGGTGATTGTCGGTTCAAGATTCGCCGAGCGCCGGGGACTTTCGCCGCTCGGCATATACCGCGGTTTTGCCGTCGCCGGTTGCGAGCCCGAGGAGATGGGCATCGGCCCGGTGTATGCCGTGCCCAAACTACTCGAGCGCGCCGGACTCAAAGCGGACGACATCGGGCTGTGGGAGCTTAATGAGGCGTTCGCCGTGCAGGTGCTGTATTGCGCCGATCGGCTGGGAATCCCGCAGGAGCGGCTCAATGTCAACGGCGGCGCGATCGCCGTCGGCCACCCATATGGGGTCAGTGGCGCGCGTCTGGTGGGCCACGCGTTGATCGAGGGGCGCCGTCGCGGCGTGCGATACGTGGTCGTGACCATGTGCGTCGGCGGCGGCCAGGGCGCGGCCGGATTGTTCGAGGTCATCTGAGCGGCGCCGGTACCGCGACGCGCGCCATCTCTAGACGCGCAGAGACACGCACACCCTGCACCAAAGGATCACGGCATGGAATTCTCATACAGCAGCCGCACCCGCGAGCACCTGGACCGCTTGACGGCATTCATGGAGGCGCACGTTTATTCGAGCGAGGCCGATTACTTCGCCGAAGTGCAGGCAAATCGCCAGGCGGGCGACGCCTGGCGGCCGACGCGCATCGTCGAGGCACTGAAGGCGACGGCGCGCGCGCAGGGCTTGTGGAATCTGTTCCTGTCGCACTCCGAACACGGCGCCGGGCTCTCGAATCTCGAGTACGCACCGCTGTGCGAGGTCATGGGACGCTCGCATCTCGCGCCGGAGGTATTCAATTGCTCGGCCCCCGATACCGGCAACATGGAGGTGCTGGTCCGTTACGGCACCAGCGAACAGAAGCGGCGCTGGCTGGCACCGCTGCTCGAGGGAAAAATCCGCTCGGCGTTCGCGATGACCGAGCCCGACGTGGCGTCGAGCGATGCCACCAATATCCAGTCTTCGATCGTGCGCGACGGCGATCATTACGTGATCAACGGCCGCAAGTGGTGGACCTCCGGCGCGGGCGATCCGCGCTGCGAAATCCTGATTTTCATGGGCAAGACCGATCCGGCCGCAGCGCTCCACGGCCAGCAGTCGATGATCCTGATTCCCATGGATACTCCGGGCGTGCGGCGGCTGCGTCAACTTCACGTATTCGGCTACGATCATGCGCCCCACGGTCACTCGCAGATCGATTTCGTCGAGGTGCGCGTGCCCGCGGAGAATATTTTGCTGGGCGAGGGACGCGGTTTCGAGATTGCGCAGGGCCGCTTGGGGCCGGGGCGCATTCATCATTGCATGCGTTTGATCGGACTCGCCGAACGGGCGCTCGAATTGATGTGCAAGCGCGCGCAGCAGCGCATCGCGTTCGGCCGGCGCATATCCGAACAGGGCGTCACGCTCGAGCGCATCGCCGAATCGCGGATCCTGATCGATCAGGCGCGGTGGCTGGTGCTCAATGCCGCCTATATGATGGACACCGTGGGTAACCGCGCCGCCAAGAAGGAGATCGCCATGATCAAGGTCGCCGCGCCGAACATGGCCTGTCAGGTCATCGATTGGGCCATTCAGGTCCACGGCGGCGGCGGCGTGTGCGAGGATTTCCCACTGGCGGCCGCCTACGCTCACGCGCGCACCCTGCGCTTCGCGGACGGCCCGGACGAGGTGCACCGCGCACAAATCGGCAAGCTGGAATTGGCGAGATATCGGGCCTGAAAGACGCAAGTCGGCGTAGAGCCGACAGCCGACGGGGTCAAACGTCAAGCAATCGCTTCATTCGAGGTGCTATCGGTGCGCGCATTTGCGTGGTTTCTCGGGATGATCCTCATCGGCTTCGCCGCAATAGCGGTTTTGACCTATCCCGCCTGGCTACTGCTGCACCCCTATTTTGGTTTTCCTTTCCATCGCCTCGGCGAACGCATCGGCATGCTGGCGCTGCTCCTCGTATTTCTGCGCTTCGCGCGCCGCCTCGGTGTCGGTGATCGCACCAGTCTCGGATACGGCCTGCAGCGGCGGACGTTTCTGCGCGAAACGTCGCTAGGCCTGATGCTGGGCGTTGCGACGATGTCGGCAGCCGTCGGGATGATGTCGACGCTCGGATTGCTGGATTGGACGGCAGCGGGCCACCTGGATGCATTGGCCGTTGGAAAATTGTTGCTCAGGTGTTTTTCGAGCGGGATCGCGGTGGCATTCATTGAAGAGACGTTCTTGCGAGGCGCCATGCTGAGCGCCATCGATCGGCAATCCGGTCCGACGGCCGCCGTATTGTTGACCGCGGCGGTGTACGCGGCCAGTCATTTCTTTGCGAGCTTTCACATTCCAGCGCAACAAGTATCGGCGTGGAGCGGCGTCGCTCTGCTGGGCGGAACATTGCACCTGTTTGCCCATCCTCTCGAAATCGCGGACGCGTTCCTATGCCTGTTCGCCGTAGGCGTGGTTCTCGGCGTCATTCGCATCACCACCGGCAATATTGCCGCATGCATCGGCTTGCACGCAGGATGGGTATGGGTGATCCTGGTCGTGCACGAGATGGCGCACCCCGTGCGAACCGCAGAGTTTGGCTTTCTGCTCAGCCGCTTCGACGGATTTGTGGGCTGGTTCATTTTGGCCTGGACGGTGCCGTTGGGCCTCGGGCTGCGACGCTTCTACGCCCGGCGGATCTGAAGGACGCCAATCGGAGCAGATGCATGCTCATCGATGATCTCACTCGGCATTGCGTACGGCCCGTAGGCCGGGAATCGTGACCGGACCTACCGCCGCCCCGCTCAGTGGACGCGAAGCCCGCAAACTTCGCGCGCGCGCGCTAGCGGTCAAATTTCCCTACATCCGCCGCAAGCTGCCGGCGGTGGAGCTCCTCAGCTCCGAAGCCGTCGAGATCATCGAGGCCAATGCGGAAACGATTCTCGAGGAGATCGGCATCGAATTCCGGCGCGACCCGGAGAGCCTGCGCTTGTGGCGCGAGGCGGGCGGCCACGTGCAAGGAGAGCGGGTCCACATTCCCCGCGGACTCGCGCGGCGATTATTGAAGACGGCGCCGCGCGAGTTCACGCTGCACGCGCGCAATCCGCAACGCAACGTCAGGTTTGGCGGCGACGCGACCGTATTTTCTCCGGTAGGCGGACCGCCGTTCGTGACCGACCTGGACCGCGGCCGCCGTTATGGCACGCTCGAGGACCTGCAGAACTTCATCAAGCTCGCGCATATGGCTCCCGCGATTCATTTCTCGGGCGGCTGCATGTGCGAACCGATGGAGATACCGCCGAACAAGCGCCACCTCGACGTCCAATATTCATTTTTCCGCTACAGCGATCAGGGCTGCGAAGCGACGCCGGAGACGCCGGCACATTCGCGCGACGCGATCGAAATGGCGCGGATACTCTTCGGCGCCGAGTTCGTCGCCGATCACGCGGTCGTTCTCGGCAACATCAATTCGAATTCGCCGCTGGTGTTCGACGGGCGCATGCTGGGTGGATTGCGCGAATTCGCGGCCGCGAACCAGGGCACGATCGTCGTGCCGGCGGTGCTCGCGGGCGCGATGGGCCCGGTCACGGTCGCCGGCTGCATGGCCGAGATTCTCGCGGAAGCCATGGCCGGACTTGCGTTGACGCAACTCGTGCGGCCGGGGGCGCCGGTGATACTGGGCTCGTTCGTCGGCGCGATATCGATGCGCACCGGCGCGCCGACGTTCGGGACGCCCGAGGCCACGCAAATGATTTTCGCGACCGCGCAGCTCGCGCGGCGACTCGGCATCCCGTGCCGCAGCGGCGGTTCATTGTGCTCATCGAAAGTCGCCGATGCGCAGGCCGCTTACGAGAGCGCGCACACGCTGCTGCCGACTGTGCTTGCCGGAGTCAACCTGGTAACGCACGCCGCCGGCTGGCTGGAGGGGGGTCTGGTCGCGAGCTACGAGAAGTTCGTCATGGACGCCGACCAGCTCGCGATGATGCAGAAACTCGCCGAAGGCATGGATCTGACGGAGCGGGGACAGGCGCTCGATGCGCTCCGAGAAGTAGGTCCCGGCAGTCATTTCCTCGGTTGCGGGCATACCCAGGCGAATTTCGAGACGGCGTTCCATCAATCGACGATCGCCGATTATTCCTCGTTCGAACAGTGGTCGATCGAGGGGAGCCTGACGGCGGAGCAGCGCGCGAACCGCAGCTGGAAGAAAATGCTCGCCGAATACCAGGACCCCGGGATCGATCCGTCCGTGGACGAGGCCTTGCGCGCGTTCATCGGCGCGCGCAAGGCCGTGCTGACGGATGCCGTCGAGGAAGAGTGAACGGCGCTCGGCCGGACGCCGACGCGGCAGGACCTCCATTTCAGCGAAAGCCGCCGCAATTTGACAATATCCGCCTCCTTTCAACCATCGGAGACGCCATGAAGAGCGCAATTTGTTATACGATCGGGCAACGCCGGCACCTCGGAAATCATCCTGAGGGTGCGCGGCAAGTCCGAATAAAAGCAACATTTTCGGGAGGGGATATTCTATGAAAGGCTCCAATATTTGTGCGGCCGGTGGGCGGCCGCCACTGGCTCGGCGTCGGGCGCTACCGACCCTGCTCGGTGCGGCGGCGCTGTTCGCGGGGTGCGTCGCAGCGCAGACGGCGACCGCTCGAACGATAGCGAACAACACGCCGGCAGCGATTCAGCGGGCGCAAGACCTCGGACCCGCGGCGGCGTCCGGCTCGATGACCGTCACGCTCTGGCTGCAGGCGCCGAACGCCGATGCGGCGGCCGAGCGGGCAGTGCGCGAGCTCTACGATCCCAGCTCGCCGCAATATCATCATTGGATGAGCGAGTCCCAGGCGAGCGCGCTGCTCGCGCCACCCGCGGGTCAAGTTCGGCTGGTGCAGCAGTACCTGCAAGCGCACAAGCTGCGCGTCGTCTCGACGGATGCGGACGGCCTCTACGTGCGGGCGCAAGGCGCGGTCGCGGACGTTCAGAACGCCATGCACGTCGCCATCCACAACTTCAAGATTCAGGGCCGCACGTTTCGCTCGAACACCTCGGATCCGGTGATCGATGAGCCGGCGGGCAGCGTCGTCGTCGCCGTCGGCGGGCTGTCCGAGCGGCACATGCATTCCTACAGCGTGCGCGCGGTCGATCCCGACACCGGGCATCCGTTCGCGCCGGTCCCCGTCGCTTCCGGTCCCATGGGCGTGTTTTTCGCGGCGCAGTGCTTCAGGGCGCCGGAGCAGCAGTCGTTCACGACCAATGGCGGGTTGCCGAGGGCGCGCTACTTTGGCAATCGCTATGGCGCGGATATCGCGAACCAGGCGCTCGGCACGCTGCCGCCCTGCGGCTATCAGCCGAGCGACGTGCAAACGGCCTACGGCCTGAATGCCCTGTATGCGAGCGGACTCGACGGCACCGGACAAACGATCGTCATCGTCGACGCGATCGGCTCACCGACGATTGCGGCCGATGCGGAGGTGTTCTCGCAGGTCTACGGCCTGCCGGACCTGACGCCGGCGAATTTCCACGTCTATTTCCCGGGCGGTGCGCCGCCGGCGGCGGACGCGGGCTGGGCGACCGAGACTTCCCTCGACGTCGAATGGGCGCATGCGATCGCACCGAACGCGCATATCGCGCTGGTGATCGCGCCGACGCCGAACGATTCCGACCTGCAGACGGCGATCCTGTTCGCGGTCCGGCATCATCTCGGCAACGTGATCTCGAACAGCTACGGAGAAGCGGAATCCGACGAACCGGCATCGCTGCTCAACGAGTACAATCAGCTGGCCCGTTACGCCGCGTCGCGCGGAATTTCGGTGAATTTTTCCTCCGGCGACGGCGGCGACTCGAATCCCAGCGGCATCACGGCCGGCCTCATCCTGCCCGGCGTCAGCGCGCCGGCCGATGCCCCGTGGGCGACCGCGGTCGGCGGCACGAGCCTCGCGCTCGACTCGAACGGCAAACTCGCGTTCCAAACGGCGTGGGGCACCAACATCACGAAGATCGCCGCGCCGACCAGCCTCGGCAGTCCACCGCTCGACCCGCCTCTGAACGAGGGATTCCTCTACGGATCGGGCGGCGGCACCAGCGGCTTCTTCGCAAAGCCCGAGTTCCAGGACGAGCTGCGGGGTTCCGGCCGTCACGTGCCTGACATCGCGTGGCTTGCCGACCCGTATACCGGCGTCGAATTCATATGCGACGGCGCGAGCTGTTACGACCTGCCTGGTGCCGGACCGCTGGTTAGCACCGTCGGAGGCACGAGTCTTGCCTCGCCGATGTTCTCGGGCATCTGGGCGATTGCCGGCCAGGCGGCAGGCGGACGCAGCGACGAGGGGCTCGGTCAAGCGGCCCAGATTCTGTACAGACTCGAGCGCGGTGCCATCACCGATATTCTGCAGATCAATTCGGAAACCGACGTTCGCGGCGTGATCACGACGGCCGGCAGACCGGTGTTCGAGTCGCCGCAATCGCTCGCACAACCGCTCGGCAACACCCGCGGGTTCTATAGTGCGCTGTACAACAGCCCCTATTCGACCAGCTGGTTCGCCCTGATGTTCGGCACCGACAGTTCGTTGGCGGCCGGACCCGGTTGGGACAATGCGACCGGCCTCGGTACGCCGAACGGGCAAGCGTTCGTCGATGCCGTCGTCGCAGCGGCGCAGCATTCGGACTAGGGTCGTGGCGACTTCGGTCGTATGAAACGCCTGCGGGTGCCGGCCGATTACCGGCCGGCACCCGCTTGCGGCGCGGCGGCCGGCGGCGCGGATCCGGCGGCTGCGCCGGCGAGGCGGACTTCACGCCGATATCTCATGACGAAGTCGACGATCAGCCGACTGGCGTCGGGCCCGTCGGCGTCGTTGAATTCATGGCGGCCATCGCCGCCGCTCCACGCATGGCCCAATCCTTCCACCAGAACCTTGCGCAGCACGAGCCGCCCCTGCTGCATATAGTCCTGCTGCCGGTAGCTGCGGCCGCCGCCGTCGATGCGCCTCTCGGCGGACGCCGACAGCGCGCCGGCGCAGGGATCGAGGGATTCGGCGCGCGCCCGCATTTGCGCGATGATCCGATCCGCGTTCAGCGGATTGACCGTTGAATCGCGGTCGCCGTGGATCACGAGCGTCGGCACCATGACTTCGGATTCGCCCGCCTCACCGTCGAATCGCAGCGCCCTGGCAATGGATGCGGCCGGCGCGCCAGACTGCATCGCGGCAAGCGCTTGCAGCGGTGAATCGGCAGCGCCATACATCAGGCCGGAGTGGATGGCACAGGCGGCAAAGAGCCGGCTATGGCGGACCGCCAAGATGCAGGCCATCGCGCCGCCGGCCGACATCCCCGCTACATAGACGCGTCGGCGATCGATGGCGCGGCGCGCCGCGACCTGATCGATCAGACGCGCAATCACCGCCGCCTCACCTCGGCCCGCAAGGGAGGCCGACTCGAACCAGTTCCAACAGCGCTGCGGGTTCGAACGCGGGCTTTGTTGCGGATAGAGCACCGCGAAGCGGCGTTCCTCGGCCAGCGTGTTCATGCGTGTCCCCTCGGCCAAGGTCAGCGGATCCTGCGTGCATCCGTGCAACATGACGAGCAGCGGCAAGCGGTCGCGATGCGCGGAGCCGCTCGGCAGAAACAGCCGATAATCCAGATCGCGACGCAGACTCCAGCGCAGAGCAGCCGGCGCTTGCGGATCCTTGAATCTCGCCGCGAGAAACCGACTGCGGCGCACGCCCGGGAATCGCCGCAAAACCGGCGATTCGGAACCGACCTGCTTCATCAACCAACGGCGTATCAGACGCAGCATGCACACAATCTCCGCTAACGGCCCGCGACTGCAGCGTACACGGCGCCGCTGCCGATGAGCGGACATTACTACGGTTCGCAACTACACTGGGGTTTCAACCCGGAACAGCCAAACCAGGCAACAGCGCATGCAAAAGGTGGACGTCGTGATTGCCGGCGGTGGGGCGGTAGGCTCGGCGATCGCTTATTTTCTCTGCAACCAGCCCGCTTTTTCGGGCACGGTCGTCGTGGTCGAGCCGGACCCGACCTATGCGTTCGCCGCGAGCGCGCGGTCGGCGAGCTCGATTCGCCGGCAATTCTCGACGCCGCTCAACATCGAGCTTTCGGCGTTTGGCTGGGAATTCCTGCGCGCGGCAGGACTTGCCGGCGGCCGCGACCTCGCCGATGTCGGCCTCGTGGAATCGACCTACCTGTACCTCGCGTCCGCCGAGGGCGCAGATGCGTTGACGCAGAATGTCGCCGTGCAGCGCAGCTGCGGCGTGAGCGTCAATTGGTACGATGCAAACGCCCTGGTCTTGCGGTATCCGTGGATCAACGCATCCGATCTGGCGGCCGCTGCGGACACCGCGGACGGCGAGGGCTGGTTTGACGGCTACGCGCTGCTGCGCGCGCTGCGCCGTGCAAACGAACGCCGGGGCGTGCGCTATTTGCGCGACCGGGTGGTGTCGCTCGCGATGAGCGGCGCGCACTGCGTGGACGGCGTTTGCCTGAACGCGGGAGATACCCTGCGCTGTCGTTGGTTGGTGAACGCCGCCGGCACTCACGCCCGTTCGCTCGCTGCGCACGCGGGCGTCGACCTTCCGGTCTTTGCGCGCAAACGCAACGTCTTCGTGTTCCGCGGCGCATCGGCCATCGCCAACTGCCCGCTGGTGATCGACCCCACCGGGCTGTGGTTCCGCCCCGACGGCGATCGATTCATCTGCGGTCCCTTGCCAAGCGTCGACTCGACGGTCGCGCTCGACGACTTCGAAGTCGACCATCGCCTGTTCGAAGAGGTTGCATGGCCGGCGCTGGCGCATCGCGTTCCCGCGTTTGAAGCGGTGCGAGTCACGAGCGCATGGGCCGGCCACTATGACTATAACGTCTTCGATCAGAACGCATTCGTGGGCCCTTGCGAGGCCGTGCCCAACCTCATTCTGGCATGCGGATTCAGCGGTCACGGGCTGCAGCATGCACCCGCAATCGGCCGGGCGCTCGCCGAGCTGATCACCTTCGGCGAGTATCGTAGTATTGACATTACGCCGCTTGGCTATGCCCGCTACACACGCGCGCAGCCGCTGCGCGAGCGCGTCGTCATCTAACCTTCGCCGCCGGGAAGAGGGGAGGCCGGTCGCATGCTGCATCTCGATGCCGAAGCGGTAGCGGCGCGTCTCGGCCGCCAACCGCTGATCGACGCCCTGGAACGAGCCTTGCGCTGCGACTGCCAGGTTCCGCCCCGGCAAATTTATGCGGTCGGCGGCGCAGAGAGTGCCGGTGGCACTCTGTTGATCATGCCGGCGTGGCAACCCGGCGCCTCCATCGGCGTCAAATTGGTCACCGTATATCCGCAAAACTCCGCCGTCGGCCGGACCGCCGTTCATGCGACCTATACATTGTTCGACGCGGCCACGGGCGCACCGCGGGCCACGCTCGACGGCACCGAACTCACGCGCCGTCGCACCGGGGCGGCCTCGGCGCTCGCTTGCCGTTATCTGTCGAATCCGGAGGCCAGCCGGCTGCTGATGGTGGGCACGGGCAGTCTGGCGCCGCACCTGATCGAGAGCCATGCACTCGTCCGGCCGATTCGCCAGGTACGCGTTTGGGGGAGGCGGACAGAGCGGGCCAACGCGATCGCAAAGGCACTCGCCGGCAGGCATTATCATGTCGACGCGGTCGACGATCTCGAGGCAGGCGTGCGTTGGGCGGACATCATCAGCTGCGCGACGCTCGCTGCGGAGCCGATCGTGCGCGGTGCGTGGCTGCGCCCGGGCCAGCATCTGGATCTCGTCGGATCGTTCACGCCGCAGATGCGCGAGGCGGACGACGAGGCCTTGGGCCGCGCCGCCATTTTCGTGGACACGCGCGCCGGGGCGCTTGCGGAGAGCGGCGAGTTGCTGCGTGCATTGGCATCGGGGTCGCTCACGGCCGCGGACATCCGCGGGGACCTTCGGGACCTCGTGTGCGGCGCGAGTAGCGGGCGAAGCGCGCGCGAGGAGATCACGCTCTTTAAAAGCGTGGGCAGCGCGATCGAGGATCTGGCGGCGGCCGAGCTGGCGCTGTCGGTTGACGGGGGGATTCGTTGAGCCGATCTCAATGCGCCACCGTAAAGATGCGCAAGATCCGGGGGCGGCGTAAAGTGCGAAATCGCCCGGGTCCGCCGCTCGCGACGGCGGCTGACGCGCAACCAGGAATCGCCGCATTCGCACTCCGGCTAGCCGCGTGAGCCGCGCAGCGAAGCGGCACATCAATTCTCGAGGAGCCCGACATGACGAAGATTTTTGCCTCGCAAGCGGATCTGACCGAGAAGGTCGTGAGTTTCGACCGCCTGTCCGCCAATGCGTACGCCTACACGGCGCAGGGCGACCCGAATACCGGCATCGTGATCGGCGATGACGCGGTGCTGGTCGTCGACACGCAGGCGACTCCGGTCATGGCCGACGACGTGATACGCAGGATCCGCGCCGTCACCGACAAGCCGATTAAATACGTCGTGCTCTCGCACTATCATGCGGTGCGGGTGCTCGGCGCGACGGCCTATCGGCCGCAGCACATCATTGCCAGCCGCGACACTTACGATCTGATCGTGGAACGCGGCACGGCCGACATGCAAAGCGAGATACAGCGGTTTCCGCGGCTGTTTCGCGCGGTCGAATCGATACCGGGGCTGACTTGGCCGACCCTGGTGTTCGAGCGTTCCTTGACCTTGTGGCTCGGCAAGCTCGAGGTGCAGATCCTGCAACCGGGGCGCGGTCATACCAAGGGCGACACCGTCGTGTGGCTGCCGCAGGAGCGGATCCTGTTCTCCGGGGACTTGGTGGAGTTCGATGCGACGCCGTATGCCGGAGACGCCTATTTCACCGACTGGCCGGCGACATTGGACGCGATCGCCGCGCTGCGGCCCGCCAAACTCGTGCCCGGGCGCGGCGCGGCGCTGCTGACACCCGAGCAGGTCGCCTTGGGGCTCGCCGGCACGCGCGCGTTCGTCGCCGAACTCTACGCGGCGGTCAAGCGCGGCGCGCTTGCGGGAAAGGATTTGAAGGCGATCTACGGCGACGTCATGGCCGAGCTGCGGCCGAAATATGGGCACTGGGTCATCTTCGATCATTGTCTTCCCTTCGACGTTTCCCGTGCCTTTGACGAGGCGAAGCAGTTTCGCGATCCCAGGGTCTGGACGGCGGAACGCGACCAGCAGATGTGGGCCGATCTGCAGGCGTGAAGCATCCGGCGCGCAGCGCACAACGCAGCCGTGCACAGCACCTATAACTACCTCGAGTTTGCATACCGCCGGCCCGACGATCTCGACGCGGCGCGCGTGCGCCGCCATCCGCTGGTCGTCGTCGGCGCAGGCCCCGTCGGCATCGCGGCGGCCATCGAATGCCGGCTCAAGGGGCTGCCGGTCGTGCTGCTGGACGACGACAACACCGTGTCGGTCGGTTCGCGCGGTGTCTGTTATGCGAAGCGTACCCTCGAAGTGCTCGACCGCATCGGTTGCGGCGATCGGATAGTCGGCAAGGGCGTCAGCTGGAATGTCGGCCGGACATTCTTCCGCGACAAGGAGGTTTACCGCTTCGACCTGGTGCCGGAACCCGATCACAAGCGGCCGGGGATGATGAATCTGCAGCAGTACTACCTCGAGGAATTCGAGCTGGCTCGGGCTCGCGAGCTGGGCGTGGAAATGCGCTGGAAGAACAAGGTCGTTGCGGTGGCGCCCGCCGCCGATCGCGTCGCGCTGCAGGTGCAGACGCCGGATGGCATCTATCCGCTGGAGGCCGACTGGCTGATTGCCGCCGACGGGGCGCGCAGCGCGATCCGCAACATGATGGGGCTCGAGACCGAGGGGAAGGTCTTTATGGATCGCTTTCTGATCGCGGACGTCGTCATGAAGGCGGACTTCCCCGCGGAGCGCTGGTTCTGGTTCGACCCGCCGTTTCACCCGAACCAGTCCGTGCTGCTGCACCGGCAGGCCGACAACGTCTGGCGCATCGACTTCCAGCTCGGCTGGGACGCGGACCCGGATGCCGAAAAGAGGCCGGAGCGCGTGATTCCGCGGATCCGCGCGATGCTCGGCGATGATCGCGAGTTCGAGCTCGAATGGGTGAGCGTCTACACGTTTCAGTGCCGCCGAATGGGCAAATTCCGCCACGGCCGCGTGTTGTTCGTCGGCGATGCCGCGCACCAGGTGTCTCCGTTCGGCGCGCGCGGCGCGAACTCCGGCTACCAGGATGCGGATAACCTCGGCTGGAAGCTCGGGCTCGTCATGGACGGCCGGGCCCCCGAGCGGTTGCTCGATAGCTACAGCGATGAGCGTACGTTCGCCGCCGACGAGAACATTCTCAATTCGACGCGATCGACCGACTTCATCACGCCGAAGACGCCGATCAGCAAGCTGTTTCGCAATGCGGTCCTCGAGCTCGCCGAACGGCACGCGTTCGCGCGCAAGCTGGTCAATTCGGGGCGCCTGTCGGTGCCGACCACTTACGTGGACTCCGCGCTGAATACGGCGGACATCGACGCTTTCGCCGGCAATATGATCCCGGGCGCGCCGTTGGACGACGGACCGCTCGCCGGCGGTCAATGGCTGATCGACGCACTCGGCAACCGCTTCCAGCTGCTCGTGTTTGTGGACGACCCGGCCGAGCTCGAACGGCGGTGCTTGGACGGATTTCGCGAGCTGGCGCGTCTGCCCATCGCCGTCGAGACGCTGCTGATCGCCCGCCGTCCCGCGGATATCGCGCATGCGCGCACGCTCGTCGACCTCAAGGGCGTCATCGCCAGGCGCTACGACGCACGGCCCGGCAGCGTCTATCTCGCGAGACCGGATCAGCATGTGGCGGCGCGCTGGCGCCAATTGGACTTTGAGCGCGTGCGTCGCGCCGTCGCCCGCGCGACCTGCAATTCCTGAGGAGGATCCGATGCCGCTGAATCTCGAACCCAATTTTCGCGAACCGGGAAAGCACTATGGCAGGGATTTTTCCCCGGGGGACGACTTCTACGAGCTTCTGATAGATACTCACCGCGATTTGACCGACGAGCAAAGCGCGGCGGTCAACGTCAAGCTCATTCTCCTGCTGGCCAACCACGTCGGCGACATTGCGGTATTGCGCGAGGCGATGAGCATCGCCCGATCGGGCGTTTAGCGGACAGCGGCGGCGGCTGCGGCTGCGGCGCGCGGCAGGCCGCCGCGCCCGACCAGGCGGCGCATCGTCGCGACCGTGATCGAGCCGAACGTCGCGCGCACCGCGGCGTCGATCTCGCCGAGCACGATATCCAGTGCGCCGGCTTCGGCCGTGCCGTTGCCCGGTTCGCTGCCGTCCTGCGCGCTCGGTCCGAGCGCCTCGAACAATTCGATGATGTCGAGCAGTGTCGTACGCCGCGCATTGCCGCAGGCATGGTAGCCGCCGCCTGCGCCGCGCGCCGAGCGGACCAAGCCGGCGCGGCCGAGCACGTGCATGACCTTGGCGAGGTGGTGGGTCGAGACGCCGTATTTGGCGGCGATTTCGGCGACCGTCAGCGGTCGATCCGAGTGCTCCGTCAGTTCGAGCACCGCAAAGATCGCCAGGCGGCTGGCAATTTGTAGTTTCATGGGCTCGGCCTGCGCGGCGTCGCGGCGGCGCCGCGGCGATTCACGTCAGGTCCTTTTCCAATTGGATGTAGGGCCCCGCCATCATGCCTTCGCCGCGGAAAAATAACATGGGCAGGAGATTGTCGCGCGACACCATGGTGCGCATCTTCGCGATGCCGGCGGCGCGGAATTCCCCGGCCATCGTTTCGAGCAGCGCCTCGCCGACTCCCTGCAGTCGCGAACCGGGATCGACCGACAGGGCGTAGACCCAGCCACAGGGCGCCGAGCCGAATTCCCAGGCGCGAATCTCGCCGACGATGAAGCCGAAAAGCCGGACCGGCGCGCCGCCGCCGATGGCGACCAGGAAGATTCCGGCATGCTGGCCGGCCTTTTTCTGACGGTCGTAGAGTTCGAGCCAATGCGCCGATTTGGCAAGTCCGGTAATGCGCTCGTCGAGCGCCGTCACCGCGGCGACGTCGGCACGCTCGGCGGCGCGCACCACGAAGGCATCCGCGCGTTCGCCAGCTTGCGGATTCTTGGCGCTTCGCGGCGCCGCGGCGCGGGACTCGCGCGCAGCCTGCTTGCGGCGCGGCAAACGCGAGTGCGTCTTGCTTCGAGCGACAGATCGTTTCATTCGATTCCCGTGTAATTGGTGGTCGTCCGGCGCGCTCCGCTGTAGCATCCATACTCGTATTCACGTACGATAATACCCGAGAGTAACTGCATAAACAAATGCGGCGGCGCCGGGAAATCGACATGGCCGAGCACGAGCAAGCAATTCTCGCCAAACGCCTGGTACGCTTGCGGCTCAACGGCTCGTGGCGCGAGGAGGCGGTGGCTGAAAATCAGCTACTGGTCGACTTTCTGCGCGAGACCGCGGGTCTCACGGGCACCAAGACCGGCTGCGACGGCGGCGAGTGCGGCGCCTGCACCGTGCTCGTCGACGGCGAGGCGTTGCCGGCCTGCGTCACTCTGGCGATCCGCTGCGACGGGCGCTCCGTCGAGACCATCGAGGGACTCGCAAAAGGCGGCCGGCTGCATCGTCTGCAGCGCGCGTTTCACGAGAAGCTTGGCAGCCAGTGCGGCTTCTGCACCCCCGGCATGATCATGGCGGCGGAAGGTTTGTTGCGGCGCACCCCGCATCCTGGCGACGCCGAGATCCGCACGGCTTTGTCCGGCAACCTGTGCCGCTGCACGGGCTACGTCAAAATCATCGAGTCGGTGCGCGCCGCGGCCGACGCCGGTGAATAGGCCGCGGCGATGACGAGCGATGCGACCCCGGCGCGCGGTGTTCCGCTGATCGACGGCATCGACAAGGTCACCGGGCGGGCGCGCTACACCGCGGACCTCGAGCATCGCGGCGCCCTGGTCGGCCGCATCTTCCGCAGTCCGGTGAGCCATGGCGAGATTCTGCGCCTCGACGTCACGCGCGCGCGCAGCCTCGAGGGAGTGATCGCGGTCGTCACCGGCGCCGACTGCCGTCATGCCTACGGCGTCTTGCCGGTCGCGATGAACGAGTTCCCGCTGGCCCGCGACAAGGTGCGCTACCGTGGCGAGCCGGTGGCGGCGGTCGCGGCGGTCGATGCCGCGACCGCCGAGCGCGCGCTGCGCTCGATCGCCTTCGAAGTGCGTGAACTGCCGGCCTACTACGATGCCGACAGCGCTCGGGCGCAAGGCGCGGTGCGGCTGCACGACGACAAGCCGGGCAACCTCGAGCGCGCGGTGCATCACGTGTTCGGCGATCCGGCGGCGGGGTTCGCCGCTGCCGATCTGGTGCGAGAGGCAAGCTGCGAATGCGCCGAGGTCAACCATGCGCAGATGGAGCCGCACGCCGCCCTCGCGGAATACGAGCCGCTGACGGACCGGCTGACGATGCAGAGCGTCTCGCAAGTACCGTATTATCTGCACCTGATGCTCGCCCGCTGTCTTGAGATGGGCGAGTCGCAGATCCGGGTCATCAAGCCCTTCGTCGGCGGCGGCTTCGGAGCGCGAGTCGAAGTGCTGAACTTCGAGATCGTCACGGCGCTGCTCGCGCGCGCGGCACGGGGCAGGGTGCTCATGGAGCTGTCGCGCGAGGAGAATTTTCTCACGCACCGCGCCCGGCCGCAGACGACGGTCCGGCTCAAGCTCGGTTTAGCGCGCGACGGGCGCATCACCGCCTGCGAGTGCGAGGCCGTACAGCGCGGCGGCGCCTATGCCGGCTACGGCATCGTCACGATTCTCTATGCCGGCGCCCTGCTGCAAGGCTTGTACGACATTCCGGCGGTCAAGTACGACGGCTATCGCGTCTACGCCAATTTGCCGCCTTGCGGCGCGATGCGCGGCCACGGCAGCGTCAATACCCGCCACACGTTCGAAGTGCTGCTCGATCGCATGGCCCGGGAGCTTGGCTTGGATCCGTTCGCGGTGCGCCGTCGCAATCTGCTGCGGGCGCCGACGCGCACGCTGAACGAGCTGATGATCAACAGCTACGGTCTCGGCGAGTGTTTGGACCGCGTCGAGCGCGCGAGTGCCTGGCACGAGCGCCGCGGCCGCATGCCGCCGGGCAAGGGTCTCGGCATGGCGTGTTCGCATTACGTCAGCGGCGCGGCGAAACCGATCCATTGGACCGGCGAACCGCACGCGGTCGTCAACCTCAAGCTCGACTGGGACGGGTCGATCACCGCATTGACCGGCGCGCCGGACATCGGTCAGGGCTCCTCGACGATGGTCGCCATCGTGATCGCCGAGACTCTGGGCCTGCCGCTCGAGCGGATTCGGGTCATCGCCGCCGACAGCGCCATTACGCCGAAGGACAACGGCGCCTATTCATCGCGGATCACGTTCATGGTGGGCAACGCGGCGATCGACGCCGCCCGTCAGCTCAAAGAGCGACTCATCGAGGCTGCCGCGCGCAAAATGGGCCTGCAGCCGCGGGAGATCGAATGCGCAGCCGGCGTCTTTCAGAGCCTCGCCGTCCCGCAGGCCGCGATGACGTTCCCGGATGTCGCCAAGGAAGCGCTCGTCGATCAGGGCACGCTGACGGTCAAGGGGACGTTCACCTGTCCGCCAGAGTCTCAGGGCGGCAAGCACAAGGGCGGCGCGGTGGGCTCGACGATGGGATTCAGCTACGCCGCACAAGTCGTCGAGGTGAGCGTCGACGCGGCGACCGGCCAGATCACCGTCGACAAAGTCTGGGTCGCCCTCGACTGCGGCTATGCGATCAATCCCCTCGCGGTGCAGGGCCAGATCCAGGGTGCGGTATGGATGGGCATGGGTCAGGCGCTCTGCGAGGAGACGCGCTACCTCGACGGACTGCCGGCGCACGCGAGTCTGCTCGAGTACCGGGTACCGACGATCGCGGAATCGCCGCCGATCGAGGTGCAGATCGTCGAGAGCATCGATCCGCTCGGACCTCTGGGCGCCAAGGAGGCGAGCGAGGGAGCGCTGGCCGGCTTCGCGCCGGCGCTGGTCGCCGCGGTCGCGAACGCCGTGGGCGTCGACATGGATGCGCTGCCGGTCACGCCCGATCGGCTCATCGAAGCGCTGGTGCAGCTGCGCCGGCGGGCGCGGCGCCGCTCGCTCGGCGCCAAGCCATGAGCGCGCGGCTGCCGCCATTGCGCGTTTTGCATCCGGCCACCGTCGAGGCTGCCGTGGCGGCTTGCGCGGCGAATGCGGGCGCCCGGTACCTCGCAGGCGGGACCGATCTGATCGTCGCCCTGCGCCGCGGCCTCGGCGCATCGGCCACGCTGATCGACCTTGGCGGCGTTGACGATCTTGGCGAACTGCAGTGTGCAACCGCGGGCGCGCGCATCGGCGCCGGCGTGCGCATCGCGCGGCTCGCGGCGGACGCGAACATAGGCCGGCTGTATCCGGCGCTGCGCGAGGCGGCGCTCGGCATAGCCGCGCCGGGACATCGCAACCTGGCGACGGTCGGCGGCAATCTGTGCCTCGATACGCGCTGCATCTATTACAACCAGAGCGCCTGGTGGCGCGAAGCGAACGGCTACTGCCTGAAAGCCGGAGGCACGACCTGTCACGTGGCGCCGGAGGGCGAGCGCTGCCACGCGGCCTTCAGCGGCGATCTCGCGCCGGCGCTGCTCGCGATCGGCGCCGAGGTGGAGATCGCCGGACCGGCCGGACGCCGGCGCAGCGACCTGTCGACTCTGTACCGGGACGATGGGCGCGCGCACTTGCAGCTCGCCGCGGACGAATTGGTCACCGCCGTCTTGCTGCCGCCGGGACCGGTGCGCTGCAGCTACGCGAAGGTCAGGGTCCGCGGCGCATTCGATTTCCCGCTGGCCGGCGTTGCGCTCGCGATCGATCTCGCCGGCGGCCGCCTGTCGGGGCTGCGGGCCGCGCTCACCGGTACGAACCCCCGGCCGCTGCTGGTCGCGGGTACCGCGGCCCTCCTTGGGCGGGCAGTCGACGAGCCGCTCGCGGCCGAACTCGACAAGCTCGTGCAAAAGCAGGTCCGGCCTATGCGCACCACGCTCACCCAGGCGAACTACCGGCGGATCGTCGCGGGCGCCCTGGCGGCGCGCTTGCTGGTATCGCTCGCCGGCGCGGCTTGACTTTGTCTATTTTCGTATTATCGTACCAGAATAGCGTGATAGCGCGAGAGGCAGCTTGGCGCACGGCTCTCGCGCCGGGGAGTGAAACGATGTCGCCGAGCCGGATCTGCGAGGTACTGCACGAGGAGCATGACGGTACGGTGCTGTTTGCGCAGCGTCTGCAGGCGATGCTCGGCAGATACCCGCACGCTCATCCGGACTGCGACGATGCCGCCGCCGCGGGCCTGCTGCGCGACCTGCCGCGCGCTCTCGGCGCGGAGCTTTGCGGCCATTTCGATTTCGAGGAACAACGCCTGTTCCCCCTCCTCGCGGCGGACGGCAGCGCGGCCATCGGCGAGCACCTCGCCGCGGAGCACGCGAGCATGCGGCCGCTGCTCGAGCGTCTGCGAGCGATCGGCGCGGCGGCGCTCGCCGAAGGCTTCGGCGATGCGAGCTGGGCGGATTTTCGAGCGGCCGCGGGCGATCTGTGCGGCCAGCTGCTCGGGCACGTGCAAAAGGAGGAGATGGCGCTGCTGCCCCTGCTCGAAGAGAGTCTCGACCCCGAGAGCGATGCCCGCCTATACGACCTGTATGCAGGCAACTGCGCAGAAGTGCCTCCATGAGCGGCGCGCGCCCGGCGGCGGGCGGGCGCCTTCGACCGCGCGATCAGGCGTGCAGCTGCTGATATTTGGCGAGCAGCTCTTCCTGGCTCTCGACGAAGTCCGGATTGCCGACGATGCACTCCGCCGGACAGACGAGACGACACTGCGGTTCGTCCTCCGCGCCGACGCATTCGGTGCATTTCATCGGGTCGATGAGGTAGATCGGCCGGCCCGCCGTGATCGCCTCATTGGGGCAGACGGGCTCGCATGCGTCGCACGCCGTGCATCGGTCGTCGATTATCAGTGCCATGTCCTTAATCTCCTGGAAAAACTAGGCTGCCCGGTGAATTTCGCCGCGTGCCAGCAGTTTCCCGTGCCGGAATGCGCCCCAAAGCGCAGCGCCTATCGCTCCGGCATAGGGCGAGTCCGGATGGCTGCGGATCACCGTCTTCATGTTCTTCGTGTTGGCGGTTTCCTCGACGAGCGCCGCGACCAGTCCGGTGTCGAGTGCGAGGCCGCCGGTGACCATGATCACGCCGCTCGTCGCGTCGATCGATTTAAGCAATTTCGCGAGCCGGCCGGCCATCGACAGATGAATGCCCTTGAGGATGTTCGGTGCGGTGATGCCCCTCGATACCATATTGATGACATCGGTTTCGGCGAGTACCGCGCAGATCGAGGAGACCACCTCGGGATTGTCCGCTTGGCAAGATAGCGAGCCGACCTCGTCCTGGGCGATGCCGAGGTAACGCGCGATGTTTTCCAGGAATTGCCCGGATCCGGAGGCGCACTGGCTCGTCATCTTGTACTTCAGCACCTTGCCGCGCTCGTCCATCGAGATCGCCCGTCCATGCAGCGCCCCGCAGTCGAGAGCCGCGCGAGCGGTGGAATCTAGATAGATCGCGCCGCGCGCGTGCGTGGTCATCGAATAGAAATGCCCGGTATGGAATGGCGCGTTTTCCCCCTCGCCGGTGGTCGCGACATAATCGACTTCTTTCTCCGCAATTTTCGCTTCGCCAAGCATCTGGTCGAAGCAGAGGCGGGCCAGCACGAGCGGATCGCGCTGGCGGATTCTGAACGTCGCGCGCGCGAGCCAATCCGTTTTGTCGCCCTCCACCCGCATCAGAGCGGCTTTTACGGCTCCGGTGCCGACGTCGATGCCCGCAGCAATGGTCATGGCCGCGCCTCCGCAGCGGCGCCGCCTTGGTAGGCGCGGCGCGCGAATTCCGCGGCGCCGAGCGCGCCGGTGTAGATCGAGTCGGGATTGATGTTGATCGAGACGTCGCCGTAGTTATCGTGGATGACTTTGCGCAATTCGCGCACGGCCGCCTCGTTCTTGGCGACGCCGCCGGTGAACGTGAATTCGTCGGTGACTCCGCCGGAGCGTGAAATGATCGAAATGGCGCGCAGTATGATCGCCCGGTGCAGGCCGGCGACGATGTCCTCGCGTTTCTCGCCGAGCGACAGCCGGTCGCGAAGCTCGGCTCCCGCGAAAACCGTGCAGGTCGAGTTGATGCGCGCCGGGCGGTCCGATTTCATCGCCATCGGTCCGAGTTCGTGCAGCCCGATGTTCATCTCGTCGGCGATGTACCCCAGGTACCGGCCGCAGCCGGCCGCGCAGCGGTCGTTCATCTGGAAGCTCGTGACGATCCCTTGCGCATCGATTTGAATGCCCTTGGTGTCCTGGCCGCCGATGTCGAGCACCGTGCGGGTGCCCGGATACATCAAGTGCGCCCCGAGACCATGGCAGAGTATTTCGGAGCGGATGTGCTCCTTCGAAAACGGCAGCGTGACCCGCCCGTATCCGGTCCCGACCAGATACGACTCCTCCAGTTCCAGCGCGAGCGAATCCTCGATGACCGACTGCACGACGCTCGCCGCCCGGCCGACGACGGCGTGGTCGACCGCGAGAACGCGGCCGAGAGCCCGCCGAAAATGGTCGCTCAAGTTCCCCGACGGCGGGCGGTTCTCTACGTCAAGGATGGATTTGTCGTAGCAGTTGAGCAGCACCTCGTACGGAAAGCCGATTTCCCGGGCTACCGCCTCGGCGTGCGTGTAGAAGCGTGCGCCGGCGATGTCGCGGAAAAAATCCGACTTGCGCTTCGCGCCCGGCGCGTACAGCGACGGCGACTCGGCCCGCAACCGGCGAAAGGTCTCGCCGAGCGCGTCGCGCAGGCGCGCCTCGAGCTCGGCAAAGCGCCCGCCCTTGAGCTGCCCCAAGCAGGTACGCTCGAGATCGCCGAGCTGCTCGGTAAATTGTTCCAGGCGGAACGAGCGCTCGAGCGCCGCCATGAATTCCACGAGATGCTCGCCCAGGCCGCCCGCTTCGCCGAGCGCGCGGCGAAACAGGGTGAAGCGCGCATCGACGCGCGCCTCCTCGCCGGCGACCCGCGCGGCGGTGCCGTAGTTGGACCGCGAGTTGGTGATGCCGCGGCCGATCACCCGGCAGGACTCGTCGAGAACCACGGATTTGGTGGTCGTCGACCCCAAGTCGACACCGATGAAGGTCTTCATCGCCGCGGCGCTCATGCGGCGCTCCTCGCGCCGGCGCGCCGCTGCTCTATCATCTGAAAGTAGCTCTCCAGGCGGTTCTTGATGTTGGCCGCCGAGAAGTAGCGTGGGTCCACCAGATCCGATTCGATGAACGCCGCCGGCTTGCCGCTGCGCTTCTCGATTTCACGCATCATCAGCAACTGACCAGCCGAGAAGCTGTTGCAGCTCTTGATCGAGTTGATCAGCAAGCCGTCGGCCGAATACTCCTGCAGGTAATTCACCAGCATGTCGATGCGCATCGGCAGATTGCGGTTGGTGTACACACCCAGGCAATACTCCGCGAGCGTCTCCAAGGGCTTGGCCGGGTCGTGCCGGAAGCCGAAGTCGTACACGCCGCCGACCTTGGTGTAGCTGGAGGCAACGACGACCGCGCCCTCGTCGTAGAACATCTTCCAGAACTGGCGGAAATTCGTGTAATTCGGCGGACCCTCGACCACCAGGCGAAAGCGCTCCTTGCCGAGATTACCCTCGGGAGTCACCGGCCCCAATCCCGCGGCGAGGCGCGCATCGATCTCCTCGCGCAGAAAGCGGTAGTACTCGACGGCATCGTCGGTGCCGCGGAAGGCGCCGAATATCGGACCGATATAGTAAATGCCGCCGAAGTACGCATCGATCGGCGACGGTCGGTGGCGGGCGGTCTGCAGCACGTGCACGAGATCCTCCTCCGCCTGCGCCGATTTCTTCAGCCGTTCGCGCAATTGATCGATGTCGAACTTCACGCCGGAGACGCGCTCGAGCTTCGGAATCACTTCCTCCTTCAATTGCTTGACCATGTATTCAAGCATGTTCGGCGTGATCTTGCCGTCGGCCATGTAAGGCGTGTGCAGCATGATCGTCTCGCAGTCGTACTGTTCGCGCAGCAGCTCGAACCACTTCATGAAGGTGAAGCAACCGGTATAGGACAACAGCAGGACGTCCGGGTTTGGGAACTTCTTGCCGTTGGGCGCGAGGTTGCCCTTGGCCATCATGCCGATGTCGGACTTCACGTAGGTGCAGACATCCTCGGAGTGGCCGATTTTCTCCGCTTCCAGCACGAATTGGCCGGAGGTGCGGCGCAGCCCGTTCTGGATGGCGTTGACCTCCGGCAGGTTGTTGAGCAGACCGAAGCAGCTGATCAGCTCGTTGAGGTTGCCGGGCACGAAGGTACTGCAGACCTTGGCGCCGCTCTGCGGCGCATCGGTCAACCGCTCGTAGTGCGCGGCCATCATCTGCTTCTGTTTCTGCATGGACGCGTCTTTTTCCGCGGCCTTGACGGGGGCCTTGACGGGGGC